>Ga0307515_10009478_pt1 | contig 18819 bp, 20 predicted proteins | sample 17_EM_MG_FD_194513 | JGI IMG/M metagenome (GOLD analysis project Ga0307515, IMG submission 194513) | Populus trichocarpa ectomycorrhiza microbial communities from riparian zone in the Pacific Northwest, United States - 17_EM | ecosystem: Host-associated > Plants > Roots > Unclassified | place...
AATCTATTTTCTACCAGGTCATCCAATCATTAATTTAGTTATTCTTTGCCGAGATAGTTTATTTTATCCATCCATTTGATATTATATGTTTAACTCCACTCTGGGAATCTTTTGCTTCAAGTGTTTGTTTTTTTTTTACTAGGTCATCCAATCATTAATTTAGTTATTCTTTGCCGAGATAGTTTATTTTATCCATCCATTTGATATTATATGTTTAACTCCACTCTGGGAATCTTTTGCTTCAAGTGCTTGCTTCATGTTTTTTTTTTTAATTTGATCCATGTCTCATGTTCTTGCACTTTGATCCTCCCGGGAGTACCTGGTTCTGTACCCTTGCCTTACCCTCCGTTTCTTCTTCTTCTTCTTTTGGTCTCAAGATACCCTCTGCTTGTAGTAGTTTGCTGGATCTTCAATCTTGCATGACTTGGATCATGTATAGTTATTGTTTTGGCATCCTCTATAGTGTCCAATTCTTAAGCGTATGATGAGCAATCATGTTCTGTCGAGCAACTGAACATTGGAGCTAAATTTTCTAGTACACCCTGTCCTGAACCAGTATTCCATATGCAGGAGGTGAACAAAATTGAGGCTTACAAGCAGACAAAAACTGATCCGAAAGAGCTGGTTGAATTTTACAAGAAGCGCTTTTTGGTAAAGTACCAAAGTTATCTTGATATGCTTATAGCATCTAATCATTTTTCCCCCTCCAAATTCATGGTAGTTGTGGTTAAGTAACCAATCTCCTCTTTATCATTGCTCTGCAGGCTTAGATTTTAAAATGCCACTGTGCTGAATAAGGGCCCAGGTGTCTCATAGTTGAATAAGATTGGTTGTGTTTGTACACTCGAGGTGCAAATGTCTACTGGTTGCGCATCATGGTCGGGTCTCCATGGATGGTCTCCATGGATGGTCTCCTTACAGCTCTAGTAAATAATGGAAGTTGAAGCTCTCTGGGCTTTTCCAGCAGCCAGGTTTATGCTAATTTGGTGACTGTATATATTTGGGCTTGGCTTTGTAAGTTTCTGTTGCTTTGAGTTCAAGGGCCATGCCTTGGTTAGTGTGCTCGCTATACTTTCAAGATTGTATTGCTTTAGCACCTATTATGGGCACAATTATGATGATGCTGACAACATCTCTCTTTAATAGAATTTATGTTGCCTCTCTCTCTCTCTAAAATCAATTATTGAAGACCTTTGCCTCGCAGATACAAATGCCAAGGCACGTTTAAACTGATGGTGCCTGATAATATATCAGTTTGGGACCAAATAAATGCAATGCCAATGGTAGATTGTCGTACAGACAGGCACTGGCAATGATCTCCATTTCTTACCCTTCTCCTTCTCCTTGTCCTTGTATAAAGATTTTGCATCTTTATGTTATATTTTATATATTTACTGGTCCAAACTTATTCATTCAAGATATTAGGTACAATTTGGTTCCAATAACCACAAAAAAAAAAAAAAAAACATGATGAAAAATTATGTTTGATAATGATATACAAGATAAAATAATTGTATTTATATTTTGTTTGGTTAAGATGGATAATACAAAATAAAATATGAAAAGAGTTTATCAAACTTACATATTTTTTAAAAAAAAATTGATATTTTTTTCATTTTAGTTACATAATAAATATTGTCTCTAGAGACATATTCTTTCTGTATCTCTTGTTTTATAAGTATAAAAATTTACTTTAAAATTATCTTAGAAATAAGTTTATTTTTATATTTTTGTATCTATTTCCATCTCTTAAACCAAAAATATTTTTTTCTTCACTTATTTATATCACAAGACAGCAACTACTAAACGCCACTTTATATTGCAAAGGAGAGGACAATTCTCTCCCATTACATGATAATATTATAAATTACGGTCATTATAAGTATGGTTGTAGTTGCTTTTTAAAGTGTTTTTCACTTAGAAATATATCAAAATAATGTTTTTTATTTTTTAAAAATTATTTTTGAAATCAGTGCATCAAAATAATCTAAAAATACCAAAAAATATTAATGTGAAGTAAAGAAAAAAATAAAAAAATTTCAAATTTTTTCAAAAACGCTTTTGAAACGCAAAAACAAACATGTTCTTTCTGTATCTCCTGTTTTATAAGTATAAAAATTCACTTTAAAATTATCTTATAAACAAGTTTATTTTTATATTTTTGTATCTATATCCATCTCTTAAACCAAAAATATTTTTTTCTTCACTTATTTATATCACAAGACAGTAACTACTAAACGCTACTTTATATTGCAAAGGAGAGGACAATTCTCTCCCTTTACATGATAATATTATAAATTACGGTCAGTATAAGTATGGTTGTAGTTGCTTTTCAAAGTGTTTTTCACTTAGAAATGTATCAAAATAATATTTTTTTTATTTTTTAAAAATTATTTTTGAAATCAGCGCATCAAAATAATCTAAAAATACCAAAAAAATATTAATGTGAAGTAAAGAAAAAAATAAAAAAAAATTCAAATTTTTTCAAAAACGTTTTTGAAACGCAAAAACAAACATATTCTTTATGTATCTCCTGTTTTATAAGTATAAAAATTCACTTTAAAATTATCTTAGAAACAAGTTTATTTTTATATTTTTGTATCTATTTCCATCTCTTAAACCAAAAATATTTTTTTCTTCACTTATTTATATCACAAGACAGCAACTACTAAACGCTACTTTATATTGCAAAGGAGAGGACAATTCTCTCCCATTACATGATAAAATTATAAATTACGGTCAATATAAGTATGGTTGTGGTTGCTTTTCAAAGTGTTTTTCACTTAGAAATGTATCAAAATAATGTTTTTTTATTTTTTAAAAATTATTTTTGAAATCAGCGCATCAAAATAATCTAAAAATACCAAAAAATATTAATATGAAGTAAAGAAAAAAATAAAAAAATTTCAAATTTTTTTAAAAACATTTTTGAAATGTAAAAACAAACCGGAGCTAAAAAGCTACTGCCTAATAACAATAGTAATCTAAGCTGCTAATTCCATTCCTAATTATGATAACAGAAAACATTGTAATTAAAAAAAAAAAAAAGCGTTGTAAATGGATAACTTTGAAAACCACTTAGAAAACGTTGCCATATCCGTGTAGTAATGTCAATCAATAATAAATTAATAATTCATATGTTTTGGAAAGATTAAAGTAAATAAAAAAAACATAACGGGATGACAATTAGAAGGGTGGTGGCAAAATATATCTACTACTTAGGTGAATCGTGTGGCCGTGCTCTTGGGACCAAATAATATTAAATGACAATGGCATGCAACAACTTACAAGTGGGTATAAATTTATTTTTAAAGTATTTTTTATTTGAAAATATATTAAAATAATATATTTATTTTATTTTTTAAAATTTATTTTTTATATTAGTACATTAATACGATTCAAAATATAAAAATTAATTATTTAAAATAATTTTTTTTTAAAATACAGTTTAATTACATTTCCAAACCGTCACTAAAATAAAAATGCAATGCAATGGGTGGGGGTATTGGCAATGATATGCTTTCCTATCTTCTAATAAAGGAAATTTAATTGACGTCCATGCCACTTTTGTTTTATGACTAGATTAGTTGTTCATGCATCATCATGGGCTGATCATGGACTGAATAAATTTTTTTTAATATAAAAAAAGTGATAAGATTGAAAAAAATCAAGGCCCAAGTGATTAAATTGCAAATTTAAATAATACCATAAGAAAAGCAGCAATAATAAATAAGCTAACATAAAAAAAATAAAAATAATACACCTAAGTTATTCGGATTATTAAACAACTCAATATTAACATAATTAAAAAAAACTAAAAAAAAAATCAAACTTAAACAAAAAAAATATAAAAAATATCAGTTTTTAAAAAAAATCAAACAAGTTTAAGTGAACCACCTAAACCTAATCTAATCTATAAAAAACTTGCAATTTATTAAATTATGAATCCGAGTTCAATTAAAAAGTTTAAATATTATTTAATTTAATTTTAAAAAATAAATTTATTAAAAAACTATTAATAAAAAAACTTGTAAAATAAAAAAGCTAAAATCTACAAGGAAAATAAAAAAAAACATTGAACCAATCAAACTCCTATACTATAAGCCTCCTCCACTCAAGATTCATGATTTTGGCTCCAAAATATTGAAAAGAAATATCCAGAATGTTCGCCAAGTAAACATCCATTTCACCAACAAGATTCTAGTCGTTTGAGCATTGAGCTTTGTATTCTGTCAACGATATTAAGAGAAAAGGTTGCTGTGCTCCCAGCAAGTCTATAAATGAGAGACATAAATAGAGCCTGGACAATTATGGAAGGTGAATCAGAAATGAATACGATAGAGATGGGCTCCCCACAGCCCTAAACGACACGTCGTGGAATGTGCAAACAGAGGGGGGTGTCAAAGTCAACCCAGTTGAGTTGATGGTGTTTATCTATTATTGATTGAAGGCCACGTCCTTTTACCCGCCTAAGCAAACACAGCACGTGACAATCGATTCTGTAACGGCCAGGCCAGAACAGAGCCAACAGCGGCTTCAAAACAAGCAGCTCACGATATAACAAGTCATGTATAGCAGCAGGAGAGGACGAGGCAAGATTCTAAGTAAATCAAGGAAACATCCTTAGATCTCGACAAATCATAACAAACCCGAAGATGATGGAGAAGAGCTTCAATATCCTCCACATCATCCAACACAGAAGGTATTACAACAACGAACTCTTCTCTTGTTTCCACGTGTCATTTGATGCTTATCTCTCTCAAAATTCTTTGAAATGTTCTGGTTTTATTTTTTTTGTTCTCTCGTGAATCTCATAGTTGACGGTGTTGCATGCCTATAACAGTCTAGATTGATCCCTTTAAAAAAAAAAAAAGAAATTCGGATGCTTTAATGATAGTGAATGAAATGCCTAGTTGGTTTTTCAAGAAATTGTGAGGGTGATATGTAGAGATTATCATGAGAGGTGTAAAATTGTGATATTGGTACGTTTAAATGAAAAGAGAGAGCTATGGGAAGTAGGATTGGAATTATACGTGTGAAGGATGTTGTTGTCCTTGTTGAGTAGGCGTGCGTTGGAGGTTGAATCCAGGCAAGTTCAATTCCATTACTTTCAAGGTTTCTTACATTCGTGTTTAAAGATCTTGTTTTTGGCAATATGTTGTCCCTTTTCTTTTTTAATGAATGAATTTGTTTGCATTGAGTGTTTTCATTTTCTCCGAAATGGGGATTTTCGATGACTGATTTGGGGGCATTTGAGAATGAAGAAATTGTTGTTGATGATGTCAACAGGGACGGCTATGGATTTGCTTTAAGACCTCAACACATACAAAGATATAGAGAGTACGCAAATATCTATAAGGTATGGCAGACACATATTAAGAAATTTTCTCAAATCAAGATGTTTAGCGTAAGTGATTGGCGTGGATCATTTTTAGAATCATTGACCTTGTATCGAGAATTGATAAAATGATATGTTTGGAAAGCAAATGGTATTAGACGTTTGCAATTTCTTTATAATTTCTGGTGTAAAGAAACATTAGTTTCTTATCACTAAATTGAGGATATGGAATATATATATATATATGTTATCCTCTTGTTTCTTGTTCAAATGTTTCTTCAGTTCTTATTTTGCTGAATTTGTGTCACCGAGTATTGTGGAGTGTTGAGTATAGGACAGTGAAAGCAATTGTAAAATTAAAGAGTTAAAAGGTGTTTTCACTCCAACACAGTAGTACTTTCATGGTATCAGGAGGAGGAAGAGGAAAGGTCATATAAATGGAACAACTTCATTGAACAGCAAGCAAAATCTAATCATTCTAGCTCTTCCGAGGAGGAATGTAGAGAGAAATTGCAGGCTGAGGCTGATAAGTTGAGAGAAGAGACTGTTTTTGAAAGGGGCCGGGAGGAGGATGATTCAAGTGACAAGAATTCAGATTCTGATGGTTCAACCAAAAGTTATCCTGGGAAAGAGGTCAAACTTTCAGAGCAACCTGAGAAGGAGGTGCATCTTTCAGAGGAACCAGAGAAGGAGGTGAAACGATCAGAGCAACCTGAGAAGGAGGACCATCTTTCAGAGGAACCAAAGAAGGAGGTACAACTTTCAGAGGAACCTCAGAAAGAGGTGCAAGCTTCACAAATACAAGAAAGGGAGACACTGCTTTCAAAAGAATCTGACAAGGAGGGGCAGCTTTTAAAAGAAACAAAGGCCAACAAGGTTCAATCGTGGTCTTGGACGAGACCATCTCTTCATGTTATTGAGAATATGATGAGTTCACGTGTTAAGAACATAAAGGATATGAAATACAGGCATAATACCATAAACGGAGACCATCTTCCATCTATAAAAAAGACAGGATCTTCAGGAGGATCCTCTGTGGCGGAAATTGACAAGGAATTATGCATTAAAGAGACTTCTGATGACAATGTTGACAAATCCACAGAAGAAACCAACGTGGATAGTAAGGAGTCCCCAGAATCATTCTTTCCTTGGAAAGAGCTCGAGTTCCTCGTCCGTGGGGGAGTTCCAAAGGATCTCAGGGGAGAGGTAAATCTGACACTGTTGAGTTTATCAATGGACTTTTTAACTCCTTATATTTGCAAAAGTACATCTTCCATGTATGTTTCTGACATTATAGGTGTGGCAAGCCTTTGTCGGTGTGAAGACACGTCGAGTGGAGAGATATTATGAGGGGCTGCTTGCTGAAGAAACTAATACAGATGAAAGCAAGGAACACAATAACTCAAATGCTGCACCCAGAAAATGGAAAAAGCAGATTGAGAAGGTCATTAGATGCATGCACCTTGGATTTTATGGTTCAATCTTTTAAATTTGTAGGTTCCAATTCTTTTTCTTTGGGTTGCAATCAAGTTTTCTCCCTAGAATGATTTTTGTGTTTACTTTACAGGACATACCACGAACTTTCCCAGGTCATCCTGCCTTGGATGAGCGTGGTAGGGATTCCTTGAGGCGTGTACTTGTTGCATATGCTCGACATAACCCTTCAGTGGGGTATTGTCAGGTAATTAGGATCTGACCACGCCTTCTTTGTTAATTCTAACGATCCAAATAATTCTTTGATTTTTTAGCTCAATCTTTTCTTTTTGGACCCAAAATTGTGTAGACATTTTTCTTTTGACTAATAAGTAATAACTACAGAATGAAGTCAAAGCCTTTACCATCACACTAACCAACTTTTGAGACAGCTATGCTAGTGATATTTGTTAGATTGCCCTTCTAAATTTCTTTTTGTTTCTCTTTTCTCTCTCTCCAGCCCTCAATCTCCTTCTTTTCATTTGCCATTTCCTCTGCAGTTTCATTTTCTTATAACCAGTTCACTGTTCATTATATTTTACTTTCTTGGTTTCTGGTATTTAAACACTAGTGTCATAATTTTAAGTAATTGACGCTCAAGACCTCATAATTGAAAAAAAAGATTTTTATGTAAAGCTTATCCTTGTTGTATGAAAGGAAGAAGTCATTGTTTTCCTGAAAAGAGATGAATTTGAAGGTTTCTGAACATATCAGGGTCTGATTTGCTCCAAACTAACTTTATTGGCGAACCTGAGTTTTGTAAGTGATCAGGTTAGGTAATAGGCTGTACACCAGTCATAACAGGTTCGACTTGCTTCAACTGGCCATCCTTTTACCATATCCCTAATCCTTGAACTATCTTTATATATTGATTATTGTCTAATAGTGACCTTGGCTGTTTCTATTTTTGAAGGCACTTCTTAAGCCAAAGAAACAAGGGGGGAAACTGATTTCTTGATTTGGATTGTCAACTGATATATTATTAAAACATTCCAGCAAGAACTATGACATCAAAATCTGCTACTTTGGTTGTCTGTTACCTTTGTATTTCTGCAGTTTGTTCTCGTTAAATGCAACTCATGTGATAGGCTTCTTTTAATATAATACAGACTGGTGTGATCTCTTTTATTACTTACCTTAATTAGTATGAAAACATTTGCAGGCAATGAATTTCTTTGCTGGCTTATTGCTCCTTCTGATGCCTGAAGAAAATGCCTTTTGGTAGGTTTGAGTAGCTCATTTCTTTCATCTATTGCTTTAAACAAGGTACATGCTCTCTAAAGTAACCAGGGATAATTATTTAGTAAAACATCTGAATGGGGCATTGTGAGTATGGAATGGAATTTAAATTGTTGGCTTTATATTTGGGACCCAAATTTCATTTTTCCCCTTTTTCATTAGGAATGGACTTGAAAAGTTTTTGCATTTGTTTTTACTTTATATGTTTCCTCCATTAATCTGCACATGCATCCATGAAGCAAATTGACAACAAGCTAACTGTAGCCAAGTTAGTCTTATGGACTGGTTTGTTTTGGTGGAACTTCTCAGGACTTTGGTGGGCATTCTTGATGACTATTTTGATGGCTACTATACAGAAGAAATGATAGAATCTCAGGTGATATTCATCAAGATTTTCTTAATGACAGTTGTTGTTTTTGCCTTGGCATATATTTTGATGTTCATTCGATTCTGATAGATCCACTTTTCAAATGGGGGTTCTTTTCAGTAGTTTAATGTTGATTAAAAAAATTCTTTGTTTCATTAGGTGGACCAACTTGTTTTTGAGGAGTTGATACGTGAAAAATTTCCTAAATTGGGTTAGTCCATCTAGAGAAGCTGTTATGTTGATAAGTATTGTGGTTCTGTTCTTACATAAAGCAGTATGTATGGTTCTTTTATTCCTTTATGCTTCTGGTGCAGTTAATCATCTGGATTACTTGGGAGTGCAGGTGGCATGGATCTCTGGACCCTGGTTCCTCTCCATTTTCATCAATATGCTTCCCTGGGAAAGTGGTGAGCTTGGGTGGTTTCATATGGCATTGCATATTTTAAACTGAGTTTTGTTTCATGCTCTAGTTTTTCTTTATTCTCTTGTTTCAGATTGACTTGAATCTTTGCTATTCCTTTTTTTTCAGTTCTCCGAGTTTGGGATGTTCTTCTTTTTGAAGGAAATCGTGTAATGCTGTTTCAAACAGCTCTTGCTTTAATGGAGTTATATGGTACTTGAATGCACACAGACACACTATGAGGACATGTTTTATTTAAATTGTGAATCAGTGATCTTTTGAGAGTATTTAAGATGACATGATTCCAAGCCATGTAATTTCTTGTAGGTCCAGCATTAGTTACAACTAAAGATGCTGGGGACGCGATCACTTTATTGCAATCACTTGCAGGGTCAACATTTGATAGCAGCCAGCTTGTTTTGACTGCCTGCATAGGTTATTTGGCAGTAACCGAAGCTAGATTACTACAGTTGAGAGAAAAGCATAGACCAGCTGTGCTTGTAGTAGTTGAGGAAAGATCAAAAGGGGGAAGAGTTTGGAAGGGTTCAAAAGGGCTTGCATCTAAGTTGTACAGTTTTAAGCATGATCCTGGATCACTAGTAGAAGAAAAAAAAGTAAGCGAGGGAGACAAGTCCTTATTGGAGTCTCACTCCTCTAATCTGGATGATTTGCTCAGTGGCTTAAGTGTTGACCCAGAAGTAGATTCTTTACCAGATCTTCAAGAACAGGTAATTTTTCTCTTCCTTCCTTCTTTGCACTGTAGTGCTGCTTTCCTGAGTTATGAAAGTCATCCACCTGATGCTAGATCCATGTTTGAAGATTCACAAATACCATCCTTTGGTGCTGCTTTATTTTGATGAATTTCTATTCCTGTGATAGCTGACAATTTTTGTGCTTTCCCTAATTTAACATTTTCCTGGTTAAAATTTCCCATTATATTTGCAAAAGTTATTTGAGGCTTAATAATGTTACTTGTGATTGTGTGGAAATTCATGCAATTCACTTCCCTCTCATTTAAATTTCAGCAATTAACAGCTTTTGTGCAGGTGGTTTGGCTAAAGGTTGAGTTGTGCAGATTGATGGAGGAGAAAAGATCTGCCATACTCAGGTTAGTGCCTTCTAATTTCTGCAATCTTTTGGGATGCATTTTTACTTTTTCTCTGGATCATATTTGATGAAGAAAGCACTACAAAAATGAGATGCACAATGTAGGAGCCTATCTTTTGTTTAAAATTCATGGTTTACTTGCCTCTAATATTCTGCTCGAGTTTTTTTTCTTTTCCAGAGCCGAGGAGCTTGAGACAGCTCTAATGGAGATGGTCCAACAAGATAATCGACGGCAATTGAGTGCAAAGGTATATTCAAAGTTGATTCAAACAACCATTATTGCTTCTGAATACATGACAAAATAGATACATGTTCTGGTATACATGCAAAGCACTTTCCTCCCTCTGCTCGTAAGTGTTTTGTGTTGTTTTTGGAATTTTTATTGAACCATTTACATAGATTTTCTCGACTTGTGTAGTTTGGTACCCTCAATTTGGTGTCATATTTTTTCCTCTTTGATGGTAAACTAGTCGATTGACTTTTTCTATTCATGGAGCTCCAATGCATAAGACTTAAATTTGTCGTATATTCAAATTATAATTAGTATCACCCCATTCTAGTCTCCCACCATGTTTACTTGACTGGTTGATTGATGCAAAGCTGAAAATGAGAAGCCTGATATAAAAGTTCGTTATAAATGTCCACAATCTAGGAGCTAGTCACAAAGTCTATCCATTTTTTAGCCTCAAGCCACTCTACTTGCTGCGAAACTAAAATTTGTTCTGCAGGTTGAGCAGTTGGAGCAAGAGGTAGCTGATCTAAGGCAAGCCCTTGCCAATAAGAAAGAACAAGAAGCCGCAATGCTTAAGGTTAATATTTCCTAATATTTTTCCATGATTTCTAATTTTTTTAGTGAGTAAAAATACATACTCTATCATGTGTTTATGGAAAAAGGATTCCTATTCTATATAATATTAGGAACTCATTTATAATATGTATATTATTCGTATTATCTGTAGGTCCTGATGCGGGTAGAGCAAGAACAGAAGATAACTGAAGAAGCTCGAATAGGGGCTGAGCAAGATGCAGCTGCACAAAGATATGCAGTAAACGTGTTTCAGGTTCTTGTTATACAAGTTTACAATAGACCATAGATTTACATTTATGGAAATAAAGAGTACTGAATTCTTTGTTGGGTTTTGAGAAAGTACCTATTTTATTTTCGAAGTTAAATTTCTAGAATACAGAGGCATGCCTTCTCCTATGCTATCAAAATGAAATAGATCTTATCGAGAAGCTAATGACACTGGGAGGCATTTTTTTCCGTCTAGCAGTTTTTGTTCACCCTGGATCTTGATCTTGGTCAGGGTCATGGTTTTATTCTATGATAATGTTCTTCATGTGATAACTCAGTTTGATTAAAAAGATAGAACTACTGTCCCGAACACAATTTTGGTAATTAAGGATTAAATTCATATCAGGAAGTCTTGAGCATAGATCAGAGCTTGAAATTAATTTCATTCTCCAGAGAACTTAGCATAATATTTATCTGGTCCTTCATCCAGTTGTTTTAAACTGTCACCCATTGCTGTGGGGAAAAAAGAGAGCTATATGATGAGGTAGGCTGGAACTTTGATCGAGGAGGTTGTTCCATTTTTCTCTCCTTGCCAACATCGTTGTAGAACCAAGAACTCAGCATAATGTCACTTTCTGTCTTTGAACTACACAACTATATTGATTCACAATAAAGTTATATGTGCGCAGGAAAAATATGAGAAGGCTATGGCTTCACTTGCTCAGATGGAACAGAGAGTGGTCATGGCTGAATCAGTGTTAGAGGCTACCATACAGTACCAGTCTGGCAAAGCTAAGGCACAATCTTCACCAAGGTACACGAGAAATCTGTGTTTCTTATGAATATTTACTTCCTCATGGATAAGATCTAATAAGTTTTCATGATAGTCCTTTCAACAAATGTAGCCAACTGTCAATCACAGCATAAAAATGAAACATCCTAAAAATTCTCGAAAGGTCCTATGAATCAGGGTCGGGTTTTCTGGCAAGCTTAATATTTTCATGTGTGGACCGCAGCGGTAATGCATCTAGTCATGTTTTGCATGCTGTGATTTTCCAGCGCACTTTATAAGCACGTTCCTAGTGCCATGAAATCCATTGATTCATCAAGTCGTACTTTTAGCTCCTAGATTTCTTCACTTGCAAGTATATCCCTTCTCCACTAGCTCAATTTGGGCACACAGGGGTATTACGTGTGCTCCTTCATTTGTGTTCTTATCATGAGCTGCAATTTTTTTTTTCTAACTCATTTACAGGTCAGTGAGCTCCTCTGTGGAAAGTCCCAGAAGAAGGATAGGCCTATTTGGCCTCGGCTGGCGTGACCGGAACAAGGTAAGTTTTTGCACATAAACAGTACACACCTGATTTCTCATGACTGTTAATGCTCAAAAAACAACCTCTAATCATGTGGAGAGAGAGAGGGGTTAAATCTACTTGTAAGCATTCACTACTAGAATTTCTATGCTGAAATATGCAAAAGACGAGAATCCTCCGCAATTTTGGACCATTAACTGCGGAGTGTAACTTGCCAATCTCATTGTCCCCCTGGGTTTTTTTTGTCTTTTTCAGTCTAAGATTTTCCAATGGATAAAGCATTTAGATAGTGTTTGGGATTGGGATAACGATTATTTTTCAAAGTTGCTTGGAAATGTATTAAAATATTTTTTTTTATTTTAAAAAATTTATTTTTGACATTAACCCATCAAAACAATCTAAAATCATAAAAAAAATTCAACAATTTTCAAAAGCCATTTTTGAAAGAAAAAAAGAAACACAAGATAAGGTGTTTGGAAGTGTGGTTGTGGTTGCTTTTTAAAGTGATTTTCACTCAGAAAAGTGTGCCAACAATATTTTTTTATTTTTTAAAAATTATTTTTAAGATCAGCACATCAAAATGATTTGAAAACATCAAAAACATATTATTTCAAAACAAAATAAAAAATTCAAATTTTTTTGGAAGCGCTTTTGAAAAGCACTCCCAAACAGGCTCAATCGAGTTGTGGCTGGAGTTTAAGCCACAATGCATTGTGATTGTTTTCAATCTGACAGCTTAACATTTATAAAATTTGTATGGCAGGACAAAGACAAACCGACTAATGATGATTCTGGCACCAGTTAATCTAGCAAAGAGGGGAAAAACTCGAGCACTTTGTAGAAAGGTAGAAACAACCAAGAAGAGGGGTAGGAGGGAATTAGGAGACGACTTTTACACCATTCATTCTCGGCAACATGGCACCTGTTGCTCAAGAACTCACTGATTTGTGTCTGTAATTATGCACGGACAGATAGGTCGGAGTAAAGGAGCCTTGTATCTGCATCGATGCCAAATCAAAATAATTAGACAATTCTTTGCCCTTACATGATGAATTTATATGTGCAAGAGTTCCTGGTGGATCCGTTTTGCTCTCTGACATGTTTTTAAACCTTCATGAGACAAAAGATCCACAGTCGCGACAGATGCCACATGTGATGGTCGGTCTTGGGGCTGGAAAAAAAAATGTTGAGATTTTGGCGCTAGGATGCTGTACGGATGTATTAAGATCATTAACATGTTTTATTGTTTGTGATGCTACCATGCCACCACGTTTCAGGTGAAACAAATGCTAGTAGTTGCTGGGTTCCATGTTGCCCTTGGCCATCTCAGATTGTTCCATTTTTTACAACTACAAGAAGATTGATATGCATGACATGTTTTGAGAATGTGAATAAATAACGCCCACCATCTGTTACCATGCCCATTAAAGCAAGTGTTTTTTTTTTTAAAAAAAAAAAAACCCTTTCCATGAGAACATCAATCCAATATTGCAATATCATCGTGCTTCAAACTGTTATATTCGGCACGGGTCAAATACATGGCAGAGCTATACAGCCAGATATATTTATAGGATCACAACAACCCAGGTTCCAGTATCTCCTGATAATAACTGGAGTAGGGAAACATGCTGATCTAGAATGATACAAAATTTGATAGGAAGGAACAAAATGAGAAATGAGCTGACAATGGAACTCTAGAGCTTTGTGAGGTTGTGATCCACATGGATTCGAAAGGAAACTACTTACTCATAATACAATCCATTAGGCATCCATCAAGACTTTTCTTGGCAGTAAGTCGGGCAAGGAGTCTGCTTGGAACTCTAAATCTCAGTTACATGCACACAAGGATAAAGCAATGTTAATTTCCTTGTTTGATTTCTCTCAGATCCACTACCATTGAATTTTACCACCCCTCTTTGCTCTAGGAGGAGGCGAGGCAGGGGGGTAGCGGGATCTCTGGCCTGTCTCTGCATCAGGGTCATATTTTTGAGAAGCAAGGTAAGTCAAAGCTGTGACAACATCAGCTATGACGGGGCGCATATTAGGCTGCTCTTGAACACACATTGCTGCAACAGCAAGAGCTTGGTACAAGCCCCTTGGAGGATACTGACCTTGAAGCATTGGATCAGCTATGTCTGAGAATTTTTTTCTGTCTTTGAACAAAGGTCTTGCCTGTAATAGAAGTAAAAGATCAAATATGCATAATCAAGCTGCAAATCACCACCTTTACACAATTCTCATCAATGATAAGTGCACAAGATTATCAAGGGGGAGTAAATGGATTACCAAGGATGTGATCAAATTTTTGGATTTCATGGTTAAAATTGTTGGTAGTTTCAGTGAACATTTGTTGACTGCAGGTAGAGTCGGGTTTTTTTTTTTTTTAAAAATGCCGCTAGGTAATTACTGGCACAAGATAACTGCAAATTTTAATATGGCCTTCAGCCTCTATCAGGGTCATCATTAGTATCAAAACATTTAAAGCATTGTATTCACCAGCCATCCACCACAAATTCAATGAAAAACGAATCAACATCGGATCGAAATTATAGAAAAAAGAGTGTAAGATTATACATGTGATGACACGCTAAAGTCAAAGTTCGTTTGTAATTTTGCATTGACATAACCTTTATCATTAGTTTTCTATGGCAAAAATATTAACATATAGATGTTGTCGCCATATACCACAGACCACTGTCGCACAATTAGAGAAATGTGAAGCAAGAGAAGCGCGCACACTTGGTTGACATGTTGATAACTTGCACTAAGCAGTGAATGAGATTCTAAATTAATTTTTATTGTAGTAGAAGAATATGCCAATATTATGAATAGATATTCTTATAACAATAAAAAAATTCCTAAACACTTTGTGTATATGAAAAAATACAAATCAAATAACACATCAACCTATAAAACCATAATTATATAACTTTGAAGGATGAATTCACAATTAAAAATGTCCGATGGCTGAAACAGTTAAAAAAGAAAAAAAACAAAGAGCAATTTCATTGGTCATATGAACCGTGAAAACAACCACATGTCATATAATATATTTAGTAATAGTAATGGGATGCCTAGTATGTTAGTAACTCTTATCTATTTTATCTAGTCCGACTCATAAAATTAGCACCACAGCCTGTCTGCTTGGTTTTTATTGCGGCTGGCATAAATGTCAGTTGGATGGGTGGTGACCCCCATCATACTCCCACTCAAGGGAAGTACGATGATGATGATGATGATAATGATGATTTCTTCTCTAGACTTTGTACATAGCATATATTTGTTTGACAGAACAATCAGTGATAGAGAACACCCTCTTAAGTGAATAATATTGTCTATAAAACCTTATACCAACCTCCCAGAACCAGTGACTGGTTGTGCAGACTGATGAAATGATAATGGCAGGAAAAAATAAGGGATCATAGATCTCAACAGGACCAAGCAGGGTCTCAAAACTTATTCTTCAACAATAATAAAATGATAAAGTTAAGGATCCCATACCCATGCAACCAGATTCTGCTCCCCTGTAGCTTTTGAATTGTCAATTGCCTTCCGCCCTGTAATGATTTCCAGTAGAACAACCCCAAAGCTATAAACATCTGATTTCAGAGTTAGTTGCCCAGTCATTGCATATTCTGGTGCACAGTATCCATAGGTGCCCATAACTCTAGTAGATACATGGGTGTTATCCCCAACAGGACCCAGTTTAGCCAAGCCAAAATCTGATAGCTTGGGATGATAACTTTCATCAAGCAAAATATTGGAACATTTTAAATCTCGGTATATAACTGGGGGGCTAGCTTTATCATGCAAGTGCTCCAATCCTTTCGCTGCCCCAGCAGCTATTTTCATTCTTGTGTTCCAATCAAGCCAGTTCTTACCAGGTGGAACTTCTGCAAAAGATTCGATTCAGCCCAACAGCCAAATTAAAAAGTAGATGCCAATAAAAAAGAACATAATGTATATACCATGTAGGTGGTCCTCTAAAGATCCTAGAGGCATGTATTCATAAACCAAAAGCCTTTGATCTCCATCAGCGCAATAACCAATTAGATTAACAAGGTTAGGGTGGTGAAGTAGACTTAACATCAACACTTCAACTAGGAACTCCCTGTTCCCTTGCAAACCATTACGATTAAGTTGCTTGATGGCCACAACCTGCACCAAAGAAAAAAGAGAGATTCACCTTTCACCATACACATCATATTCATGATAGAAGCCCCATTTTTTTTAACAAGTTAATAATCAAATCTCACACGCTAAGCTTCTATAAGAATTGTGCATGTGGGATCCAAAAAATAGCTTTTAGAAGAAATAATAAGAACCATGAGATTAGCAGCACGAATTAGAATATGCAAGACTTACACGCTGCTTGGAAATCTGACTCGTTCTCTACATAAAGTAAGAAGTTGACCAACCTGATTAGTGCTTTCCAGATATCCTTTATACACTCTTCCAAAACCTCCCTCACCTAAAAGACATTCCGCTCTAAAGTTTTTAGTTGCAAATGCCAATTCACGGAATGTAAAAGTCTGTGCTGTAGTGCTATCAGACCCTCCATTTTTAGACTCCCCCTTAACACGCAAAGGGTAATCATTCCTCAGTCTCTCTGCAAACACAAACGGGGGAGAAAAGGATGAAGACAATAAATGATTTGGAAAGTGTCAAAGTAGGGTTTCCACCAATAGAGGAAACCAAACCACAACCATCAACAGCTCAAAAGCAAACACGTATTAGGACAAACACCAACAAGCAAATGAATTCTTGTAATGATCCAAAGAAAACAAAAATTTATAAACATTACTGTCCCTGTTCACAAGGCAACAGCAAACAATCTTATAGCACCCACTCATCCTCACAATGGAACTCGTTATTTGTGATCTAAAATAAAATCAAGTCCATGTAGAATAAAAAACGCGAGGATCCATGAAACCATAGTACTTCGGAGGTATGGGAAAACACAAAGAAGGATAATGAATTAGTGATTGCTAAAACAAGTTAAGCTATTAAGAGCTGTCTGAAAGTTATCATTAAGATTTAGTTTATTGGCTAGAAATACTTGCAATTATAAAACAAAGTAAAATCTTTAGAATGAAAAACAAAGTAACATTATCGAACAAACGAGTGAATAGTCAATCACCGAACGTTCTTTGACTTTGGTCAGAACAAGGAGACAAAATCTCTGATCAATTAAGAAGACACCCAGATAAGAAAAGGCAAAAAAAAAATTCATAATCAACAAAAAAATAACCAAATCCTAGTATATTCAGAAAATCATAAGAAAAACCTGAAGTATAAGATTTATAGACAAACCTGGAGAGGTTTTGGTCTGATCAAGTGGTTTCTGGTTCACGATCACCCTATTCTTGTTGTTGTTGTCGTTGTTTTTCTTGTTCTTTGTAGCCCGTTTTGATATACCAGAACATGGTATCCATTCCATTGCTCTATCTCAAACCTATCACTCTCTATCTACACAGTTTAAGCACTAGCTAAAGATAACTCAAGCGACTTTACTGATTGATACACAGTGGCCATGGACGTTGATGATATGGAGAGAGAAGTTGAAGAAGCCCAACAAGCGCGCTCTCTGTCCGTGCTCTTTTCTTTTTCATATTTGGTGATTGGAGGAAACGGTATTGTTTGGGCCATGTTCTTACGAAACGGTAGCGTTTTCGAGGGGATATCACGGTCTACTGATCACGGGTCCCACGAGCATCGAATATTCCTTTGTCAGGTCTGTCAGTCAATAAAAATGGACGGTTTAGATGAGAGGTTTGTGCAGGCGTATGATGCAGGGGTATGGAAGTAAAAAAGGAGGATGTATTTACTTACTTTTATTTCATTTCAGTAACAAGCAGGCTGCTGACGGCTTCATCGAACCCCACCATCATTTTGTTTCAATTCTGGCTGGCATATTTCGTTCTAGTCAAATAAAAAAAAATCAAAAATCAAAATAAAATAAATTTCATTTTATTCAAAATCTTAGTTTATTCCAAAATTCTGACTACAATATTCTACATCTGTTCTGGTTTTTTTTAGATATTTTTTTTTAATTTTATTATTGAACAATAGATTTATTAAGAATTAAATTCTATAATTTATTTTATTTAAAATATCATATATATCATTTTAATTCTTTTTAGTCAAATTATATTATTTTTTTCCGTCTTTCATGTAGTTTGTTTCAAGAATAGAATGAAAACCTCTCTCTCTTTGTTTGTATTTAGAAAGTCATGTCATGGAAGAGGAAAAGAGGAGGGGTGGGGTCGCCGTCGTCGTCTTCTAACCTAATTCGAAGTTATTGTTTATGAAAAAGAAAAACCTTTTTGTGTGCCAAATGGTTGGATTCAAAGTGTAAGACAGGCACGTCCTAAAATACGTGACAACCAACGAAAACACTTCTTTCTAAGAACAGGACCAGGCCGGCCGGCCGGCGGGCAGGCAGGCAGGCAGTCAGGCGGCAGGCAGTCAGGCGGCGTCAAAATCACGGACACTTCACAGGTTTTTAATATTACCAATCCTTGACTTGGTTTTGCCCCAAAACATGATCCAGCTAAATCCTCCCGC
>Ga0307515_10009479_pt1 | contig 18819 bp, 6 predicted proteins | sample 17_EM_MG_FD_194513 | JGI IMG/M metagenome (GOLD analysis project Ga0307515, IMG submission 194513) | Populus trichocarpa ectomycorrhiza microbial communities from riparian zone in the Pacific Northwest, United States - 17_EM | ecosystem: Host-associated > Plants > Roots > Unclassified | place...
TCGCTTTTTATCCTTAATATGCCATAGATATATATTTTCTAGGCATTCCTACCACTATCGTCCGTCTAAATATTCTTCCATAAGGAATTTTTCTAGTTAAAGTATTAAATTGCCTAACTTCTGTACTTCTATTAGATGCTATCTGTATATATACTTAGTATTCCTATACTATTATTCCTCTAGCGCCTAATATATCCTTACTAGGTACTTTTAGCGCTTATCTTTAGGTACTCTATATATATTACACGTATTATCCATATATGCGATATATAATAGCGTATAGTGTGCCTAGTGCTTTAGGTTAACTCTTAGCTCGTCTTTATCCTTAAGTTTAAACCTTTATTATATTAATCTAAACGTTATAACTTTATTTGCAATTACTAAGATTTGCTTCTTACTTCTTTAATCCTCTAATTGTTCCTCTAGATCCTTTAACGTTATAATTAAGGCTCCTTTAATATAACTTATTGCCTTTTCTGTAATGGGGTGGTCCTAAATAACTTTCTTGTCTAACTACATATAAAAATCTTCCTACTTATTATTATGCCTTTGCCTATACTACTTTTAGTATAGCTACTAAAGTGTATACGGCTTATCCGTAAGGAAGAATCTTCTTATTACTGCGTTATAATAGCCCTTTATATGTCGTTCTTTAAACCTAATAGGGATCCCTAGATCCTCCTTATTTTCCAGTTTAGTAAGCTACTTAGCTCTTAGTATGCCTACTCTAGGCCTATTAGTAATTCTTTGTATAAGTGCTCTATCCCTTATATGACTTAATATACTAGATCTCTTATCTAGTTTCTATTCTTACTATATAATAATTCTTTACCTAAATTCTATTATAGTTTTTTTTAGTTTACGTCTTATAAGTAGATTTTTAAAGTTTTCTTACTTCCTAATTCTGGTATTAACATTTCGATCCTATTACTAAGTCTTACTTACAATTTCTTTAATAGTCCTTATTCTATTACTAAAATCTTAGTTCTATAGGATTCTTAATTTTAAGCTTGCTTCTATCTTAAGCTTAGCTTTAGCCTTAGTCTAACTAGGCTTTTATAGTATTCTCATCTTATCTTAAGAGTCTTAAATCTTACTTATCTTATCTTAAGAATTTTATACCTTTAGGAAACTTTGTCCTAAGCTTATTTATATATTACTAAACTAAGCCGTTACTCTGCTCTATTAGTTATTGTCTATTATAGGTCCTTAAGCTTATCTTATTTTATTTTAAAAATCTTAATTATCTTTTATTTCTTTCTAAGAATCTTAAGCTTGTGGCCTTTTGCCTTTATTAAGTACTAAAGTAGTTCGCTGTCCTACTTCTCTTATATCTTATAAAGCAATAAATATTATATCTAGTGGGGTCTTAATCCCTACTAATATTCCCTATTCTATAGTGGAACTATCCTCTACCTCCTTTATAATATCTTTAAGGTCTATATACTTTTAGTAAGCTGCCTTTATTACCTTATTATTACTAAATATTTCGCCTATATTAAATTTATTGTCTTTAATATCTAATCTGTAAACTGGTTTATTGGTTCCTCTAAACTCTAATAATTTTAGCTCTTATGGCTAATAGCTTGCGCCGTACTTAGCGTCTTTATAAATTTAGTATATATTATTATAACAAAACGCAAAACTTTTAATTAAACATTCCTTTGTTCCTTGCAGTATATTATTATCCCTTTATACGTATATATTATCTGCTAGTCTTATTCCTTTTACTATATAGTAACTCTAACTACTTTTATAGTCTTTAATATAATAATCCTATTTTCCGTAATTTATATAAGCTCCTTTTTTAAACTATTTTTCTTATTATAGAGTCTGCCTAAACGTCTTCTATTAATAAGATCCCTGGTTTAGCCTCTACTTCTTAAACCTTTAATTACTTAATCCTTATCCTCTAGGTTTCTATAGTTGTTTATTCTATTTCTTATTTTCTTTAGTACTACTTAGGTCTATTAGCTCTGCGCTATACTATAGTTTTTAACTTTAACTTTATTAATGCGTGCCCTACGCCTTATACGACTATAAAACTCTATCCTAACCTTTCTTAGTCTACTCTTTTTAGTAGATCCTATTATTAATCTTAATTACTTAGTTAATTAAATCCCTAAGAGTGTCCGCATCTTCTATTAGAATAATTACGTCCTAGACTTTTGCCTTAAGTCCTTATTTATACTATGCTATAAGCGCCTTATTATTCTATTTAACCTATATTACTAACATTTAAAACTATATTATATACTTAATTACTAAAGTCCTTTATACTAGGTTTTAAAGCTTTCTTTTTACTATAATGGTTGCCTCCAAGTTTTTAAATATTTATATTAATTGTTCTATAAACCCGTTTTAACTTAATAATATATACTATACCTCCTAGTTAGTAGTTATTATACCGTACTCCTATACCTCCGTAAGGTAAAGCTTAAACTACTTAAGTACTCTTCCCGTTAAGAACAATCCTACGTAGGCGACTTAATCTATAGGCGTTCTTAGTTTAACTTCTTCTTACGTAACCTTAAAGTGTATTTACGTAAGGAATCCCTTAAGCTTTAACTTCTCCCCTAAGAATCGCTTAATTAAGGGTAATTTAACCTTTACTACTCCGATCCCATTAATTTTTTCTTTAAATATTCTATTATTGTCTATTAATTAATTAACTATTTCCTATAGCTGTCTAATAGTAACTAGTTGTGAGTTAGTATTTGCTATACTGGTATTATTACCTAATCCTAAGGTAGTCGCCGCTGTGGACGCCGTTGTGGCTGCTGCTTTTAGTAGCATATTGCTTAACTTCTTTTACTATAACCTTGGTAGTAAATATATAACGAAGCCTTATAGGAAATACTACGGTGGACTTATTAATGGGCTAGGTATATAGGTATAGAATAGTTAATAACGTAAACGTAACTAGTAGAGTAGTTACCTAACAGATTAACTCTAATTATATTCTAAGATTTACTATAAAGAAGAGAAACTATCTATAGAAACCGTACGTCCTTAAATATATAACTCCTCCTTATAGTAAAGGGTTTAGTATATTGGTACGTCAGTACGTTAGTACGTCGTATCCCCACGTTTCTACGTTCCTACGTTCCGAACTTATAACGTAACTAGTTATATAACTCGGCTACCCCTCGTCCCATAGCTTGATTGGTTCCAGCGCCTCCCGTACTATCTTAACCAACCCATTTATGTCTATTCTTAGTAGTCGCACTATTGCCAATATAAGGTCCGTAATATAATTAGTTAGATTTGCCTTACTAAGACTCCCTCGCATTTAACTAAGCTAATAGCAATTTTTTATCCCTGGGATGGAAAATCCTAATTAGTCCATTTAACGTCTAGAGCCTATAGCTTAACATTGTTGCCTAAATTTGGTAAACTATTAGAAGTATTCTAAAGCTTACTTATATAGGTAGGTCGCTAGTACCTCGTAGGTTAGTTATAGGTTATTTATATACAGCCAGATTTATAGACGGTAAGGCTATATACCTATTAAATCCGCCACTAACCCTACTTTAGCCTTACGCTATACCAGTATAGCGCCGTATATACTTTATGGGTAGGTTATAGGTTATTTGCATATAGCTAGGTTTAGGATAGTAAAGCTATATGCCTATTAAATCCGCCGCTAACCTATACTTTAGCCTTACGCGTTATCTATATAGCATATAAGTAGAATAGTGTAGGTTATTAGTATAGGTTACTCCTAGCGGGTTACTAGTAGGTTATAAACCCCGGTTAAATAGACCCCAGTTATAAATAGGCCTATTCTTTAATATATAAATAATCTGCTTAGCTAGTATAGAGTAATAGATTAGGTTTAGGAAGGGTGCTTTCTAAATTAAGCTTTATTGCTAGTATACGTCGTAGCCTCGCCTATAAGTTACTAGCATCGCTAGGTTACATTAGAGTGTGGCTTATATAGGATATTAATAAATTAAAACTTTACCCTATATATACGCCGCAGTTCTTACAGCAATTATTACTTATTCTTTAATCCCTTAAAACGTTCTCTACTCCGCTTTAATATAGGTTATATTTTAATAGTAGCGCTTACTTTTCGCCTATGCTTTAGCTATAAGGCTAGGGTATTCCGCTTACGGTACTTATCTAATAGTTATTAACAATTCTTAAGTTCTATCTCGTATTTCCATTTATTATACTTATTTAGCTATCTTAGCCATATAATAAGGTACTATAGTTATCTAGTATAATCCTAGTAGGCGACAATTACTTCTACTTCCTAGCTGCCTTCTTTAAGCTCTTTTACTGCTAGGGGTTAAAACCTAGGGCATAACCTATAAGGCTCTAGTAGGAAGACATAAAAGACTAAGTAGAGCTATACTATAGTAGGTAGGAGCTCTAGCTTATATGCTTACTACCCTACGCGCTCTAGGATTTAAAACGGTCCTATAAACTTATAGTTAAGTTTTTTATAGGGACGTTTTATGCGGATGTTCTTAGAGGAGAGTAGGACTCGTTTACTAACGGCGAAGTACTTAGCCAGGTGGTAACGATTATAGTATTTTACCTAAAGCTTTTAGGCGTATATTATCGACGCCGCCGCTACCTTATATATAAGGCGTAGGCGTTATAAATACGTCTCTACGAGTTAAACATTCGTTAACTTAGACCCCTCCTTACCTTATTAGGCGTCTTAAACGCTATCCAGGACTCCGTTTAGGACGTTTAATAGCTAGCCATAGGCGAGCTTAATAGGGGAATGCTTTATTATAGTATAGACTTTAGAGTTATAGGCGAAGGCTGCTTTTTTAAGTAGGGAGGCCTAATTAGACTGTTCCTAGTTCGTAAATATATATAGGTATACCTTAAGCTTCTAGTTCTAACGCTTTATTTAACTATCTATCTATAGGTAGAATATAGTGCTAAGTTTACGTTAAACGCGGAGATAGTAGCATATAGTGCTCTAGTACTCGCTTATAAATATACTACCCCTATTAGAGATAATATTATCTAGAGGCCCTATTTATACAAAGACTCTAAATAAGAGTTCTGCGAGTTATATAGTATTAATTATCTTATACACTAAATAGTAGCGTACTAGCTTTATGAAACGGTTTATAAGGATAAGGACGGAGTTATACTCTACGCTATTAGGAGTTTTAGACTTTAGGAAATCTATGATAAAGTTAAGTAAATAATGCCGTTAGACTTAGGTAGTGACCTAAAGAGGCTATAGCTTACTATAGGGTTTATAGCGGCGCGATTTAGAGTGTTAGCAGGTATTGTAATTATCTAGGTATTTGTAAAGGTCCTAGGTAAGGCCGTTTTAAGCATACTTTTACGCGATTACCTTAAAAGTATAGTTAAAACTATAGTGGCCGCCTATAGGATCATTATAATTCCGCTTAAGGATCTCATATTATAATAGTATATAATTTAGCACCTAGACCTTATTATTTTGCCTTAGGAGTCCTTAATTATTAAGAGTGTAGTCCTTATTACCGGTAGGAACTCGTTTTTAGGTTAACTAATTATATATAAAGCGTATAAAGGCGTCCCTTTTTTATACTCTATAAATAAAATTAACCAGTAACTTAGGGGGTTATTCTATAAACGCCGTTTTAGCTAAAGCAGCTACTACTACTTCTTACCATAGTACGAGACTCTGCGTAAAGTTAGTACTAGTAAAATAACGTATAATATATAGGTAACTTACTAAGTTATTATAGGGGACCGTAGCCTAAGCTAAGGGGTCTTCCCTAGAATTAAGCACCATTAGGTTAGTTAAAGTAGTCTTAAAGAGAATAGTAGGACGCTCTAATCCGCCGGCGCTAAGTTTATAAGGGTCACTTATATACTATACGTATACTACTTACTAGTTTAGTATAGTAGCACCAGGGCCGCCTATAAGGCCTATAACCCGCAACTTTTACTATAATATAAGCAGTATAGCATTAAGGATTATCCTCTTACTGCTATCTTTAAAGCCTTTAGTATAATCTAGGCGCCGGGATAATATATTAGCGGGATTTACTTTACCTGGCTTATATTTAATCTTAAAATCAAACTTAGCTAGTTTCTTAGTATACTGGGCCTAGTAAGCAGATAAGCTTTTAGTGGTTATAAAGTACCTAAGATTATTATAATCGCAAAGCACGCGCGTTACATACGCGGCATATTTAAGGTAGTAGCGCCACGTCTTAAAGCATTATACTATAGCGAGTAGTTCTTTATTATACGTATTATACCGTACTTTTAAGCTAGTAAGCTTCTAACTATAATAAGCGATTAGGTACTAGTAGAGTTAATCTCTTTACCCTAAAGGCTGTAGAAGTATACCACTATAGGTATAGTCGGAAGCGTTAGTAATTACTATTAAGGGTAGATTAGGGTTAAAGTAGCGAAGTAGAGGAGCCTATATAAACGCAGCGCGTAGCTTATAAAACGCCTACTATATATTATTAGGCCAGGACTAAGGTTAATACCATTTAATAGGCCCTTTTAACTTGCGCTTTTGCTTCTTTTCCTTATTTAACGTTAGGTTGCGATATGCCTATATAAGGTATATATATAAGGGGTATACGGTATCTAAGTAGTTTTAGATAAATTACCTATAGAAGTTAACAAAGCCAAGGAAAACCTAGATGTCCCTATAGGACTTAGGCTTAGGCCATTCCTTAATAGCTTTTACGCGGTTAAGGTCCATTGTAATACCCCTAAGGGTAATAATAAAGCCTAGAAACTTAACGTTCTTAGTATAAAAGATATATTTTAATAGTTTAGCATATAGGCCTTAAGCGCGGAGCTGTCGTAGTACCTACTTAATATACTTAACGTACTTATCCTGATTATTTAAGTAGATAAGATTATTATCTAGGTAGACTATATAGATAATATTTACTAGGGTTTCTAGAGCTTTATAAATATAGCTCTAAAACGTTATAGGGGTATTAGTAAGACTAAAGGGCATTACTAGGTACTTAAAGTGACCGTAGCGTATCTTAAATACAGTCTTCTATTCGTCTCCCTTTTTAATATAAATCCTATAGTACGCTTTATAAAGATCTAGCTTTATAAATATCTTCACATAGCTAAGCCTATTAAAGAGTTCGCTGACTAGTAGTAAGGGGTACTAATTTTTAATTGTAATCTTATTTAGGCGTCTATAGTCGACGTATAGCCGTATTATACCATCTACTTTTAGCATAAAGAGGATAGGCGCTCTAGTAGGCGATTTACTAGGCCTAATCTAGCCCTTCTTAAGAGCACTATCTAGGTCCTTTTATAAGATCTATAACTCTTTTTATAAGAAGTTATAGAGGGGCATTTATAGTAGCGTTTTACCTTCTTTTAAGTCAATTATATAGTTATACTTAGAGTTCTATAATAGCATACTTACTAGCTTATTAAAAAAGATATTAATTTCCTTTTTATATATATCTGGTAGGCTAGGGGCTATAGAGGTTAAAGCAACTATTATATAGTAGTGTGCTTTCGGGAGCTAATAGAGAGAAGGGTGCAGCCGATATACGTTTTGTAGGTATACTTGTACTAAAAGTATATATAGCTCTGCTATAGTATACTTAATAGTTTTAGGGTTTTAATCACCTCCCCCTTATATATAGGTAATCTGCGCTAGTACCGGAGGGCCTTTATAGGTACTCGCTGCTAGTAACGGCAGGTCCTCTACTATATTTATAACCGGTATCTCTACGTCTAGAGGGTCTGCACGGGTACTTACTGCTAGTAATAATAGGTCCTCTATTATGTTTACGACCAGCGTAAAGAAGAAGTCTTCTAGCTATAGCGAATAGACTATTTCACCAGCCTTAATATCTCCTAGGAGAGCGTTAAGGGTAACTATCTAGAGGCGTTTAGGGTCTAAAGTACCCTAGATAAACTATCTAAAACGGAAGCTAATTAATAGATCTACTTCCGCGAGCCAATCCTATTTAAGAACTATATTATAACTATTAAATAAGCCGCCCTAAAAGGTCTGCGGGCTAATAGTGCAAGGGGTACCCTAGGAGTCGCTAGTAGTAACTATTAGATTATAAGCATCCCAAATTATTATCTAGTTACTATTAAGGAAACGTATAATAGGTTTACGTAAACATAGCACGTAGCGTATAAGTAGGTTAAACCTATAAATAACGTCTTAATTAATAAGGTTAATTTAGCACCTATTATTATATAAAGTATATAGGCGGACTTCACCCTAGGGCGTATCTATCGCAATGTATACTATAATGCGTTTCTTCTCTCCCTCTATATTAGGCCCTGGTTATAGTTAAAAGAGATGCGCTATTAGGGCTTTGGGTTTTCCGAAGCCCAAGCTAACTTCTCTTTATTAGCCTGCTTCTAGTATTCCTTATAGTAGCCACCTACGGTCCTTTAACTCGCCTATGTAGTACTAGCGTTTAGGGGGTCCCCTAAGCTATTTAGCTTTTAGGTAGTCTCCCTAGGAGTTTACTTAAAGTGTTACCCTTTTTAGGTTCTGTTCCCTAAGCCTAACTCTATAAAGCCTATACTGCAACCACGCTTTATACACAATAATTTACCGCTGCTACTTACGCGATCTTCTGTAAGCTTTATAGTATTAAGCAATTGCTTTATATAGCGGATTTTGTTAAAGAGGTCTTTAGCGGTTCTTACCTATTAGGTAAAGTTCTGGCGGAAGAGCTCTACTTATAGGTAGGCTGGGAGATATAAGAACTAAAAGTTTACCTATTATTTAGGATTAACAAAAGGGGTATAAGAGAAGAGGTCCTTTAAGCTACGTATATAGGCTAGGAAAACGTCAAACCTCTAGTTCTTCTTTATAACAGCTATATAGTATATTATAGTATTATTAAAGCGTCTTACTATAGGGTTCCTAATCTAGTCTTAAACTATAGTCTTAAACTTATCCTATAATAAAGGACCCTTACCCTTAGTGCCTAACCGGTAATAAACTAGTTAGGTAATTGTCTTTTCTTTTATAAGACCTTTAATAGCCTAGCGCGTGCATCGCTTATAGTTATAGTTAGCGTTATTAACCTTAAATCGGTTCTTAACTGCAGTAATCCACCGATTAAAATACTGTTAAGTAATACCGCTAATATTAGGTAGTAACTTCTTAACCAGGGCGTTAAGATTTAATCGGCGTATACATTCGTTACGTAACTTATACTCTTTACTAGAGAGGCAATAGGAGGGCTTTATTAAATTAATAATGCTCTATAAGTTAGCTATTTTCTTAGCTAGCTTATCTAGCTCCTTTATATTAGCGGTATTAGGTAGGACGCTAGTAACCTTATTAAGCTTTTGTTAAGCCTAGGTATATAAGTCAAACTAGTCTCTAGCGTTTATAGATATCTAATCGTTTTAAGGTTTAGAAGGTGGCTTAAATACTACTAGTATACTTCTAGCGGTTTCGTCTACACTAAATCCTAAGGCGTTCTGCGGTTACATCGCTAGCGTATTACCGTTAGGTATAGGCGTCGGTTTTCTTTTTAGAGGCATTATAGAAAAATTAAACCGGCTATCTTCCTAAGGGGATTAGTAAGGATTTAAATGTAAGGTAAGAATATAGATAGGGAGTCCAATGATAGAACAATAGGTATATTGTATAGACAGAGACAAATCCTTAAGGGAAAAAGAGGAGTCTGTGTGCGAGGTAGGAAGGGTTTTCCCTAGGTACGTGCAGAGCACGTACCTTACGGGCGAGTTACCCCTAGGTCGCCCTAGGGTCGCCTATACCTTATACCTATATAACCATCTACTTAGGTTTTACCTGACACTTATTATATAGGTTTAATGTCACGGAACGAGGTCAGGAGGCTCTGTGAAGGTCGTAGGATTGACTAGGTACACGATAGGATATTGCACAAAGGTGCAAAGAGGTGCGAAGGGACCAGCACTCTATATACTGTGGGGTGCCAAGGCTCGCTAAGGGCCGCCAGGCCGGAATCCGTGACATTTAAATAGTAGTTCTTAAGGGGAACCTAGCCTTTACTCGCTAGGTATAGAAATTAAGTTTAAAACTTAGTAAAGGATTAGTTTAACTTTATTATTAAGCTATTATAGTTATAACGCGTATTTTATGCTTTATTTAGGTTTATCCCATGCGCGGTCGATAAAGGCTCTTGCACTAGCGAACTAATTAGAAGCCCTAGATTAAATAGAGTCTTGGCAACATGAAGCTGAGAATTTAAAGTCACAATTGCCATCTCAAATCGTGATAATAAAGTTCAAAAATGATATATTTTAGTGTCTACTGCTAGAAGTACGTTTACGACCCATTGTGGTATACAGTTAAGCTAGGAAGGTATATAGATTCTATGGTGGAGATGTTACTTATGTCCTGATGTTCGCGCATGGGCACAATCCTGCGAGAGCCTCGACCGCGCATGGGATATAAATATTTTAAACTTATATTTCAATATAAAATATAAAATAAAACTATATATATAATAACTATATTTTTTTTATATAAAGCTTAATTTACTATTTAATAAGCTATATTTAAAATTTTATATAAATAACTATAGTAGTTCTTAAGTTATAAGTATTTTGGTGGGGTAATATTGATACTGTATACGAGGTGGGACCGTACACGAGGTGGCCCATACTTCTATTATATGGGCCACTGCTAAAACGTACATTTGACAATAAGGAAGTAGATAAGTTGGTAGGAGAGCCTTGCGAAAGGGTGCCGCTCAAGGAAGCAGTAAAGGCCTAACTTGTTGCTACTGTTGCCGCAGAGGCAGCTGCTCAGGTAGAGGACGGCGTGACTAATGAGGAGGCAGAGAAGCTAGATAAGCAACTATAAGAATAAGGTTATTTGTGAGGTATAATATAGGTAGCTTTTAGTGAGTTATTCTACATCTACCCTTCCTTTTACAACACCACGCTAACGCCAAGCTTTTCTATATTTAGTATATAAATGCACTAGAGCTCCATGGAGCTCCTGGAGTCAAACAATTTACTAGCTGGATGGAGTGGATCTGAGCTCAGATCCACTCCACTCCAGTCCAAAAAGATCACTGCAAGGGTGTCAGGTCTAGATAGCTATGTCTGGAGTTGAAAGGGGAGAGAGCCAACTGAGAAAATCCAAAGTCACTCAAGGACCGTAGTTGAATGGTTAAACAAATATTTTCATTCTAGGTCTAAGCTAAACACAACACATACTCACTGACTTTGTAAGAACAAGCGCTAGCGCCGAAAAGTCAATTAGCAGATTTAAAACACACATCAAACACAGCCTCAATCGCACTACAGCTGCGCTAGATGCATACCGTGTGAGTTACTATCCACAGAAGCGCTGGCAGCCTGAAGTTTTGAACATTCTTGCCATAGACGGATGACGGTATCCCAATACTTTTGTTCGTTCCCAATAACATGCGCGACATGCTTTGTACCCTCGAATTTAACCGTGTGCACCGGCCAATCCAATTTCTTCGCATCCCCTGCATGATGCTCCACGGCCTGCCAGTCCACAATGCTATCCTCTCTCGAGTACAAGTAGCATCTTGGTATCTTTGGCATGAGGGCTGGGTCGTTGAGATCTCGCGCAATGACCTCGCCGACGTTATCGATGCGAAAGACATGTTGCAGAATCCAAACCCAAGACGTAGCCAAGTGGACCAAAACGGTGCCAACGCTACGCAACAGCACATTTCGCGGTAGGCCTTGAAGCAGTGCTGGCATAACCCGCCAATATTCCCCGCGCTCCGGCGCGCTGTCCAGTATCATGCCTGTGAGCGGCAGAGAGCCTCCTTGCTCCTTCTTCCACAGTCTGGCCAATTGACAAGTCTGTTGAGCCCCGCCGTTGGAAAAGAGATGAAGCAGGATTTTGGGTTTCTCGGTTTTGGAAAGACACGCACGTATTGTGTCGGCCGCCGGTTTCAGCTGCCATTGTTGGAGGGGTGACGGACGGTAGAGAAGGTCTGCTAGCACACTCCTGATGAGGAGTATCCTCGCAGAAGGGAAGAGCTTCTGGTATGGGGAAATATACTTGTGGATGTGTCGTGGCTCGGAGTCCATCCACGGAGCTAAGATAATGAGGTTTGGTGCTTCGAGGGATTCCGGCGTCGTAGGCCTATGTGGAGGAGTATATAGGGATATCATCGGATTAAGTGGCATGAAGCCATCAAGCGGCTTGCCAGTTGCTCCGTCAGTAGGCTGACTTATTTTGCCCATATTTGAAAAGACGAAAAGTGCGTTTGCACTCTCTTCAACGCAATAGCAACTAGGAAAGCCGAATGATGGAACTTTGTGAGCGAAAAATGCTTCAATCAATACCTCCAAAAGGCCGTCTAGCTGCAATACCTCGAAGCGCGTCCTTCGGGTTTTTTGGTTAGCCCGACACCGTCAAAAGCGCCACGGTCTATCTGATGTAGGTGTGTGGAAGCAATCCGCTAAAAATTGAATAAGGCCCAAGCAGATTCCCAGCTCGTAGCTCGGAAGCTCGGATCGCCATTGGCTCGGACTAAATATGCTTAAAACCAAGTTCAAGGAACGTCCCTGTAGAGACTCACCTAGGCTAGATGCCCCTACGCGCTGGGGGCCAACGCCGGCGTGGCGTCGGCTTGCGGCCGTGGATACATGTCTTAGCTGTCAGCCCAAGCATCCTGCCACGTCCTCAGCGCATGCCCGGGCTAGCCGAACGATGAGCCCGAGAGAATGGAAGCGATGCTCTGGACCGAGGCACCGAGGCACCGAGGCACCGAGGATATACACGCGTACCATACATCCTCCTGTCAACTCCGGTGGTTAGCGCAGCCACGTCTGCACGGTCTTTTTGAAGGGGAAGTTTTGGTATTTTTGCTGTTTAAGGGAAAGAAAGGCCGTGCAGACGTGGCTGCGCTAACCACCGGAGTTGACAGGAGGGTGTAGATCTTGAAGGATCTGCCTGTTGCCTTGATTGGCCCGCTGGCTGCCATGCGTCTGGCTAAATAGCTCCTAAGCAGCGTAGAGGTCTGAGCGCAAAGGTTCCGCAATTAAGCGAATTAAGAACGGGCCAACGTTTATACCAGGCTACGAACCGCTCCCACGGTAGCCACTCTCTGTTGAGACCAAGACGATAACACTGTTAATTTGCTGTAAGAGGTTAGACTACCGCTCAAGCAATTTACAAGGGCCAAGACGACCTGCATTAGCAACTACTCAAAAATTGATATGCTAACCTCGAAATATGCCAGATGTTTTATATGCTGATCAGCAGCCTCCGGAACAGAAGATGATGCATCACCGCTCCTTCAGCTCAGTATGTCAGATCTTAGACCTGAACTTATGCCGGTTCAATATGTTTCACGCCTAGTCGGAGATACAGCGCCTAACTCCTAAGGTTTAATGTGCTGTAAGCTAAGCAATGCAGCAACGCTCCTTTGCATTTACCCAGATTTTGCCCAGATTTTGCCCAGATAAATCGCTACCTGGATCTCACTCCGTCGCTAATAGATCCAGATTTGTTTCAATTTCCGTACAGACCGTTCTTCGCATAAGCCAAGCATCATGACATTATAATATCTGTGCATGTGACCACTATTTCTTGATCGGCTAGTTTTATTGGCTACTAGAAAATGCACGACTCTTCGTAAACCTCTAGAGCTATAATAAAATAAGTGCTTTGACCTGAACTCAAGGGATAATGCAAGGTTCTGTGTTAATGTATGACACGAGCAGAATTTGTGGGTCGTTTGCCGTGGAGCTAGGATCAATACTTTGTGTCATTCATTCGTGCACAGAACGCCCACCCTATTCAGCCCCCTTGAGCTCTTCTTTCCTTACTACTCTAGCATACAGACTGTGAGTTCAACGAAATCAGCAAGCTGCGTACGTAGTAGAGCTACTGGATCCGACTGACACCCCATCAGCTCCTGTTTCCCATTGGCCTTTCAGAATGCCGGACAAAATGGACATTGAGAAACAGGTAAATTTCGAGGTGAAGACCCAGAATACATCCGAGGAAGATGTCCAGAAGCACGATGGCCCTGAAGAACATGCCCAAAACACATCTGAAGAAGATATCTCTGAGAAAGCTCCGCCAGAGAGCCAAAGAAGAAAAGGGTTCGAAGAAGACAATTTGAAGCAGGATGATGAGGAACAGCAAACTCAGAGTTTGCCTGAGGATGGCATACAGCCAGAAATTGCGGACTCGAGCGTCGTTAATGCTCCCATAACTGGCTGGCGTCTAAACGTCGTGCTCTTTGCGTAAGTGGACGCGTACTTCCTCCAAGCCTTACCACGAATGCATCATTAACGAGGCAGACTGGCGTTTGCGTTACTCCTATCATCTTTGGAGACAACAATTGTCGCAACCACGCTCGTAACAATATCGTCGGCCTTAGGCCAATTCGACCAGGCATCCTGGGTCGTGCTTTCGTACCTTCTAACATACTCAGGCTTTCTAATAATTTTTGCCCGCCTTAGTGACTTCTTCGGGAGGAAAAACGCAATTCTTGCGGCTGTGGGATGCTTCGTCATCTTCTCCGCTGTCTGTGGAGCTGCTCAGTCGATGCAGATGCTGTATGTCCTATTTTCTTACAGTTGCGTATAGTTACTCACATTATCATTCTAGTATCATTGCCCGCGCGTTCCAAGGCGTTGGGGGCTCAGGTATTTACTCCATGGTTATGGTGGTTATCCCTGAGATTGTACCGCTTAGTAGGCTCGGGTTAGCGAGCGCAATCGTTGGCGGTGTGTACGGAGCTGCTAGCATTCTTGGTCCTCTTGTTGGTGGAGCTATTGTAGACGGCACGACTTGGAGATGGGTATTTCTTTTGAAGTAAGTCATCAACCCTACGAAATGACCGAACAGAAATGAATTTAATTTGCGAATAAAGTGTGCCGTGTGGAGTTGCTGTTATCTTCCTTATTGTTTGGGTATATCCAGAACGCCCAGGTGGTCAAACATACTACAAGCGCGCACTCACAAGAGTGGATTGGCCGGGCCTAGTCTTCTCTCTTGTTGGTACAATCCTACTCGTATTCGGGCTGCAAGAGGGCGGGGTTCGATATGCATGGAAAAGTGCGACTATCATTACAACATTAGTCGTCTCTGGAGTCTGTTGGTTGGCTTTTTGTGCCTGGGAAGTGTGGCTATCCTCTGGATCTTCGCCTTTTTCAATAGTTCCACTGTTCCCGCTCACATTAATGAAAAACAGAGTTGTGGCGGCCGCGCTTGGGTAAATATATATCATTTTTGTTATGGGGAAGATTGTACTGATTTGGAGCGACAGGAACGCCTTCACAATTGGATTCCCTTACATGGTTGTCATTATTGGCTTACCACAGCGATTCCAAGTGGTCAATGGAGACACTCCAATACTGGCAGGCGTACACTCTCTTCCGATGCTGCTAGCCTCAGCTGTGGGCGCAGCCGCAGGAGGAGTAGCTATGTCAAAAAAGAACGTTTGTTTTTATCTAGTTCTTCTCTCCGACGCTCTCCAGGCCGTTGGGACTGGTCTACTCTCATCGATCCCAACAAGTGCTCACGTCTTGCCCCGTACCTACGGTTTCATGGTAGTGCAGGGTTCTGGTATGGGCATGAGTATTGCTGCTCTCATGTTTATCGCTAGAGTAGAACTTAAGCCTCAGCACCAAGGTCAGTACCCGCCTATCTCGGCTGTAGCCCCAAAATCTCGAGTGACGAGAGCTGAGATTAACGTAATGCGACTAGCCGCAATTATTGGTGCACTTAACCAACTTCGCATTCTTGGAGCCGTTATAGGTCTCGCTGCCGCTACAACAGATTTCTCAAATTACGTGAGGCCGCGCCTTGAAGATATTCTCACACCTCAGCAGATCAGCCTATTGTCACAGACCACTACTTTCCTTACCAGATTTCCCCCAGCGGAAGTGGTCATAATTAAGGACGTTTATAACAAGGGCTACAATCAGCAAATGGTCATTGTTATGGCATTCGCTATCTCAAGTGTTGTCATTGCTTTATTTGCTTTTCGGAGGAAGCCTCTCTCGTTGGAGCATGCAGGGCTTGGACAGGGAGAAAGAGTTGAGATAAGAGGGGATGAAGTGGTTTTGTAAGTAGAAACTAAACCTGCAAGCAGAACACAGTAAAAAACATAGGGCCCAAAGTTTGAGCATTGATTTCGTGTAATTATCTAGTACGGCGCAGATATTTTAGAGTAGTGTAGTGTATAAGAAATCTTTCAAATTTAAGATGCGTACTAGAGGAACCGTCTACGTATACTACCTTTTGCGAAAGTGCTGCGAAAATAAGCGAGCCACCTGTACGTATATACTTGTTTGTAAAACCGCTTCGTAAAAATGCTTCTATAATTACGAAAATAAGTCTTATTTTATAAAACTAGTAGATATAACTATAGAATAGATACTGCTTTATAATTTTAAATACGTAGACGCTTAGTATATAACGTGGATATAGAATTTTAGGTAGTAGAGCGTTAGGCTAAGTATAACGTTTAAGTCGCGTTTTTCGTTGCTAAGGCTGCTAAGATACAACGCATTCCAAGTTTATCCGGCCTCTAAATACTAACTACCCCTATAAGCTCTACTACTACGTTACCTACTAAGCTGCTACGTATCTAAAATTATAAAGCAGTATCTATTCTATAGTTATATCTACTAGTTTTATAAAATAAGACTTATTTTTAGTAATTATAGAAGCATTTTTACGAAGTAGTTTTATAAACAAGTATACGGAGGTACAGCCCATAATGTTTGTAATAGCGCTAGCAAGGGGGGGTCCCTGCTGCATTCGACTTATCCTAATGAGGTAATAGGCCTTATAACAAAATCTTCAAATCTATTACTCCGTATATTGTATATATTATCTAGTACTTTACAAATTAACCTTCTGTGTCGATTACAGCTTAACAACGCTCTAGCATACTATTAATTAATACCTTAAATTTAAAGCTCTCGACCTTTTCCCAAGCATCTTTAACTGCAGCACGCAGCTAGTCATAGCTTATATTTTCCGGGTAGTAATCCTATAGGTAGTTCTTTATAATATGCCATACCTTTTCTATAGGGTTAAGGTCAGGAGAGAATAGCGGCCAGTATATTACAATAACCCCTCTCTCTTTAAGATCTTTTCTTATATTGGCAGCTGCGTGGCCAGGTGCTCCATCCTACATTAAAACTAGCTTAATTCCAGCTCTCCTTTGTAACTTAATATAGCTGTAGATAATAGGAACTGTATAAGATTAGTACGTCTCTACTGATATAGACCCCCAGTCCTTCTCCTAGAATATACTAGGCCCCTTTATTATACTATAGAAACAGCCCTAAAATATCTATCCCTTCTTCCTTTAATACTTTTCCACGATATAAGTAGGATCCCATTCCTCTTCTGCCCGTTAAGTTACCCACGTATAAGTATAACGCCCTCCTGTAATCCAAGTCTCATCTATCCAGAGTATCTTATACCATTATTCTATTGTCCATTTAACGTGCTTAAGAGCCCAGGCTAGTCGTATCTGTCGGTTCTTCTCTGTAATTAGAGGTTTGCGTATAGCTAGTTAACAGTAAAATCCTTCTCTTAAAAGAGCAGTTTAAATAGCTTATTTTTTTACTCTAAAATCCATTACTTCTACAAGCTTTTAAAAAGACATTTAATGGTTTTAATTTAACGCGCACACAAACTTAACTAGCTCTTTAACTTAAGCTTATATAAGGATAGAAGGCCGGCCAGTACTCTTTTTAGGAGTAGCTCTGCCTTAAGGTCCGCATGCTGTTCCAATCTGTCGAATTATATACCCAGTATGTTTATGGATTTAACTGTATAACCACCCAATATTGTGTAGTAATTAACAGTCGCGTCACTAGTCATGAGTAAGAGTTGGAGCTTTTTGGTAGCGGATTGGAGGGTGTGGCATAGGCCCTATAGGCTCTATAGGCTGCTAGTTCTGGTTCTCTGCTATTATAATACTTGTGTTAAATATATAGGTACTGTATAGAGCGTGTATTCTGTACGCGTCGAGGTAGATTTTGTTGTTATAAGGCCTATTACCCTATTGGGATAAGTCGAATGCAGCAGGCCCCCCCTTGCTAGCGCTATTACAAACATTATGGGCTGTACCTCCGTATACGTACAGGTGGCTCGCTTATTTTCGTAGCACTTTCGCAAAAGGTAGCATTAGAATTTAATGGAGCTGCCATTTAGGAAGTCTCTTAGACATAGAAGGTAGATATAAGCGTTTCAGGCGTGGTATGCGTGGTAGGCATTTAATTTATACAGTAAGATCACCCGGATTCGATGTTGTGTGGGCGAGGCTCGCTATTAAATTTTCGCAGCACTTTCGAAAAAGGTAGTATCTCATACTTGCTCTTGGCAAATTAAACATATCTTAAGTCACGAGCATCTTAAGGTGAGATTTGCCATAAAGGTATCTAGATCACTTTAAAATCTAATTCATATACAGTCTGATTAACAGACTCCTAAGCACCTATTACTAGAATGCAAACTATATAGGGAAGAGAGAAAAGAAACGCAAAGACAACTAAGCTCTTCTCTCTCCCTAGAGAAGCTCTTTTGTATAGAGAAAGGAAGAAGGGCGCTTTTCCTATTTCTAAGTAAGACAAAAATAGCTACTAGAGAGTGGCTAATGGAAGTAGAAGCTTTAGAAGGAGGTAACTCCTACTAGACTTCTAGTAAATAGACAGTAGTAAGCAAAAGGACAGAAATAAACTATAAAATGTACAGGGGCAGGCGTTAGGATTCGTTTACCGTTTCTTTTACCGTTTTTCTACTGTTTTAATACTACTTAATAGTTGTCGTAACCTAGTATTTTACTAGGGAGCGGTAAACCTCTAGTCTAGAGGTTTATAAACTATTAGGACATAGCTACTAGTACATGTTAAGCTGCC
>Ga0307515_10009480_pt1 | contig 18818 bp, 5 predicted proteins | sample 17_EM_MG_FD_194513 | JGI IMG/M metagenome (GOLD analysis project Ga0307515, IMG submission 194513) | Populus trichocarpa ectomycorrhiza microbial communities from riparian zone in the Pacific Northwest, United States - 17_EM | ecosystem: Host-associated > Plants > Roots > Unclassified | place...
ATGGATTTAATGGATTTGGATTTGGATCTAGATCCAATCCATCCATCTCTTACACTGCTAAGAGTAGGCACACTAAGAGCCAAGTAGCTTACCAAACTGGAACAAGAAGAGGATTTGGGAATCCTAACCAGATTTAAGGAACGACATATAAAGGGCTGTTATAATGTAGTAATAAGAAGATACTTCCTTACAGACAAAGCGTATATACTCAAGCAGCTGTACCAAAAGTGGTATAGGCAGCGACACAACGATAAGTGGGAAGATTTCTACATGTAGTTAGATGAAAAAGTTATCCAAGACCACCCAATCACAGAAAAGGCTATAACTTATATTAAAGGAGCCTTAATTATAACGTTAAAAGATTTAGAGGAGTAATTAGAGGACTAGAGAAGCGAGAGACGAATCTTAGTACCTGTAAATAAAGTCGCGACGCTCAAATCAACATAAGAAAGGTTTGAACTTAAGGATAAAGACAAGCTAAGAGTTAACCTAAGACACTAAGCACATTATATACTATCATAGATAGCATGCGTGGATGATATATGCAGTATGCATAGGACACTAAAGGATAAGAATTGGAAGTATCTAACAAGAATATATTAGATAATAGATAAAGCGAAATACCGAAATGCTAAATATATGTATAGCTAGCACCTAGTAGAAGTTTAAGAATAAGGGGACTTAACGCTTTAACCAGGAAGATTCCTTATAGAAGAATGCCTAGATAGACGACAATAGTAGGAATGTCTAGAGAATACCTGTCTATAGCACATTAAGGATAAAAAGCGAACTAAGTATTAGCCTAAGTTGGACTAAGTATAAACAGGATCTAGTAGCTAATAGTTGGGAAAAGTAGAGGCCTACGGGACCAAAGGGAGCCAGTGGTAGAGCCTTAGACCCTTAAAGGAATTCAAGGAAGACACCTAAATTTACAAATTAAATAGCAAGATTAACAGTTCGAAGCACTAATAGATAGTGGAGCAATAAGGAACCATATCTTACTAGTAGCAGTTAAAAGAATGGGACTACTATATAGGAGAAAGGAGCACCTATATTTATTAGTAACAATTTTAAGAGATCCAATAGCCTACGGAGACGGCATTATTAATCTTAAAACAGGACCTATTTAGTTAACTATTAAAGGAAGACAAATTCGGATGTCTTTTAATATCCTACTATTAGGGAAGGACAAGGCGATACTAGGGATACCTTAGTTACAGAAGTACAATCTAAAGATTAATTAGGTTATAGGTTAGGTCGATATTAGAGATACTTAACGCCGTAAGACGTAATAACAAGCTAAGTTAGTATAGTACTAAGTAGGAGCGACCTACGAGGAAACGGAAAAAGGACTAAGCTATATACTAAAGAGATACCACAAGTATAGCAAGAAACTATAGTCACCAGAAAGTAAAAAGCTGTTAGAGTATATAGTATAGGACTATAAAATAGAATTGGAACTAGGAACAAGTCTAAGGTTCTTTCCAATCTACAAGCTTACCGAAGAGGAAGGTAGAGCATTAAAAGAGTTTATTTAGGAGAACTTATAAAAGGGATATATTAAACCATCGCAATTATTAGCGGGTTATTTAGTATTATTCGTCCTAAAGAAGAATAGTAAGCTAAGGCTGTGTATTAACTACAGACAGTTAAACAGTATTACCAGGAAGGATAGGTATCCTTTACCCTTAATTAGCGAGATCTAAGACAGGATAGGCAACGCGTAAATCTTTACGAAGATAGATCTGAGATAGGCGTACCATTAGATTAGAATTAAGGAAGGCGACGAATAGAAGGCAGCCTTTAGGTTAAAGGAAGGACTATATAAACCATTAGTTATACAATTCGGACTTATAAACGTACTAGCAACATTCCAGAAGCGAATTAACAATGTGTTAGGAGAACACTTAGATGAATTTGTTATAGCATACCTCGACAATATTATTATCTACTTAATAACTGAGGAAGAATACGGGGAACACGTTAAATAGGTCTTAAAGAGACTATAAGAAGAACAAATACCAGTAGCAATCAAGAAATGCGAGTTCTTTACTAAAAAGACAGATTTCGTTAGATTTATTATTAAACTAGGCCAACTTAGTATAGATCTAAAGAAGATCGAGGCTATAGTAAATTGGTAAGAACTAGAGAACGTTACGCAGTTAAGATTGTTTTTAGGGTTTTGCAATTACTGCAGAAGGTTTATAGCGTAGTGGTTAAAGGACATTAAGCCATTTACGCGGTTAATAAAGAAAGAAGAACTATAGGTATAGGGAGAAGAATAATAAGAACTATTTAAGGAAGTTAAAAGGTTGTTTACCTAGGAGCTAGTTCTTAAGATCTATTAACCAGGATTAAAGATAGTTGTTAAGATAGATGTATTAGACTTTACACTAGGGGTATACTTTATGCAAAAGCATCCAGATAGATAGCACCTAGTGGCATATTACAGTCAGAAGATAACACCACCGGAACTAAACTATGACATCTACAACAAGGAGTTATTAGGTATAGTTATAGCACTAAAGGAATAGAGAGCATTCTTGCAAGGCATAGAGAAACTATTTATAGTTAAAATGGATTATAAGAACCTAATAGGATTCCTTACGACGAAGGAACTTAACTAAAGACAGGTTAGATGGGTAGAGATGCTTACAGAATACTATTTTGAGATTTAGTATACTAAGGGTACAGACAACATAAGAGCAGATGCTCTAAGTCAAAAGGCTAAACTACAAAACAATGAAAAGCTATTAGGGGCTTTACTGCGAAAAGATATAGACGGATTAATTAGGTATAATCATCCTAAAATTATAGCAACTTAGGAAGGACTAGATAGAGTCTACAAAATACTAAAAAGCTTTTAGGTATAAAGAATTCTAGAAGCACAGCTAGAAGATCTATAAATAGATATATACGAAAACTAAGAAGCAAAGTACATCCCAAAAAGCATAATAGAGCAATTTATAGAAGATTTCTATAAAGGACTAATTTAAGGACATAACGGAGCTATAGGCTTAGTGTTAAGACTTTAGGAGGAGTATATTATTAACGGAATCTAAAGGATAGCCAGAAAGGTCACTGAGGAGTGTCTAAATTACTAAAGAAATAAACTAACGAGGCATAAGCTATATAGAGGGCTATAACCTATTAAAATACCAGAGAGACCATAGAAGGTTATATTATGGGACTTTATTATTAAGTTACTAAAGTTAAGAGATCCTATTACCGGACAAGATTATAATATAATCTTAGTGATAGTAGACAAGCTTATAAAGTGGGGATACTTTATAGCATATACAGAAGAAATATCAGCAGAAGATGTCGCTAAAATCTATATTAAAGAAGTGTTCGTAAGGCATAGAGCACTAAGTAAAATCATATCGGATAGAGATCTAAGATTCGTAGCAGTATTCTAGAAAGTATTCTTAGCGGAGCAAGAAGTTTAAGCAGCAACTTCCACCGCATATTATTCGCAGACAGACGGTTAAACGGAAAGATTAAATTAGACACTAGAGCAGTATCTAAGATATTATATCAATCACGCACAGAACAATTGGGTATTACTATTACCAGTTATACAGTTTGCATATAATACAACACCATAAGAAGAAATAGGTACGTTACTATTTAAGGCGAACTATAGATATAAGCTAAGAACATCGCTATTGCCATATTAAGCAAAGAAGACAAGTAGCACAGCTAAGCAAAGGATAGAGACATTAATAAATCTTCATAAGAACCTCATAGAAACAGCTAAGGTAGTATAGCAAAGAATAAAGAAATACTATAATGCTAAGAGATCTAAGGGACTAGATCTTAAGGAGGGAGATAAAGTGTGGCTACTATATAAAAATTTCAAAAGTCGACGACTAAGTAAGAAGTTAGACCATATTAGACTAGGACCTTTTAAAATTAGTTAAAGGATTTCACCGGTTACGTTTAAGTTAAACCTACTAGCTAAAATAAAGATCTACCCTATACAGTATATCGCCATACTAGAGCCAGCATACGGAAAGGTTAAGCTACTAGTCTACAAAGTAGACACGTATAGAGGACAAGAGGAAGACAAATAGTAAGTTTTAAAGATTGTTAGCTATAAGGACGTTAACAATAAAATATAGTACAAGGTTAAGTGGACAGGCTATAATAAGACTACCTAGGAGCCACTAGAAAATTTAAAGAACGCTATAGGAAAGGTACAGGAGTATCGGAAGAGAATAGGTTAGGTAATATTAAAAAAGGATTACCAAAGAACGAGTCACCTAAGGGGGACCTAGGAAGAGCGATTGCCGAACTACTCGAAGTTGTTTCCTTCGCTATTAGAAGAGAATCCGTTCTTTTATCACCAAGTTCCTATAGACCTTATTCTATAAGTTTCCACTCCTTAGAATAAACCTTCTCACGAACCTTCTTAAGACAAAGAAGCCGAGTATAAGCAAAGGCGCGAGCTTTAAGGGCTTAATAATCTTCTTCTCTCACCCGCTCAGCGCGAGCTTAATCTTCGTATTAAAGACGATAAATCTCGCCCAAGGCACTCGCAAGTTCACTATTAAGCTTTATAGCGGCAGATTAAACACAAGACCCTATAACAAATTATTTAGGGAACTCAACGACTATTAAGAGTTATAGGACGCGTACACTTAGCGTTAGATACAGAGCGAACGTCGCAGGATAAATAAATATTCGCTTTAGTACACTCTAAACAAGAAGAGGGTTGCTAAGATAAAGGACTCGCTAGCGTAACGCAAACTAACCCCTCTTTCGTATAATAAGAATATAGAGATAGCATTATTCCACCCAGAGACAATATTACAGCAATGGTATAAGACTGACGAGCTATAGAAGAAGAAGGCGGAGGCTTGGAAACCTTTAAAGGCATTATAAGTAACAATGTTAACTAAATTAATTAGACGGATATTACACCTCTAATAAATAACTTAGAGATGTTAAGAATCTTTAAGGACAAAGATAAAGAGGAGGGAGATGGTGTTACGGACGCTTTAAGTACGATGTTATAACTACTTAGGGAAGAGTTAGAGGAAGCTAGTTGGTTAATATAAGTACGGTTTAGAATGGATCTGGTAGAACTATGTGACGAGGAATAGTAACTAAGTCACGTAATGTAATCTATGTAATCTGTGTAATCTATATAATCTGTATAATAGAGCAGATAGAGTATACGTACCTTACGTATAAGGAGGATTTCATAGGAGTACGGTTGTGTATTTAAGGACCCTTAGTCCCTACCTAGATAGTTCCTTCCTTGTAGTGATTCTTAGAATATAATTAGAGTTAATCTATTGGGCAACCACTCCACTAGTTGTTATTACGTTGTTGACTTTACGCATCACCTATATACCTAGCCCAATAACGAACCCACCGTAGTACTTGCTATAAGGTTCCGTTATAGGTATACTGTTGCGATTGCTAAGACTAGTATAATAGTAAAAGGGCACGCGTTAATAGATGTTCGAGAAGTAAGATATACTTAATATCGTTTCCTTAGAAATTATAAGCCCTTAGTAAGTTGTTCATTTTTGCTATCACTAAGCCATATACAGTAAATTGGCTGAAGGGAGACGAAGTTAGGACCGCTTTAGCCACTATGCCTAATGTGGCCGGGTTTATAGTAAACCCGGCCATATTAGGGATCGCGATCCCCTGCAATGGGATTCTAGCCTATTAATAAAAAGCGGTTACGATATCCTTAGAGCATGCAAGCCTTATTTCCCACGCTCTAAATCGATCGTTTAATCCCTAAATGCCCGTTTAAGAGAAAGAGCATAGGGACTTTTGACGCCTTAAATGGACACGGAGTCTAACACAGTTTTATTAATGCGGCACTCGGTTCGGAGAAAAGGAAAGAGATGTTCACCATTATTGCAAGCTGGCTTGGATTTGCAAGACGGTATATCTTAATAGTCCTCGAATATGTCTTAATCGAAAGATATAGCGAGGAAAGAACTTCCAATTTTAGGCAAGTGTATGATAGTCTTGGGACAATTTAGGAATGCCTGTATCTCTAAGGGTATGTGCTTTAACGCTACTTACTAATAGCTTAACTATCTTAAGCCCGGGCTTTATGGAAGTTAACTTAGGTTCTAAAAGGATATAGCGAGATCTTAATAAATCTTTAAGGGTAAGACGGGAAGATACTATTAATATATTGATCTTACTACGCCCTATATAAGGCTAAGAATGTAAGTTCGCCTTTAATCTGCTTATTGCTCGCGGCCTTCCTTTCTATTACCGCTTTTCGCCCCAGTTGCCTTATGCACTAGTCCCCCTTTTAAGGATATATACTCTCTTTACTTTTATTCCATTGGCGCTCTTAATACCCTTAATTTTATACTGCATTTAGGTTGCATATTAGGCTGCCCATTATACTCGATTTACAACTAACCCTATCCGTTAGGTATCTCTTATTACCCTCCTTTTATATATAATTTTTGTCTACCTAGGACTAGCAGCCTCTATATTTACTATACTTAAACCATCTACTAAGATTACCAGCCTTTAGAATCTAATGGCTCTCCAAGCCTTAGTGGGCGCTGCATTCTAATAGCTACTTAACTATAATGTTAATTCCCCGCTATAGAGTTACATATATATACTAATTTTTATTATAGCTTACTAAGGAGGTTGCGCTTTTTAGTTGCTCTTTAGGGCGGTATAAAGTTCCAATACTCGTTATTCTAAGCTTAACAGCATCTATTAGTGTAGGCTTAATAATAGGTTCCGAATAGTACGTAATAAAGAATATATTATTATAGAGGCTAATCTTTTGCATAGGCTAAACCCTTTAGCACCGCATATTTTGCGATTGGTATTATCAACCATAAAAACTACGTTTATTTTATTCTTTGTGTATAAACTAAGATAGGCTCACTATTCGTCTAAAGAGTGTATAAAAGAGTGCAAGGAGAATAAGCCTATATATCCCTTTTTATCTGCAAATAAAGTCGTACTTTTACTTTTAATTGCTGTAGAGCTCTTCCCGTTTATAAGTTCAATTATATACCTTTTTAATAACAATCTTTTACTTGATCTTATTGTGCTTAAGGTAAGTTTAATAATATATACAGCTTATGAACTTGCTAATTAGCTTAGATTTGTCTCTTTTTATCCTCCCTCAGAGCCGCTCGTTAGAGTCGCCTAGTTACGCTTATATTAATCCGAAGCGATAAGCGTATTAATTTAAGACCGAATCCTACCGCTTTAGCTAGAAGCTTACGCCGGAACTAAGCCTAGAGCGTATTATTATATTTATAAGGGTTCTTACAAATGTTGTATCTTAATTATATCTACCTAAAGGATCTAAACAATGGCGTGCTTTCTAGGATAATGTAGGAATGAGGATGGACTAGGAGCTCACAGAGGATAGAGTTAAGGAGGCGCTTCTTGGGAAATATCGCACTAGCGATTGAAAAGTTCTATACTGGGAATTGTTTTCCGATTTAATGCAGACTTTAGGTTTATAAACTAAACTTCTTATATTATCTAACGCATTAAGGTTAACTGCAAAATATTATAACCTCTAATAACCTATATAATAAACTTCTAGCACTAGCTATCCACTATATATGTCTTGACTGACCGGTATACGTTAAGTGCGAATCCGTAATATGCTGCTCACTAAAAGAGGCCGCTAATATAAATTTCCACCCCTGCTCTAGCGTCTCTTCCTTAGGGCGCTGGGGTTGGCGGAATTTGAGGGGGTCTCCCTGCTAAGCGACGGGTTCAAGTTACAATTTGGCAGCCGTTACGTTATAGGCCTTTAATTCGTAATAGTATATATAATATAGCAATATCGGCAGTAGTTTAGAAAAGCTATTATATCTATAGGAGTAAAGGAGGATAGAACTAGCTGGAGCTTTAGTATATATACTTAATTAGTGCTGTTCTAGTTGTAAAACTATAGACTCTACGGCTTTGGAGGGTATTTGCATTTATATAGCGACCTTCTATCACGTTTCGGCCCTCAACCTTAAAGGCATTGTTAGTTTATTATTATCATTTTTAAAATGTTAGAGGTAAGGAAAATGGTTAAGGTTATGCTTACCGCTTATATATCCTAGCTAACCTATTTATCTTCTTGGAATCCTAGGAAATGTTCTTTTTAATATAGTTTTGGTATCGTAAACGGCAACCTATTAGGGTTCTTCCTGGTATTTTCTTTACTATCTCATCCTATTTTATAAGGTTTACCCTGTGCTTAATAATTAAGGTATCTTTAGCTTTAGTCCACTTTCTTTCTAAGCCCTGCTTTTATTCTAAGCTCTGTTTAGGCAGGTTCTCATTAGGCTCTGTATATTTAGTAGAATTTGCGTTTACGTCCGTGGTGTAAGGATAATTGCAATGTTAAAGACTTAGGATCTATTAATGCTTTAATATCTATAATAGCTGATTTAGGCTAACCCTTTTAAACGGTTAGCAAGATTACTTACTTTAAAGTTTTATAGGGGTAGATATAAGGCAGGTTGTTAGGGAGAATAAAAACGTGTTATGCTACTAAAGGTCTATTTATTTTACTTGACTTAGGTAACCGTACCCTTATTAGTTTAGAATCTGGAATCTATTAGGTTTAGAATGTCGTAGATAGTAATAAAGATGGACCTCCTAGTATTTATGCTAAGTGTAGGGATCCACTGTCTAGCGTATGGCGGACTATACCTATGCCTACCCTTGGCCGGTAGCTAGAGATAAAGTACATTTTAATGCATATATAATGACACCTAAGATGCTTTTGTAATTCCATAATGACTATACGGTGAGCCTAGGATTAGTAGCGCCAATGTTATTCACTAAGGGGGACCCTTACATAGGGTCAATGCAGTGCTATACACTTCTTGTATAAATTAATAGGTATACACGTCCTTCTCCAAAACGCCTCTAACAATACGCGGTTAGAATCCGGTAAAAAGAGGTTGGTAGAAATGTAGCATCGTTAACTCTAACACTCTGTCTTTTAGTACACCCTTTTATATCTAGTCTTTTCAGTTCCTCCTAGTTTTTCCGTCTCCCCTTAGTCCTTAACGACATATAGTGCGGATTCCGTAGGTGACCCCAGTCTATGCTATAGCTGCTATTCTCAAGCAGTCTTTATAGACTTTAACTGCCTATTTCGTACTAATAGATCTTGCAATTAATTTACGTATATACTGTTTTATAGTCCTCTTATCAGAGCACAGCGGCCCATTTTATCACAAGATCCAACTTCTCCATTCTACTACCATAATATATATAACTACACCCAGGTTTACTATAAGTGTACTTATCTTTAATATATGGTGAGAGCTTGGTACATAAAGTACCAGGAGACGCAAAAAGGATGCCTAGTAAATATGGTTGCAATATAAGGAAAACTATTATCATGTATATATAGCTAACACTCTATTCTAGCGAATACCGGCTTAATAAGAACTGCAGTAGGTCAACCATCTACGCTGAAGACTAAGGCTGATATAAGAATTTCTAGGTGATTGTAAGGACACGCCCTCAAAATTAAAGCCACTTATGATTCCGTCTTCGCCATCCGTCACCACTTAATTTACTTATCACTTTAGTCCATTAATAAATTTTTATTCCCACTATGGCCGGCTATATAATAACTAGTTTAGATATAACCGTAATATATTTAAACTTTTAGGGAACTAGATATTATGGGACCAGATAATAAGCTATAGTATAGTTAGCAATTGTGTTTGGAAATTGGAGGAATATTTAGGCAGTGAAATACTAGAGGAGTAGCACTTAGTATGTACTTTCACTTCTTCCTAAATAAGCTTTTCTTCTAACGTCAAGAATTGCTATAAAAAGGTTAGCTTATATAGCATAACTAATCTACACGGGAAAGATAAGGAAGGTTAAGCAAGAAGAGCTTCTTAATAGAGCTAGGGCCTTATATTCTGGTGTATAGAAAGCAACGCAGCAACTCTAATTATTTCATCTATTATTGCATATACTCTCTTCCTTTAATAGTCAGAAATTAAATAGCTTTTAATTTACACGTGATAATTTAATAGTAGTAGAATACTTAGCACTAAATTGCGTGTGGGTAGAGGGGCGGAGCGACCAAGCGTAGATAGCCAATTATGTCGCTTCCTTCCGACTTTTTCTGGGCCTTTGATAAAAGAGGCTATTTTTAGGGCCGCCGAGCGACTCTCCATAACTAACTTTAGGATTGTCGCTAAAACTAGGCTAACTATTGTAGGTTTAGTGGGGGCATCCCGAGACCCTTTTCCTCTCAGGATGCCTTAACCTTAGTTTATCCTCTAGTGCCCAACCTAATAAGACCTTTAATCCTCTTTAAGTATCTTCTGCTACACTATATCCATGCGGCCAAATCGCCATGATAAACAGTAACATAATAAATAGTGACATGATAAACAGTGACGCCTGTATACTCGTAGTAATGCTTAATCCGCTACAGTCCTAGGGGCTTTACTTACTTCTTTTAGGTAGCAGCAACTCTACTAGGGGAAGGCTTAGTGCTCTTAAATGCTAGTCTAGATTTCTTAAAGCCGTTAGAGCAAGCCCTTAAAAAGTTACTCTTAAAAGTTCAGCGGCATCTTCGTCTCGTTAAAAAATCAAATATAAGAAGGCGAAGGAAGCCCTACGAAAAGCTTCCTTCCGGCAAAGAGAACCCGGCTCCATCGGCGCAATAGAATAGTACCAGCTTGACCGTTTATAATGGCATTACAGAAATTTAGGATAAATAGTAACTATGCGACAGTATAAGCCCAAAGGAGGAATAAGAATAGAAATTATCTATCGCGAACCTAGAAGACGAATGAAAACCATCTATTACGATTGTAGAAGAGATATTACCTATGATAAATAGGGACCAAATACCACCTGCCGTAAGCTAGAAGGAGGAACTGTCTATACCCGATCTAAAAGAGTAGGAGATACCTTCCGTCGCGACTATAGAAGAGAAGATACCCCTATTATAAGCTTAAAAGAGGAGCCTCTAAAGCAAAATAAACCAAAGGACGGAGTGGGAGATTCTCTATCAAGCAGTAAACCATCAGCTATAGTAATTATTAATAGTAATAGTGACGGTAACAATAACAACAACACTATCTTATTGCCGGTACCTACAGCCTCTTAACCCCAAAGTTTATCTAGCGAGTTTGCTGAATTTAAGCATTATATTGGTATCGCTGCTATCGCCAGAAAAAAATTCGCACTACCACCTTGGTAAGAAAAATTCCGAAATAAAATGGATGTTAGAGAGTGCCTTATATGTCTTTTGCCGGGGTCCGGTTTAAGCTACTAGCTTAACCGTAATCTCGTCTTCGCTATTTTAAGCAAGTTACTACCCAGTAAAGCCAGTATTCTAAGCTAGAAGAGTGAACTAAGCGAGCTTATCGTTTAAAATATAATCAGCAGTTATGAATTTAATAATAGGATAAGATTCTTAGTTATACTATATACGCTTAAACTTCGCTAGTGCGTAGCTGTAGTCGATATCTAGAGACGGACTATTACTACCATTAACGCAACTAACGGGAAAAAATGAGCGAAATATTTAGGATAAGCTATTAATATAAAGCTAGGCAAGCCAAGAAATGAGGTTTGGCAATGGGCGGCCAAACTACTCTATCCTTATGGAAATGGTGACAGTACTAATTGCGGGACGATGCTGTGTCACAACATAGAAGCTGAAGTTTTGGGCATACCGGTAGAAGATATTCCTTTTAGGGAGCTACGATTTCGCTACCTTCGACTAATCGTATAATGCTACGAGGTTAAACCGCAAAGCAATACTTTTCTCTCCCAGCTTGGCTTTTTACCCTCTTAGAAAAGAAAATAAGAGGTTTCCGGAGAACTGATGGTTTGTTACTTATAACACTTAAACATAGGTAAACTATAACTACTTAAAAGGCCAATACGGATAGGGATTGTAGAGAGTGGGGAAATTACAATTAAGATAAGTAATTCTACAAATAGGGCAGGATTGGATAAATCTCTTATTCCGGGGATTCTTCTTAAAAAGCCACCGGACCTCTCTGTTGAAAAGTGCTTAAGGGTAATCCAGTACGCTTGCCAAATTAGATCCATAGAAGTTTTTTAGACGCTAAAGGAAGTCTTAATGGGAAATAGTACCTGCCTCCCAGAGCTATAGCTTAATGACCTTACGATGGTCTTTCTTTATCTCGATCTTATCTAGAAAAAAAATAATAATTACGTCGAACTCGCTAGGAAAAGGTGGGAACTTTACTATCTTTACCAAAAATTTATAAACTCCGTAGTAACGGAGAGAGAGGAGAAATAAAGGAAAAGGAAAGCGCTTGGTAAACATAAAAGATATAAAGTAAGCCTAAATAATAGTTACTAGACTGCGGAATATATTGTTAGGCAATGGATCTTTAAAGGTATACGCGATGCAATGGGCGGGCAACCTTAGAATAGTGCTGTGGGGAATAAAACGGATCTTGTTAAGGATTTCAATTATACCCTTAGCAAAAAACTCCTAACCGAAAATCTACTCAATAGAAAGAAAATTGCACAATTCTTTAACGGATATGAGAAGCTTAATCTGTTCCTATTACTACTCTTCCCCTTAAATTAACTTTTACCACCTTAATTAGATCTCGCCAATGCGTTCCTAGAGTATAGGAACAGCCTTAGCAAACTAATATACGCCAAAGAGTAGGTAATATAAAGCTTAACGAGACAACTCTAACAATCTCACAGGTTTTATAAGTTTAATTTAACTACGATGCGTTGGCTTAGGAGTATTGTAAGGAAACTACGACTTAAATTTAGAAGACTTTCTAATGACTTTGTCTCTATTATATATGAATTCCTAAACTTTAGAAGGCCCTCTATAAATTTACTTATTTAGTCTTAATATGGTGATAATAGGAAGGTATATAAAGCGCAGCCGGGGTGCTTTTTTATACTAGCAGCGGGAGTAACTGGGAAAGAGTTAGTAGTCTATTTATTTAGCAATTCTAGCTAGTAGAAGGTCCTGCCTTAATATAATATCTGGTAGTATAAACTTATATAGAATTGGGGTTTATACAAAATCCACCTATAAAGTTTCGTTTATTTCGATATCTACCTCCTACCTTAAATATAGGAGAAGATATAGCTAGTGTGTCCGAAAATATGCATAGCATTGCTGCCACAGGCGTCCCTATATAGATAATCGCATATCCTTTAAGGTCGATTGCGATAACGTCTAGTGTTATGCATTGCCGCTTTCCCGAGTTTCCAGCCGGAGATAATGGCCGCTTTGAGGAAGATATTAGAGTTTCAGATGTGGTGGTTAAGGAAAGGCTAGATATTCGTGCGCCGTTTAGTAAGTAAAAGGATAGGTTAGAAGATGATCGTTACCTAAAGGTATTAGTATAGGTCTTCTAAATGTTTCGTGTAGTTTTTACTTTACTGCGTATATAATAAAGCTAAGTCATAATAAGAAGTGTTATTATTTGGATTTTTAAGAAATGGGCAAATCTAGTTGCTTTACAGCGTAATATATAGGCTAAGCGTTATAAAGGGGTACTTGTCCTGTTTTTAAAGTTAGAAGTGTTTAATTATCTAGGTATTTAATATATACCTACGTTCTAAGCTCTAGATTGTGCCGTCTCCTTTAATCACCTTTAAAGCCGGGCCGTAATCTACTTTAGGGTAATAAAAGGAGATATATGGGCTCTTTAATAGGGAGACCTACTAGACGGAAACTAGGAAAGATAGTTTAAAGTAAGACGCAAATATAAGGGGTATAGAATATAATATGGGAGGGAACATAATGGGTTTAAATAGAGATAATGCCCCTATTAAATTTTCAGCTACGGAGTTCCCTTTTAGCGTCTCACAGCCACTGGTATAAGTTTGGCTAACACTAATACACCTACTTCTCCTGCTCCGCCTTATGAATAGGGAATCTTAGTTCATGCTATATAGGGATTAAAGGAATAATAGGTTGGTAAAAGGGCTAATATAAATATTGTCCAACTAACTGTAAGGGGAAGTCCGTTCTATAAGTAATAATCCTAAACAATAGACTTATAGACATTTTAGCTGGACAAATGCTTTAGATCCTTTGTGGTTTAAGAGGTAGATAGTAGATCCGATGCTACTCTTATATGCCAATCTTCCTATTATAGCAGGGAGGGTAGATATAGCGCTATGGATATAATATCCATTTAAATGCCGTAAGGGACAAAGCCAGTAGGTCGACGACTGCCTATAGCCCTTTCTATCCGTCTAGGGGCGATTTCCGTTAAGTTTAGCAAGGTATAACCTATCAGGACATATGCGAAAGGGCGAGGCAGACCTCAATAGGTTGCTGAGGCTGGCTAGGAGATCGGTTAACGGCAGGCAACTATCGAACTCTATGTGAGCAGCAAGGTAGCGGCGGCCTACGCTCCTTTTACGTATGTGCTGATCAAAACGGAGGCGCATTGATTGTCAGGCTAGAAATATTAGTACTGTATAGCCACATCATTAATGCAGCTGCTAAGACTGGTTGTCTTTCGTAGCTCTGACGCCGAATTTGTGCTTTAGCCTCTACGCAGCTTGGTTTCTGGCCCTCCCCGGAGTGACTAAAGCTAATGGCGAAAAGTCAGGCCTAACAGTAAAACCATATCCCAGAAGAGCATGACAATATAACTAAGGCGCGTATTCGACTAAAATGATTAAGAGTAATAAAGAAAGGTAAAGCCGGAGTAAACGAGCAATTGGTTTCGCTGGAGAAAATTTAGAGGAGAGGGGCCGTAGGAGTAAAAGAGAAGGGATTATTCAAGAGACCGCCATATGCCTGCGAGTACTGTTAGTATAAAATGTTAAAGTAGTAGTTATAGCAGTAAATGCCATTGATTAGCCTTATGAAGCAATACAGCTAGGGAAGAGATGAGGGAAAGTCTAGGGGGGAGATAGCGGTAGCGGGAGGCGCGATGGGTGTTAATGTTGGGTCGAAGACAAGGGCGCGCTAAACCGTAAAAGGGCAGTTTATGCAATGCGCAACCACGATAATTAGCCAAGCCGTACGACGCTCTTACACCTTAAATAGATTATTAGGACCAAATATTGCCACCAAGGCATTTTCTTAAGGTAAAAGTAATAGTCGTTAATATAAGCACAACCTATCTACTATCTATTTGCTAAAGCAATTTAAAGACTAACTCCTAGCGTCCTATAATCCAGTAAAGATAACAGCCGCTTAAATACCTACTATTCACCAAAGCTTACCGCTTGTTTTTTAACAAACTGTTATAGCATTCGGCGAGACTTACAGCAACTTAGACTTTTAGGTTAGATAGTTTATACTACGCTAGGAGGATGTATTATACCTTATCTTCCCTAAGATGCATTCTAAACGCAGTCTCAACTAACAGTTTTACAGCGCCCCCTATTACCCCAACCCTTTACTCTAAGGTTTCACCTTATTTCTATAGTTGCCACTCTATTAACCAAATTAAAAAATAGCTCGGAGGGTATACATACTCGTAAAGCTGCAAGCTCCACCTCTATGCCCTCTAACCTCTCTACCCTTTACTATAAAGCTGCAAGCTCCACCTCTATACCCTTTAGCCTTTCCTCTAGACTTTTTATATATAGAGTGGGAGTATATAACTCTTAATCTTAAGTTGCAGAAGTTTAACTAGATGCCTTACTATTCCCACTAATGCTAGGGTATAAGAAGTTCCGCGTAACTGAGCCGTTAATAGGTGTACCCTATAGCGAACAAGTTGGAGAGTTGCTTGGAGGATTTGGGGTAGTAAGGAGATATTAAAATACTTGCTAAGATTGATAACTTGTATTACTATTATTAAAAGACGGTTGGAAAGCTATTTTGTAAATTAAAAGGTTAATAGAATTGCTAAGAGCTGGTTAGGTACCAAGCGTGGCGTTATATATTTGGTAGCTACCCCTTAAGTAATTGATTGTTTAATAAGAGCTTCCCTTATAACATTTTTATAAATAAGTAATATAGGTCATTAGATAAATGTTGTAAACCCTTAATATAAAAGCAACGATATAAACAGCTGAAAAATGTCTAGTAATATAAAATAGCGTGATTAATGGGCGTCGCTTAGTGTTAGGTAACAGCACGTAATTACCGATTCTCCTTTAATATCCCACTTTGCGTTACCATATCTAATATGCAGTGGAGGTATTTCGTAAAGTGTAGAAAAGCTTCGGTAGGGGGGCCGGCGTTAATATAATGTAGGTTAGACGGAGTCTATGCTTATAAATAGGGGATAATCTTAGCTATAAGGGATCTGGCTGATCTGGCCCAGCTCGTGCAATCCCAGCCTATACGCGGTACAGTTATGGTCCGCGACTACCTAAGAGAAAACCCTTACCAGCTTAGAGAAGCTAACCCTTACAAGGGCCTATTAAATAAGCTTCGGAAACTAAATTACAAAACTTGCCGTGCTTATTATCTTAGGTAGAGAGGTAGATAAGGCGAGTGAGGTGGATGAGGTGGGTAAGGCGAGTGAGCGAGTGAGTAGGTAAGTGGGTAAGTGGGTAAGTAGGCGAGGTGGTTATAGCCATTCCTAACCTTCCTATCTTATTAGCTCGTTAATAATATAGAGATCCTTAGGGATTCTGCTACGAGAATATACCTAAAAGCATATACATCAGCTCGAAAATAGTTAACCACTAAGATCCAATTTTCGCTACATTCTGTAGGTAAGTTTGCAGCTATAGAATTTAATATAAAGAAAGACTTACTTGCGACTAGGAGCTATAACTTTAATATTATCACTATCTATACCAGTGGCGCAGGCGACAACAATATAAAATTATATACTCTGCGCACGCTTTTATGCAGTATTAGTAATCGCTTTCTTAACGAGCTGACCGGGAGCCCTGAAAAGCTTAAAATAAGTGACTTAGATTATAAGAACTACCCTTTATACCTTTTAGTTGCTTTCTTTAACTAGATTTTTTATAGCGAACTCTACCTAGGCAAGAGATATATCTATAATGACTATATAGGCTATATTATACATATCTACAAGTTTATAAGGGATAATATTACCTATTTAGGACTATAAGACTATATACTGAAGACCTTGGTTAGGTTGGGGGAATATGTCAAAAATATTAAAAGTTTATTAGTGACCGCATCCTATACCTTTTTTCCCCTAGATTCCGGAGATGCAGTGTTAGATTTTCTTGATAATTCTCCGCTTTTTGGAATTATAGCAATAATTACCGCCTACCGTCTTCTGGAACTTAATCCCGACGCCATAAAAGCTAACGCGTCAGAACTTAATATTAAATTCGCAGCTCTGGAAGGTAAATATATAGGCGAGTTCTTATTTATAAAAAGTTCTGTTAAGATTTAGTCTAGCTTCTATAAGGTAGTTGCTAAAGAGATAAGCGAGATAGGGGTTCCGCCAAAATACCCCGGGTTTAAAGGAAGCTGAAGGTACCTTAAGTACAAAACTTAAACACAAGCTAGATTAATTTAATGTTATTAGCGTCCAGCCTAGTTCTAGCAAATCACAATTACAGCCAATACACCTCCTATGTGGCCGTGCTCAACGATAGAGGCACTTACTTTAAATTATATGGATTAAATTTAGTGGAGATAAAATATTTATATCTTAGCATTTAACGCGTTAGAGATAATTAAGCAGTACGCAGTAAATAGGCAGAGTCTAGTATGCCATAAACTAAAAAGTATAGTGTGATTAAACGTCACGTCAATTGAGAGTGTCTTTATAAAAATTTTATAGCCCTAGACTAGAGTAAAATGGCCATTTACTGTATTATATACAGCCGCTATTAACGCCTCTCAACTTGCTAGCCAAGTGCTACTTCTATTTATCTATAATGTTAATATCCATATAGGAGGTGTAAAACTGCTTAAGTTAGCTTAAAACCAAATAGACTTATAAATTTTACCTAAACCGTGTTAGTATGTGGTCTATATTAACCTAAGAAATCCTAAAGCCAATATACTTTATATACGCTCTTAACTTAAACATTGTAAGGTATTCTAAATAAATACCAGTAAGGCCTGTTACTGCTATCACTACTATATATTCCTTTATTAAATGGGCTAATATTTAACACTCCGCGCTTTTAGTAAGTAATTTAATAGAAAGGAGGAGTTCTTACCTCTCCCTCTTAGTAATACGTTTAGTTTCCCTTAATTTGCTTTCTATATTTATACCTTATTCTATAAGGTGGTGTCCTGCCTACTAGGACTGCCGTCCATACTTCTAGGCTAGTAACTTTCAAACTAGTACATGTTGCCTATAATACTATCCTGTACTTTCAGAGCAGATATTACACCGTTTTCTTAGTAGTAAGTATTAATAGGAGAGCTAGGGGCAGCCTAAAGTCTTAGATACCCTTCTATCTAATACTACTCTTCTTAAAATGCACTATAGAAGGATTTTAAAGAGTTAAGACTAAGTATAGCATAAAACTCTTAAATGCTAGCTACTCTAGAATTAGTTTGCTGGTTTAAAATATATAAAAGAGAGTAGTCTTTGCTATAATTGCGCGTATATCCTATATCCCCTGCAAGATTACCCTATTTATTTACCTTAGAGATAAAAATAATTATTACATATCTATATATTGCTTGGCCGAAAACCCTATAACTTAGGTATTTAACCAGATGTTTAACACGGTTAACAGCATTATCGCTTACAACTGCACTTAATAGGTTGTTCTTACGGCGGAACGCCAGCGAAAAGCCTGCTTGAACCGCTACAGAAGGTCCAGAACAAATGTCTCCGCAGGGTCACAGGAGCATACCGGCGAACACCAATAGCTGCAATGGAGAAGGAAGCGGCCATTCCCCCAATCCAGCTCCACATTGACACAATAGC
>Ga0307515_10009481_pt1 | contig 18817 bp, 13 predicted proteins | sample 17_EM_MG_FD_194513 | JGI IMG/M metagenome (GOLD analysis project Ga0307515, IMG submission 194513) | Populus trichocarpa ectomycorrhiza microbial communities from riparian zone in the Pacific Northwest, United States - 17_EM | ecosystem: Host-associated > Plants > Roots > Unclassified | place...
AGTGACCAAAATACTAGGTGGCGACTCCCATTCCATTTTCCTACCAACAAAAGACTATTTTCTTGTCTCCCCACATTTACCAGATAGATACCATACACACTTCCTAAATTCTAAAAAGTGGAATTTTTGTCGCGACGCCGCGCACCCGCGACACTCACGATGAACAACAACCTTGTCACCAACTCTCAGTCCATAATCAGCAACAAATTTAAGCCAGCCCGTAGAAAGCTCTGGCTTGTCATAACCTCCATTTCTCTTCCGGCAACGAATAACTAGAAGCTCACCACAGCTATCTTTAACATGCAAATCAACAGAATTATTTCCAGCAAAATCTAAATGCTGCAAGCAATGAGTTGGGAACGAGAACCGAAAACGAACATCAGTATCTGTCAACACTTTGCTGAAGATCTGCATTTTTTTCTCAAGGGTCGTGAAAAAAGAGAGAAATGTTTATGTTTAAGCTATCTGCTGGATTGATATCGTTTATTGCAGTGAGCTTGTTCATTTATAATAAATCAAAACTAGCTAGCTAGTGTATTCACGGTAGAAAGACATCGGGCGAGAGATTTCGAAAATCTTGTTCATTTGATCGATTTCGCATGGCGTTTTTTAAATCTTGATGGATTATTTGTAGATAGAACAAGAGAAACGCAGGCTTATGACTACGCTTTTTCAAAGACTAAGTGAGTCGGGCGGTACGCTCGTATTGCCTCTCGAGCACCTCGTTCGTTCTAACTTGCGAAAACCAAACACTTTGGTAAAATTCGGTTCTTGATCTTGCAGGCATGTGCTCTAAGTCCACCGAAAGTTTCATCAATAAGGTCCACAAAGAGGGAGAGCTACATCCTGCATTTTCTTGAGATTTCTGCGAGGTTTTTGTTCGCATAAGCAACAAGGTGCACGATATTGTTGGAGGGCAAGTGCTTCCATGCCTGTTAAGTCATTTTCAATTCAAGGTCAACAGTATATTTTTTATAATATAATAATGCTAGAATTACGCTCGATCTCTGCAGCATGCATCGAGTAATCGCTTTTGGATTTGGAGTTCCACTGATTTGAAATGCTTCGGTGTCGGTGTGTATAAATGTAGCCTAAAGAATAAATTAAAAGGGTTTTGAAGAAATTTGCCACACGGGATCATGTCTGTACTATCGACCGAGACCGTCAGCACTGTGGGCGTGCAACGACGTTTCGACTTGGAGGAGGCTATGTGATTTCTTTTTCACGGGCTGCGGGTTTTTATCCCTTAATTTTTCCCAAAGGGCTCCTATTGATATTAGAATGGATAGATAGTTTAGAAAGAAAATAAAAAACATATTTATCCCTTAATCACATTTATTTTTATATTTTGTATTTATCTCGCTAATTAACCCGAAACATGTTTGTTCTTTTATATTTATATTTATATTTGTACTTTCTATTTTAAAGCAATAATCAGTGCATTAGTTAGACGGACAATTACTATCCAATCACAATTAGTTTCACAATTTACACGGCTGAATCTTGAAACACCAGCCCAGTTATTGGCCATCTTAAGCTTCAAACGCAACTGCTGAAACCTTCTTCCATCTTGAAGTGCTTATGATCATCCTCTTGAAAGAGTTCAGACTTATGATCATCCTCTTGCAAGGCATTTTCTTGACACATATTTTGGTTAGAATTTGGCACCTTCTTGCCTGGATTTTACCATGATGACAGCACTCTCCCAGAAAAATCCTCTTCATCCTTTACTTCTAAGCATCAGCTTCCAGATCATGATAGGAATCTTTGAAATCCAGGTCATCGTCTAGGAACTGGTTGCAGCTAACTGGCTCCATAGAATTATGAACCTCGGAACCTTTGTTCTGCCTTGTCGCTGTCCTTTTCTTTGACCGACCAGTGCTTTTGGTGAATTCATCTTCTTCTTCCATGTTCCCATTCAGAGCCTTGCTTGCATCTCTTCTCCTCTTTATTGAATCACTACTTTCGTTGCTACCGCTACTATTTCTGTCTCCCTTATTGTATTCCCTAATGGTAGATTCAATGGTTTCAAGCACTCGATCTCCATACTTACTGACCTTGGCCCTGAATATTGGGAAAATGTCCTTTCAGCCCTGAATAACAGAAAGAATGCCTGCCAAATAATCACCACACAGCCTAAAATCAAAACTTACTTTCCGATGCCATTGATCTCCAGGAGTTCTTCCTTCGTTCTGGGAATTCTTTTGCTCATGTGCTGCAGCGTGGCATTACTACACGGAAACAAGGAGGCGTATCAGGAAAAATATTCCAATAGATGGCTCCTTTCAAATTCAGCATGATTGAAAAGGAAAAACCTGAAAGCTCACCCAAATATGTGGTACGCCATAACACCATCTCCAGCTTCTTTCAGAAGAGCAGTTCGAAGCATTCGCAGAGCAGAAAATAGTTTGGCCGACAGGTTCTGTCATGTTAAAAGTTTAATAGATGGTCAGGGATCTCATCAATCATGATGAATGAAGAGAACAAAAACCCAAGACATAAGCATACCAAGTCCACTTCAGATTGAGGTTGGGCAGGACTACCAGCTTGCGGAGGACTTAACTTCCCAGACATGAGTGAGCCTTTGGCTGGAGTAGCCTCAGATTTGCCCTGTTTTGAAGCTTTTACAGAGGAAGGGAATCTACAAGGTGCATGAGATACCAGAATCAGCATCCTACCTGTTCATTTCAGCTATGAAAAACAGAAAGGTTAAATGATGATGGTTTGTCCAGAGGATCATAATATGTGAGGCTAAGCAAAGCACAAGGCTAAGCTTGCTGGCTTCATCCAACTCTCGGTCTCCATATTTTAGTCAAAGCCACCCTCGCTAATGCCATATGTAAATTGTAAATTTTATAACCAGTCGCTCCAAAGTTAAACATCTGGACCAACCATCACAAAACTTACTCGGCCAGATTTCTGACAGCTTCATCTGAATTTCTTTGCCAAAACATGTGTTTTGCATAGGTTTTGCCCAATGAAAGGACATGGTTTAGACCAAACAATCCCAACCCAAATGAACTAAGACCTGGTGTCGGTTCTATTTTCTCTTATGCTCAATATCCACATGCTTCTTCAGAGAATAATCAAGTTATATAGTTATAGTTGGCATTTGGCAATAAAACACTGGCATAAGTCTAATGAAACATGTACTCAAAAGAAGCATGCTGAAAGGCTGCACCTTAAAACAATCCTTTGCCCGCCAGAGCATAGTTTGTGTGCCTTGGATTCATTCACCTGAAAGAAATTAAAATGAGAAATCAAAAAACATTTAACATGAGAAATTAAACAATAAGAATGGTAGAGTCGCTCTCTCTATCACAATGAGTTGAGCACTATAGAATTTGAAAAACCACAAGCACCTTTAACACTGACGATACAGATCCGTAAAAGTCACTTTTCTTAACATCCTCTGCAAGAAAATCCTCAATAACAAGATGACGCAATATACGGGAAGCTTCACCCTTGGCTAGGTGTTTTCCAGCTCCATGAAGGCTCAAGTTCTCATGTCTGTGTCTCTTGACCTGGTTCAGACAGCAACACCATGAAGTTATGCAAGGACATGACATCTAAATAAGATGGGCATTTCTTTTTGTTCTCAGGACATACAAATTGGCTTAAGGAACCCCTGTAGACTTCTAAAATGTGAGATGATGAAAAATGCTGCCCAGTTAACTTGACCAGCTCAACCTAGAAAAGACAAAATACAAATTTTAAAGAATAAGGAAGCGAGAAATGCACTATGCCAGCATAAAATAATAGCAACTACTTTCAAGTAGGCACAATGAAAATAACAAAAGAAACAAACGGTTTCAAACCAATTGCTTTGCACTCTCAGTGACGTCCCTCTCCACTAGAGTTTTGATCTTAGAGCAATTATCACATGTATTCCCACAGTTTCCAGCATCAAACTTTTCTCCAAAATGCAGAAGTTGTAAGAGACGTCTGCAATCGACGTCATTTTCAGAATAACTGACCTGAAGCAGGAGTAGTCATATTTTAGAATGTAATAAGTTAGAAAACAGATGGATATACTAACAGCAGCCACAATACAACAGCAAAATGTTTCATAACAGTTACCATTCGCAGGAGATTTTCAGTGTTTTTTTCCAGTATCCTATCTGAACTTTTCATATTATTGCGACCACATCCAGCTGTCCACGGACTTTGCTCTGCTTGTCCTTGTATAATCATGTGCTTGACTCGTATCTAGAAAGGATGAGAAAATAGATAAATAATTTAATCAAAGATAACAATTAACAGGAAAGGTCAATAAATCGCCTTTATTATGACAACATGGCAAAAAGAAAAAAAAAGTCCACAAGAAATGAGAAGATACATGAATTCTGTGACATTAGCTTACATAGTCGCTGTAACTGTAATACAACACACAGGATGAGCGTTGACCGTCTCTGCCAGCACGACCACACTCCTGGAAAATTTGGTGAAATCGTTACTAGCTTGTGGTCATCAAGGAACCAAATACTTGTACCTCAATTCTGAACAATCAACAGTTGTAATGTGAACACCTTTAAAAGGTAAGGATATGATTACCTGATGGTAACCTTCAATCGATTTTGGAAGAGAATGATGAATCACAAAGCGGACATCTGGTTTGTTGATGCCTGCAAAAACACACCAGTTAGTACATGGTGTTCTCGGTTAATCAAGGCAGTGTGATCAGGAACAATAAATTATACCCATTCCAAATGCCACTGTAGCACAGATGATGTTAATTTCATCTTTGCTCCACTGCTTCTGAACAAAGGAACGTTGTGCAGCATCCATATTACCATGGTAAAATGCTGTTTTATGTCCACATTCCTGTACATCAAAGCATTAACTTGAGCAAACATAAACTAAAAGGGTGGGAATGGAATGTCAATTTCACCTTCACATCAATATCAGATTTTCTTTTACAGTTTGATCACATTCCACAATACCCTAAAGAAACAACACAGTACAAGATCAATGGGGTAACTTAAAAGCTTCTCTAATGCACTTAGAGAACATACTTCAGATGAAGAAAAATAAATTTCAGACAAAGAAAAGAAGGTGATCATGGTAGCTAATCCTAAATTTTGGCTACTCCAACATAATTCATGGACATGCATGGTGTAAATGTCTATAATTTGTTGCATGAGAAACTAATTTGTGTACCTAGATAATTAATGATGATTTGTTTTGATTACCTTGAAAACATATTTTAAATGGCATTACCATTCACCAGACTTTCAATTATTTAAACTTTTACAAACATTGATTTCCCTTTAACATATATACTTGTTTCATAGATCAACACATTTATATAAGGTCTAAATTTTGCTCTTCCAAATACAAGCAGTTGGTCCAAAATGTGAAAGGCTCACATTTGGTAATTGCAGGATCAAAGATTAACTACAGCCTTCTATGTACAATAATAAAGACCCCAAATTAACTATGACCTGCAATGTACTGATCCATGTAGTCAGCCACAACTAGCTTGGGTCTAAGGCTCACTTTGATTGAGTTGAGCTGTATTGTATAATGTCTTGCACATTTTGGTAACAACCAAGTCTTCTTTTAGTGTTCACAATTATCACAGCTTAGATAGCCAAACTTTGGAATGCAGCTATTGACACAAGACTATAACTGCTATGTTCCTCAGTTCAACAAAGTCTTGGTTTGAAATTCATTTTGATTAAGATGCAATGCAATTGTAGGACAACAAAAGCACACTCGTCAAGTACTTGTGGACAAGTATAACCAGCCTTAATAACCACCAAAACCAATATCGATGCAAGCACAAAAATATATTTCAAGCTGCTCACTAAGAAATAAAGAGTTTTCCAATTGATTTACAAATGATAAATCTTTGTAATACAATAAAAACACTAAATGGAAAACCAACCTGCAGTTTTTCAGCAACTTTTTCGCAGTCCATTCTTGAAAGACAGTAAATAATTCCACATTCATCAAAATGATTTTCTTTGATGAACTTGTCGATGTCTTCCAAGCACTTTTTTGTCTTGGGAATTACAGAATACCTGTCATGTTCACTATGAGTAAAGATATAAAATGCAGTGGCAGTTCATTTTAATTCAATACTAACCATAAGTTGGGGCGATTAAAGCTTTGCCGGAAAACAATGCAGTCCACAAGACCAAGAGCTTGCACAACATCTTCTTTTACACTGGCTGTTGCAGTAGCAGTCAAAGCTAACACTGGAGTTTTCTCAAATTTCTTCTTCAAGATACCAAGTTCCTGGATATTTTACAAAATAGATTATAGCATAAGACAGAAGCGCTGTGAGTCAAAATACAAATTGGAATATGATTTAAAGGCCACAACCTTGTAATCCGGTCTAAAATCATGCCCCCACTGACTCACACAGTGTGCTTCATCAATAACAATCCTAGCAAGCAATCCACGACCATTTAAGCTCTCCAAGTTCCGCAAAAGAACATCACTTCTGCAATCAGAACAGGTAGGTTTCAAAGTATTTAGAACTGCATAAAAATATCAGCTCTCCAGGATCACATTATAATACGAGTTAATAGATCACCCATTTTGACCAATCTGATTATCAATCTTTCCCAATGAATAGATGAAAGCATATTACCAATCTTACCTTTCTTTCATTGACCATGCAATTGAAAATAATTTTTTTGCTCAAAGCAATAATTTATGTTATCTATCATCATCCAGGATGTTAAAACAGTTAAGCCTATGCTTAGAGGGCAAGCAAAGCATAGTCAGGAGATGTGAGAGTTTAAAGATTGACTAATAAGGGAATCCCTCGAACAAGGAAAAAGGAAATGCACAGAGGCTTTCAAGATTAGTTTGAAGAACGTAATCCAACTGTTGAGTAGGGATACAAACCACGAGTTGAGGGCAGACTTTAAACGACAGGAAACATGTCACAAATATTATACTCAATTGCATGCAGAATTAACAAGTACACTGAATTCCAAAAAAAAAATGAGCTGATAGCCTACTAAATTTTAAACCTTTCCCAACAAATTTTTTCCACCATTACAAAATATACTGCAACAAATTGGATTAGCGGTACACAAGGTCGACAGCACCATGCCACCATCCCATAAGTTCCACCAGAGAAACTATTTTGCATACCAGAAAACATGAAACCAATTCTTAAGATGCCCTAAGCTTCAAATTTATAATTAGAAGGCAATATCAATTGATAATTTTTGCTAGAATACTGGTAATGTAGATGACACTCACTTAGCAACTTTCTCTGGCGTGACATATAACAACCTGTATTTACAATAATCAGAACAAAGTTCCCTTAGGATCTCCTGTTGTTCAGTCCACTCCATGTTGGCACTCAGGTAAGCAGCAGGAATATTTGCCTATAGCGCAAACCAATAGGTAAGAAAAATGCATGCCACTAAATGAGCAGTTTGCAGTAACCAAAAGAAAATAAATGCTTGACTAAATTAGTAAGATAGCAAGCATACCTGCAAAAGGTGCATTATTTGATCTTGGATCAGCGACACGAGTGGAGAAATTACTAAGGTTATTCCAGGACAAACTAGAGCAGGAAGCTGAGTGAATCATTTAAAAAAAAAAAAAAAGAGGGAGTCCCATTGTTAAAACTGTGAACCAAGAAAAGTTTAATTTCCCAGTATCACCAAAAATTCAAAGATAAAGAAAATTTATCCAAGCTGGTATCCTAGCATCAATTCAACTGCAAAATATTGTCAGAGATATGACTCTGGAAGTTAAGCAGACTGCCACAAATGGAAACAGCAAAATAATGGAATTTAAATGAAACTAAAGCTGTGTCTAGCAGAATTGGACTTTATTAGAGCTATATGATTACCTGATATGTCAGACTTTTTCCACCTCCAGTTGGCATTAAAACAAAGACATCATACCCACTCATTGTAGCATTGATGACCTCTCTTTGATTGGGGCGAAACGAGTGGTTTCCAAACACTTTTTTGTTATTGGCCTAGCAGCAAACCAAGCAAGCAGTAATATAGTATGTAATGAAACTAGTGATTGATAAATTCTAAGAAATGGGTAAAACTCTAGAGCAAAAGAGCACCTCCAGCTTTTTTGTCCATGGGAAATTTGTGCTGCTCCACTTTGGATCATTTGAGCCTTCGATATAATTAACTTCAACAAAGCTTGGAATGTAAGGTTCTCTCTCTAAAGGAACAGAAGAAACACCAAAGCTATCAATGGAAGAGAATGAAACTGAGGGTGCATTCCACTTTTCATATCCATTCAGGTCATTTCGTAGATGAACCTGGGCATCAAATCTCATGGGATCTATTTTGCATGCAGCAGATTGAGGTGTTTCATACTGCAAATTTCGAACCAATGTGGATGCAGAAAAGTGTGACTTCTGTCTTTCCTCATCACGAAGATATTTTTCAAGTTGCTGAATTTGCTTATTGAGCTGTAACCTGTTTATGAAAACACAATTAGACATGCATAAGAGAGCAAATCTAACAATCATTCAAGCTTATCTCCCAAGAAAAGGAGCTGAGAGTGTTTTACAAAATGCAAAAAGACAATGGAGCATATTTCTCATGTCTATCATACTATATTTCCTTCCATGTATTCCCAGAATTCCTCTGCCATACTCTTATTCTATTTTTCCAGTGAACTTTGGTTCACCTTTTGTGGCTCCATTGAACCAAAAAAACCCATGCATCAAAAGGTAGTATGATATCATGGGAGAAGAAAAGGGAGAAGAAGCGCAACCTATCTTGGCGAAGCTTATCTATCTGCGCTTGACTCAGTTCAGCAGCATTGTCAAGCAGATCATTTGATACTGCAATCAGCATATCCTTCATTTCTTGTAAATGTTTGGCAGCCTCTGGGCAAAGTCCTAGCTGTAATGATTTAGGAGTCAGGCAGATCAAGATGAGAACAGAATAGAACAGCGCAAATGAACAGTGCATATATAATGCCCAAACCTTGAATCCATGACTGCAGTTTGAACACAACTCAGGTGGCACAGAAATCTCCTCTGGCCTTATAAAACTATTTTGATCTGCAGTTGGAGTTATGGGCGGAAACTTAGAAATTGCTGGTTGCGGTGTGCAAGTAGCTTGGTAGTGCTCCATAACAATTTGGTCCACATCTATACTCTGCCACCAAGCTAACATGTGAGATAGATTAATGCAGAGAGATTAACACTCATCAGTATATAAAATATGACAACAAAATTCAGATGGATAAAACTGTGGAACTCGTTCGCGGTCTACTTTACACAAAGTAAATAGAACCAAAGAATTAGCCTGATTTAGTATAAAAGCTTAATCATTTTCGACAAAAGTGATCAGCAAAACAATATTCAAAAATTCAATAACTTAGCTCTCTTCATTATGGTATCTGTGAGGTGAAATTATGAATTTAAAGTAGCTGAACTTGATGCAATTGTTAATGCATTTTGATGAGAACTCATTGTCATGGTACTATGTCGAGTAGTCTTTGTTTACTCATTCTAAAACTGAGAGTTCTAGGATAGAGAATTTCAGCCTAGCAACCTAACTTGATTCACGGTTACTCTTCATGCTGGACAAGTTTCAATTTGGTTAGCAGAGCTAAGAGACACTGAGTATCAATTACCTCGATCAGGTCATCATCATCAATGTAATCAGCTGAAGTTTCCACAAACTCTTTTGTTTGACAAGTTTGCACAGTGTGATTGACGAACGAACCAGCTAAAACATTAGACTGATTGGTGTTGACCCCTGATGATGCTTTAATATCACTTGGCCACCCTTGATTGTTTCCAGATTGCACATGGCTAGCATTGTCTGCTGGGATAACATTGCCCATATGCTTTGCAGCTTCACTGTTCTTTCCACTCAAGTTTTTCTGTGCATACACACCTTCAGAATATTTGCTAATATTACTTGAGCTTTGGAAGGTAGGTCTTTGCCCTACATTGCCCGACAAGTCTTCACTGACATTCTTTACTGGACCAGTTTGACCAGGTCTAATGTAGTTCCTGGAAGAAATCTGAAGAGTGGACAGAGCATGCCAAGCCTGCAAAATGATTTTCCACACAAAAACTAATGCAAACTGAGATTTTCCCTGAACTGCTCATACCAGTTAAGATATTAAATGTTTGCTACGTAAACTTTGAAGTAAAACATGAGGTTAGAGTTTGTGTTCACTCGATGCATGTAGCTTACAAGGCAGTTCCTCACTTCTCAAAAAGCAGAGATCAATTTTTCATGCCAGTTGACAGGACTGCATTGCAGAGTGCTCCCAAAATAGACCAGTCAGGGTTGGAGCAACCATGAGGAGATTTAAATGGGACAGTGCCAATTGTAATAGCATGAACAGTAAACACCGACACACCAGCCAAAAAAAAAACTCACAATGCACATTTTTACCTTTTCAACTTGTGAACTCTGCAGTCTTTGAGGATTCTGGACATCACAGGAGCTTAACCTAAATGACACAAATAAAAAATTAGTTACACAGATGAATAGCTTAGCACAACAAATTCGCCAATACCCTTCCGCCAGTGACAGTTAATCAAAGGATACGCTGCTTAAAAAATTATACAATAACAAGTTTTAAATTCTACAGCTCCGTGATAATATTCAAATTCAAAACAACAGAAACGAACGCCAAGGCACAGTGAAGAAGGGATTACGATTTTAAACAAAGAAATCAGAGATCCACATAATTCATTAATCATATGCGAATATGATATCAACATTATAAAGAAAAACACGGAACAAATGTGTAAAACAATATTATACCTCATGGACATTGGTTTTTGCGATTCAAGCGAGTAAAGGAAATTCGCACTCAAAAATTTCCTTCTAGAGGAAATATTATCAAGTGCATTGGCATGTTGCAACCAATTCACTTTAGGTTGCTTCTCATCTTCACATTTCCGACCTTCGCTTAAATTATTTACTCTGCCACATAAATATATGTAAAAAAATAAAAATAAATAAATAACATCAAAGAAATGTGAATCGAGATAAATTATAAGAAAAAAGAACGTAGAAAACAGCAAATTACTTTTTCTTCACATGTTTTTCGATCGCCATCACTCCGATCTATCTGGTAATTGTCTCTCAGCTCTGAAACCCTAGCATTATAGAGAATAAAAAAATTATTTCGAAATGGAAAATTGTCAGGTGCAAAAAATTTGATTTTCTTTTTTTTGTACTTCGAATTTCAAACAATTTGTTTTCTCTTTCGAAATAAATTACACAGCGGATAGTATAGCATCATTTTTTTGTGGTTCGAAATGCTAAAACACGGCGTTTCTCGAAAATGAAAAACCTAACAGCAGTAGCATAGGCGAGTGTATGAGAAAAAAGATCTTACTTTGGATCATTGAAAGAGAGAAGCGAGAAGGAAGGAATGATCGAGGAGTATTGGGTAATCGGAGGTGACGGTGAGTTCCAGAGTGAACGAGAGAGAGTGAGAGCGAGCGCGCTCTTCAAAAGTACAGGGCGCTGCGGCAGGGCGGGATATTTTTGTTTTTGATTTTTGTTTTTCCCCCTGTTTTTTTTCTTATGAATGTGGGTATCCAGCAAAAAGTATAATTCGAAGGAGTGAAGTTGTGTTTAGTTGTTGAGTCTGTTTGGTATTGCTATAACTGTTCTGGGTATAATTTGAAAAAAGTTATTTTTGGTTTGAAAAAATAAATATTCAGTTAAAATTGTGGTTGAAATTGAGGTTGAAGAAAAAATAGTTTAATGTGTTTGGTTAAAAATACTTTTGAAATTGAAGTTATAAAATAATTTAAAAATATATATATTAATATTGATGGTTTTAAATTTAAATATTGTAGAATTAACTACTCCTATTACATTATGAAATAAATAATACTTTATATAAAATATTTTTTATTATTCCATTAAACTATTTATAATTCCATTATGTACAAAATTCAACCGATAAGAACTACAGTTTTCATAATTTTGTGAGCGTATAATAAAATTAGATAAAATATTATCAGATATAAAATTGATATTACAGTGCGAATGAATTTAATTCACTCTATACTAGTTTTTCAGGAAAAAAAATATTGTTCACATCACAATGCGAGTGAATTTAATTCACTCTAAACTAGTTTTTTTATAAAAAAAACTGTTAAAAAAATTAACACACTTAAAAAAAAAAAATGTTCACGTAAACAGTGTAAGTGAATTGCACTGTTTATTAAGTGAACAGTGCAATTCACTCGTGAACCACAAGTTGAAACTTGTAAAAAAGCAGTATTTTACTGCTTCCAAAAAATCATGGTCCTGCCGCATATAAATGATGGGACCCATGTGTTTTTGTTGTTTAACAATCTGTAACCAAACGGCTATTTCGTGCGTTTTTGAAGAAACACGAACGCTAACGCATAGCCAAACGGGCTCGTTGTATATAAGATAAAGGTGTTGTTTTGTTATATATATATATATATATAAGACAGAAATAGTGAAAATAAAAATATATAAAATTACAAGTGTCTCACAAAAAAAATTATTTTATATATCTATTTTTATTTTTTCAATTAATCACATTTTATTTTCTTTATCTTTGTATCTTCTATTTTAAAATAGTAATTAAACACTAACAAGACAAGTGGTTGTTTATATATTGTATTTGGTTGATATATAATAAAAATAAAATTGCATATAAAAAGTACTTTTTATTGTCATTAAACTTACATTGTTTGAAACAGTAAATAAAAATTATTATTATTATTTTAGTTTAAAATGAATATTAAACTTTTTTAACTAACTTAAAATAATATTTTTTTTACTAATCAGAATCATCTTAAAAAAGAATCTGTAATCATAGAAATATAATTCATTTCTAAAAAATAATGTAATTAAATTGTGATTTGTTCAATTATTAAATCATTTTTTTTAGATATACTTTATAGTAAAATAAATAATTAACTAATCATGTATCAATATAGTATATCAATGTTGAAAATATATATATAATACAGACATGCATCCTGGGTTGGGTCTGGATTGGGTCTCGGGTTAAATTTGACAATATTGATATCATATTCTTTGCTTGTCGGGTAAAGTAAGTATAAATTAACTCATTCATTTTGGGTCAGGTCAATATCCATCATATTCAGATTAAACTAGTTAGGTGGCTCGTGCTATGCCGCGGGCTCACTTTTTATTTTCATAAAAAAATATCATGTGTTTATGTTATGGATAACTGACTTGTCAAATTATAAATGGAATGTTGGATGATACTTTACTGTTAAACAAAAATGATAAATTGTGTTTATGTTATGGATTATTGAAGGAATAAATAAAAGGAAAAAAATTGATGAAGAACTAATCCTCGTGAAGGATGGAGGCAAATATTGTATCGCTTAAGACGTGAGAATAGAAGTTCATTAACCATGGTAGATATATATATGATGTATTTTGAATTAATTGATGAATTGTAATTGATACAATTTAAGAATCGTGTACGGTGCACATGGAGGATGTCAAAGAAATTATGACTAATAATGTAAATATATTGTATTGAGGCTTTATGTTGTTACTGGCATGATAAGAAATTGGTGGTAATTATAACAATGTAATAAAATGCCAATAACAGTGATGGATAATGAAATTTGGCCTTAATTATGGTGGCCAAATGAGATAAGGTTGATGAATTAAATAGATTGATGTATGTATGATATTCATGTTATTTGAAAATGGATCGGATATGAATAATATGAAAATAATGGTAGGTTCCATAATAAGGGGAGATTTTACTGAAAATCTAAAGAAATATTGGAATGTGCCGGAATGGGCATAAGAAATATGTAAGTTGAATATATTTATAAACCAAAATTGGACCGAAAACATGACGAGTTTGACGATTTATGTGGAAAAGCCATAATAGGTATAATAGATGTTGGGATTGAAATTGATATAAATAAATAGATTGTAAGAGAGAGAAATCACATGGTAGATATTATAATGAATTAGATGCGCTCGTGAGGTAAAACAAGACACAAAATAAAAATGTTGAATGATTCCAAGAATGATGAATAGAGACCTAATAATGGAAGGTTCAATGAGAATCTAAAAGAACTATGATTGCACATCGTTGAATATATGTTTAATTACATGTGCATGTATTGTGTGATTTTTTTTCCATGCTATATTTTATTCTTATTATGTTTAATCTATACATTATGAAATAGCAGGTCCTTCAGATTCATGCCAGAAGTAATGTTTCAGGTCTAGTCTCATTTTGTATGATTAAATAAAAAGATGAACATTAATGTATTTTGTCTTTAAGGAACTAAATGACTTAATATGTAATAGTCCTCCTTTCACATTAAGTGTCGGGACATAAAAATATATTATTTTGTATTTGCAATCTTAATGTTTGTTTACTTCTAATTATTAAGAATTATGTGTGTTAATGAGAAAGAAATGAACACGTGAAATGTTATGCATATACAATGAATGATGTGTTGTTGAGGTTCTACATGATTATGATATGATTGGGAAATGAGTATAACTGTACATGATGATTGTCAATAATTAGGAACCTCCAGGTATAAGGGAAACTCTGCTGAAATTTTAACGGGAATTTCGGCAAGTCTTAGATAAGTTCGATGGAAGAAAAAAAATACCCGTTTTTTTTAAGTTACGGCTCAAAGTTCTTTTATGAATGTATTAAATTACGGGGTGTTGCACTTAATTCACAGCCAACCTAATATTGTTGAATGATTAAATTGAAAAAAAAAATATTAATTAAAAAGAGAGAAAAAAAAACTCGAGTTAACCTGCCAAACTTGCAACGCAAGTTATGAGTCCGAGCTAACCACATATAAAAACAAACCACAATATATTATGAATCCTAATCTTCAATAAACTAAATATTGAAGTATGAAATTAGAAAAAAAAAATTATAAATTTATAAAAAAGAAGATTGAGATAATCTTATAGAAAGTAAATAAAAAAAGAGATGAGTCAACCCGAATTAATCTGTCAAACTCGTGACCAAGGTCATGAGACTATGATAATTCTATTAAAAGAAAATCAAAACAAATTATGAATCATAATTTTCAATAAACTCATTGTTAAATGTTGAAAATAAATAAAAAGTCAATCTAAAAATAGGATACAATAAAACGATATGTGTTTATCCGGGTTAACCCACAAAACACGTGACTCAAGCGTAAGACCGAGATAACCTCATAGAAAGCAAACCAAAATAATTTATGAACCCTAATTCATAATCAACAAAATGTTGAAGGATGAAATAGAAAAAATATCAGTAAAAAAAAGACAATAAAAACTCGAGTCAACTAGGTTAACCCATTAAACCCGCAACTCAGGTGATGAGACCGAGATAACTTCATAGAAAACAGACCAAAATAAATCATGAAACCTAATTCCCAATCAACCCAATGTTAAATGATGAAATTGAAAAAAAAATTATTAATTAAAAAAAAACGCAAGTCAACCCGCCAAATCCGTAGCATGAGTTACAAGATCGAGCTAACCATGTATAAAGCAAACCAAAGTAAATTATGAAACCTAATCTCCAATAAACTAAATATTAAAGTATGAAATTAGAAAGAAAAAAAAGATATAGACAAAAAAAAAAGCTATTGAAATGAATAGTATTTTACAAGGTAGTGCATAATAAAAACACCATCTTTTTTAGTTTATACTAGATACGTGACCCGCGTTTCATCGCGGGTTAGATATTTTTTTTCTCAACAAAAAAACTATTTTTAGACTTTTTCAATATGTTTTTGTAATTAAAAAAATTCTAAGTGAAAATTAAAAAATTTATACATACATGTAATTAAAAAAAATTGAGAACTATGTGTGTTAATAAATGAAAAAAAAACTATAAACGATGACTAAAAATAAAAACTGGTAAAATCGAGAGACAAATATAGATTAAGATATTTAATTTTGCAATACATGATGTTTACGCGGCTGTGTTTGCTAAATTTGTTAATTAAAATAATGTTTTTATTCAATCAAACGATAATAAAAATAGACATACATATTAAATTAACTGAATAAAATAAAAGGAAAAAAATAATATGCAAGACTGCACATATTAGAAATATTATTTAAAAATAAATTTATTTTTATTTTAAAAAATAAAAATAAATCGAAAAAACCTCATAAAAAATTAAAAAATAATCATCATTTCAAATAAGCTTTAGCATGAAATAGAGAAGGAATACTAATCTAAATATAAATAAAATTAAGATTAAGATTAATTTTAAAAAAATAAAAACAAAAAAATGAAAATATTTTTCTTAAACAAAAAAAAAGTGAACAGTATCATCCACAGTAAAACTTGTGGGGATGAACTTGGATCATGAGCTTAACCGGGTTTAATATTTTTTCCCCCTTTAATTTATAGCAAACATAAAAAAGTAAACAATGTCGTCAATGGTAAAACATGAAGGGGTGAACAATGCAGCTGCACAGTGTTCACCTTGCACATTTTCTCCTTAAATTTATAGCAAAACTTAAAAAAAAAAAACAATTACTAGTGTCGTTCACAGTAAAATGTGAGGGGGGTGAATAGTATATTTGCACAATATTCATCCCATACGCTTTAGTTTCTTTAGGGTGAATCTGGACCATAAACTCAGCTGGGTTTAATATTTTTCTCCCTTAAATTTATAGCAAACCTAATAAAAAACGAACAATGTTGTCTATAGTTAAACATGAGGAGGTGAATAGTGCAACTTCATACATTTTTTTCTTAAATTTATTGTAAAAAAAAACAGTGTATCCATAGTAAAACAATGTGACTGTACAATATTCAATTCACACGCTTTAAATTATAAGTAATAAGTTATATATAATAATAATAATAATAATAACAATAACATAACATAATATGATAATAATAATAATAATAATATATAATATAAGAGAAAATGGGAAAAACAATATGAACTTGCACAATATTTTTTTCACACGGTTTAGATTATTACTAGTTACATGACCCGCGCGATGCTGCGGGTCTTTTTTTTTGCATAAAAAATATATAAAAAAAAACTAAGATTTAAAAGTGTTAGGTTTTTCTGCAAAGCTATACCCAAGAGTCTTGGGTTTGGCTGCAACGTCTGACCTAAAAGTAATATTTATAATATCAATAATAACATTAAACTTGCATGACCCAAGTTTAAGTGAGCCTGGCTGCAACACCGGACCCAAGAATATTGGATGTGAGTCTGGCTATAAGGTCGTGTCATAAAAGTGTGATAATTAAATAAATTAATTAAAAAGAAAAAAACAAAGAAAAAAACCAACATGAAGAAAAAAATTAATGAAGAAAAAGAAAAAAATCTGAATTAATTGGGTTAACCCTTCAAATCAAGTTAACCCGTAAAACCTGTGATTCGCGTCATGAAAGTTTGATAACTAAATAGAAAAAAAAATTGATGGGTTTATCCAGAATCAACTGGGTTAACCCATCAAACCAAGTTAACTCGTCAAGCCCAGGATATGTGTCATGAAAGTCTGATAATTAAATAGAAAGAAATTTAACATTAACAAACTAAACTAAACGAAAAAAATTAATTAAAAAGAAAAAAAAATCCGGGTTAACTCGTCAAACCAGGTTAACTCATCAAACCCGAGATCCGTATCATGAAAATTTGATAACAAAATAAGAAAAATTTAACATTAACAAACTAAATCAAACAAAAAAAATTCATTAAAAAAATTAATTAAAAACAAAAAAAAACAGTTCTATAATATAATATATTAATAAGTGAAAGGCGTGGGGAAGCTACAGTAATTTCCCCACACCTTTTAGAGTATTACTTAATAAGTGCACTGTATGTAATTAAATTTGTTATGGGTACTGATAATTTATTTTTGTGATAAATATTAATACGCATAAAGATAATAATTAAATTAGAAAAAAAGCTAAATTTTTTTTGAAAAGCATTTTGGATCTAAATTATTGTTCACTACAATAATATTTTTTTATTTTTTTCACCAAAAAAACTCAACACAAACTTACAATGATATTATGAAATCTTTTCACATTGTTATTGTCAAATAAAGTAGTGACAAGCAAGTATTCTCCCACCTTAATTATATATAGTAAAAAGACTCTAATATCATTGATAACAAAAAAAAATTAATTTTTTTATAAAAAATATTTTTATATTTTCATAATGATTTTTTAATTATTCTAATTTAAATTGAGGGATAATTTTATATTTAACTTAATATAAAAAATAATAAATGCTTGAAAATTTGTTTGAAAATCTTATAATTTATTTTGTTTTACACTTTATCTCTATTATTTTAAAAACTATATTAGGCAACTTAATTTTTAAATTTAAATGAAAAGATAAATATACTATAAACAATCAAAATTTACTATAAAAAACAGTCAATCAAAATCTAATTTATTTATTCTATCGTCTCTCTGACAACACAATCCCCTACGCTTCTGGCAAAAAGCTATAATTTGAATTTGCCAAGATGACCCTAGTTTTCCCAATAGTATAATTTGAATCCTTCAAGTTACAATAAACACCATTTCTCTCTCTTTCTTTTTGTGAGAATTGATTCAAAATTTGACTGGTAATTTTATTTTATATTTATCATCTTATATTTTTATTTACCAAACCTATATTCTCAATTTGCTACCAGAAAAGGCAGGTAATTTGGTGGTCCATTATTATAATCAAAGACCTAAACGCAACAGAAATGATCTTGAAGGACTGAAGTGCAAACATTTACAAACATCTAACGTCGATATTCCTTTTTTCCTCTTTCTAGAGACCCGCGTTGCATAACCGGGCCGGGTTGAGCCCGCCCAAGTAACATTATATATTATATTCGATAAGTGGTGG
>Ga0307515_10009482_pt1 | contig 18813 bp, 17 predicted proteins | sample 17_EM_MG_FD_194513 | JGI IMG/M metagenome (GOLD analysis project Ga0307515, IMG submission 194513) | Populus trichocarpa ectomycorrhiza microbial communities from riparian zone in the Pacific Northwest, United States - 17_EM | ecosystem: Host-associated > Plants > Roots > Unclassified | place...
CTGGCGCTGACCGTGCTGGTGACCCTTCGTTCCCGGGGGCTGACCCCGTCGGACCTGCATCCGGAGCTGGTGATCTAAAACCTGATGGGCTCGGACGGGCGGACTCGGCGGCGCACGGACACCAAGCAGCGGCTCTACGAGGCTGCCGTGGAGTTGATCGCCGAGCAGGGGTTCTCGGCCACCACGGTCGACGACATCGCGCTGCGGGCCAAGGTCGCCAAGGGCACCGTCTACTACAACTTCGCCTCGAAGACGGCGCTCTTCGAGGAGCTGTTGCGGCACGGCATCGGCCTGCTCACCGAGGCCTTCCGGGCTGCGGTGGCCGGCCTGCCGCCGCGCGAGGCGGTGGCAGCCCTGGTCCGCGCCCAGCTCGAGTACATCCGCCGCTACCAGGCCTTCGCACAGCTGCTGCTCTCCGAGATGTGGCGAACCAACCGGGAGTGGCAGCAGACCCTGGTGCTGCTGCGTGAGCAGGCGATCGGGGTGATCGCCGAGACGGTCCAGGCCGGCGTGGACTCCGGTGACCTGCCGGACGACCTGGACGTCCGGGTGGCGTCGTCGGCGCTTTTCGGGGTGGGGCTGGTGGTGGCCGTCGACTGGCTGGTCTTCTCGCCGGAACGCTCCATCGACGACGTGCAGGAGTCGCTGCTGGCGATCGTCCGCCGGGTCGGCCGGCCGGCCGGCTAGACCACCGCTTTTTGCCGCTCCACCCGGGCGGGATCGGTCAGGAACGTAAGCACGGCGGTCCCGATCAGCCAGCTCACCGCCACGAGCAGCAGCAGCCGCTCCAGCCACGCGCCCACCGCACCGCGCCCGACAAAGAGCATGATCAGCCCGAGTACGCCGCCGAGCGGGACGGCCAGCCCGGCCGCGCCGAGGGCGAGCCGCCGGGCGGCCAGTCGCGCGGCCGGCGCGAGGGCGACCGCGACCATCGCCGCGGCCAGGGCGAACATCCCCGCGACGCTCGCCGACGCGTGCACGACGTCCATGGCTGTCGTCGGCTCGTAGGGCGGCAGGGGACAACCGTTGCTGCACGGGACCGCGCCGGACGTCGCGGCCAGCACCGCCGCGATGCCGAGCAGCGCGCCGACGGCCCGGAGCCGCCGCAGAGCCGTGGCCAGCAGCGCGACTCCGAAGGCGAGCAAAATCAACCCGCATCGATACGCGATGGCGAACGGCCGGCCGGCGGTGCCCGCCTCGCTCACGTACCCGGCGAACCACGGGCCCGGCAACGAAACCAGGGCGACCAGCATGATCAGCGTCCCGGCCAGGACGGCGGATCCGGCCGCGACCGCGAGCGAGCGCTTGAACTGCACCATGGGGCAAAGTTAGGTGATCGAAGGGGGCGATGGGTGCGCACGGTGGTCGTGACGGGTGGCAGTTCCGGCATAGGGCTCGCCGCGGCGCAGGCGTTCGCGCGCGGCGGCGACGAGGTGGTGCTGCTCGGCCGGGACAAGAGCAGGCTGGCGAACGCCGTCGATGCCGTGCGCGCGGCGGGCGGGCGCACGCCGGCGGCATACCGGGCGGACTTCACGGTGCTGGACGAGGTGCGCTCGGCCGGTGCGGCGATCGCGGCCGAGCACGAGCGGATCGACGTGCTCGCGAGCAACGCCGGAAATCTGGTGCCCGGGCGGCGGCGTACTGTCGACGGTCTTGATCTGTCCTTGCAGACCAACCATCTGGCCGGCTTCCTGCTCGCCCACCTGCTGCTGGAGCGGCTGCGCGCGGCGGCGCCGGCGCGGATCATCACGACCAGCTCGGCGGCCGAGGCGTGGGGCACGCTCGACGTCGCCCGCCCGGGCCGCCGACAGGCGACCGCTTGGCTTGGGTACGGGTCCGGCAAGCAGGCGAACATCCTCTTCACCGTCGAGGCGGCCCGCCGCTGGGCGCCGCTCGGAGTGGTGCCGACGTGCTTCTTCCCGGGGCTGATCCGCAGCGGCTTCGGGCGGCGCAGCCCGCTCTTCACGCTCGGCAAGCTCGCGCCGCTGCTATTCCGCACCAACGAGCAGGGCGCGGACACGCTGGTCTGGCTGGCGAACGACCCGGCCGGGCTGGTCCCGGGCGGCTACTACGCCTGGCGGCGGCCGTTCGGCGCCACCCCACGCGCGACAAACCCGGACCGGGCCCGCCGCCTCTGGGAGACGAGCCTCACAGCCGTAGGCCTGGCCGGGTAGCCGACACTGCGCTGGGCGCCGGTCAGGTGCGGTAGTAGTGCGTGGTGGCTATGTCGGGGTGGGTGGGGGTGGGGAGATCGGCGTTGTCCTCGGGGGTGAGGGCGCCGCCCAGCTCGACGATGCGGCGGTGGGCGGCCGCCAGCCGGTCCTCGAGTGTGACGATGCGGCAGGCCGCGGCCAGCAGGATGCCCTCGTCCAACAGCTGCCGGACCCGGCCGGCCAGCTGGAGTTGGTGCCGGGAGTAGCGGCGATGACCGCCCAGCGAGCGCTCCGGCTCGATCAGGCCGGCTGCGCCGAGACTGCGCAGAAAGGCGGGGGTCACGCCGATCATCTCGGCGGCTCTTCCCATCGTGTACGCCGGGAAGTCGGCGTCGTCGAAGGTCGTACTCATGCTGCCTTTCAGGCTTCCGGGGTGTGGGAGCGCGGTGTCGGAGCACAATCCAAGGCCCCGGCGGGTAACCGGGGCCCTGGCTCTTCAGTTCTAATGCCGACCGTCGTCGGCAGGGTCGGTCATCCGCCTGCGTGCCGCTAGCGGACGGCCTGCGTGATGGGCATCGGCTGCGATCACCTCTTGTCGGGTCGGGGACGGTTCGCTTACGTGTCGCTGCGGTATCTCGTCCTCCTTAGCCAACTCAGCGTCTGTGCCAGTTGCGTGCCGGCTGTGCGTCGCCGACCCGACAAACTCTATGCCGTTCGCGGCCGGAAAACTAGCGTCGACACTGTAGATTTTTCCGCCGCGCGAAGAAGGCGCACGGAGAAGGGCAGCGGCGCGGGGGCGGGCGCATGGCACGGCGATGCCGTGACGAGAGAGGTGACCGCGCCCCCGCGCCGCCGCGGGGAGGTGGGCTCCGTGTCGAACCCACCGAGGTGTTCGCGAAGCCTGCCGAGGGCTCGCGCGCCGTAGAAACCCAGCGTCAGAACACCGGCAGGGCCGCGCGGGATAAGCGACGGGATGACCCGTGCTCCGCGTTGCGATGCCCTGACATGTCTATGAGTGTGCCGGTCTGGCGCGGGCCGGGGCAACGCAATTTACGCGGTTCATTGACGCGCGAAACACCGCCGGGCGATCATCACGAAAGACAGTGGCCTGGGTCACAGTCACCCCCCTCGGCTGAGGAGACACATGAGCACTGAATCCGTCCCCAGCACCGACGAAGAACGCCTTGCTCAGCTCGGCTACCAGCAGGAACTGCACCGCCGACTGTCCGGCTTCTCGAACTTCGCGGTTTCGTTCTCGATCATTTCCATCCTGGCCGGCGCGATCACCTCGTATGGCATCGCGATGACCGCGGGCGGACCCGTCGCCATCACCTTGGGGTGGCTGTTTGTCGGCATTATGGTCACCTTTGTCGCATTGGCGATGGCTGAGGTGTGCTCGGCGTACCCCACTGCTGGTGCTCTCTATTGGTGGGCCGCCGCGCTGGCCAAACAGAACAAGGCCGCGTGGGCCTGGTTCGTGGGCTGGTTCAACTTCCTCGGCGAGGTCGCCGTCACCGCGGCCATCGACTTCGGCGCGGCGATCACCACGTCGGCGTTCCTCAGCCTGACCTTCGACGTGACCGTCACGCCCGGCCGGACGTTCCTGACCTTCCTCGTGATCATCATCGTGCACGGGCTGCTGAACACGTTCGGGGTGAGCCTGGTCCGGGTGCTCTCGGACGTCAGCGCCTGGTGGCACCTGGTCGGCGTCGCGGTGATCGTGGTCGTGCTCGCGGTCGTCCCCGACCACCACAAGCCGATCTCCGAGGTGTTCTTCGAGGTGCACAACGCGACCGGCTTCAAGTTCGCCGGGGCGGGAGTCTACGTCGTGCTCCTCGGCCTTTTGATGGCGCAGTACACGTACACCGGCTATGACGCCTCCGCGCACGTGGCGGAGGAGACGCACGACGCGGCCAAAGCGGCGCCTCGCGGCATCGTGAGCTCGGTCGTCGTCTCGGTCGTCGCAGGCTTTGTGCTGCTCGTGGCGATCACCTGGGCGATCCAAAACTACGACGCCGAGTTGAATTCCGCTCTCAAGCTGCCGCCGGCGCAGATCTTCATCGACGCGGTCGGCCACAACCTCGGCACCTTCCTGCTCTTCATCTGCATGGTCGCGCAGTGGTTCTGCGGGATGGCGTCGGTGACCGCGAACTCCCGGATGTCGTACGCGTTCGCCCGCGACGGCGCGTTGCCCGGCTCGCGGATCTGGAAGAAGGTCAACCCCCGCACCGGCACGCCGACGAACTCGATCTGGCTGTGTGTGACGCTCTCCACGCTCCTGGTGCTGCCGTCGCTGTGGAACAACACGGCGTACCTGGCGGCCACCTCGATCGCTGTCATCGGGCTGTATGTCGCGTACGTCGGACCGGTCCTGCTGCGGCGGCTCAACCCGGACTTCAAGCCGGGGCCGTGGAACCTGGGCAAGTGGAGCGCGCCGGTCGGCTGGATCGCGATCGTCTGGGTGGGGATCATCTGCATTCTCTTCGTCCTGCCCGCAGCCAGCCCGATCACGGCGACGAACTTCAACTACACGATCTTCGCCGTACTGGTCGTGCTCGGCGCCGCGACGATGTGGTGGTTCGCCAGCGCCCGGAAGTGGTTTACCGGGCCCAAGCAAAACTTGATCGAGAAGGCGGCGCACGGAGAGCAGGAACTGCCCGCCGGAGAGTGATCACTCGGTGAGTGGGGCCGGGCACCCGCCCGGCCCCAGCGCGCCTCCGGAGGGAAAGATGGTTTCCGCCGCGGGTTGGCTCAGCCGACGACGTAGCAGTCGATGTGGGCGCCCGTGTACGGCTCCCAGGAGAACAGCCATCCGCTTGTTTCGATCTTTGTCGTGCCAGCCGCGGGGTCAACGGTCTTCTTCTGGATCTTGTACATCGCTTGGCGGCCCGTACGGTAGGCGACGTACTTCTGGCCGGACTTGAGTTTCGGCGAGGTGCAAGTGGCCGCTGCCGAGACGGTGCGATTGAGGGTGAAGCTGATGCTCGCGGCCACGCCGGATTTGGAATAGCCGAGCGACGTCGCGATCTGGGTCGAGACACTTTGCGTCACGGTGAGGGCGCACGTCGAGTTCGCGTTGGTGCAGCTCGCGACGGCACCACCGGGATTGTTGTGGTCCGCGTAGTACGAAATATTGATCGCCTTGTACGAGACGGACGGCGGTATCGGCGCACAGCACGCTGCGACGTCGGGAGCTGATTCTTCCTGGACCGAGTTTGCCGTGGTCGGCGTCGGCTCGTCGGAAGCCAGGGCGGGAAGGGGTCCCAGTAGGATCGCCGGCGCGATGAGGAATGTTGCCAGAACTGCTGATAAAGTGCGCATCTTGCTCCTTTTCGAAACAGGTTTCCCCGGCGACGAGCAGCGACCATGACGGCCGCAATTGATCCCGCCATTTACGCAGAGGCGAACGCGACCGGCTGATAGCAGTCACGGACAGCAGGCCGAGATCGTCGAGATAAGTACTGGATTTCTGGGCCAGGGTTGACTTACGAATCCCGCCCGGTCCACGAGCAACTGGGAACCAGCGCCGGTGTGATTCCACGGCACGGATTACCGGCGCCAAGCTCATCAAGCGTCCGTGGTGTGGATCGCCCGGAACGTATTGTGCGCCGTTCGGCCGTCATGTCTGATCTGGTCAAAGTCGCCCCCGCGATAACGCTTGCCCTGACGTGGGCGCAGCCGGGAAACGGTAGCAGAAGTAAGACCCTCGTCAATACCCGCCACCAGCCCAAACCCTTCGTGATCTTCGGCATGGCGACCTTTGGCCGATGATGATCGTTATGTTCTGTTTCGGGCGTGGCGACAGCCTGACCGAAAGGGCAGCGCACGGCGAGCCGGCCCGGCCCACCGAAAAACCCGGGTCAACAGGCGGATCATGTCGGGAGATGCCTAGGTAGTGGGCCGGGCGGTAACGCCCGGCCCTCGTCATGGAGGAAAGTCATGGATCTCGAGGATCTCGATGTTGGTGTCGGCAACGGCAGCATCGACACTGTCGTGCTCGCCCTCACCGACATGCAGGGGCGGTTGCAGGGCAAGCGGCTGCACGGCCGGTATTTCATGGACGAGGTGGTCGGCGGCGGCAGCGAGGGCTGCAACTACCTGCTCGCGGTCGACGTCGACATGAACACCGTCGACGGCTACGCGATGTCGTCCTGGGCCAGCGGCTACGGCGACTTCGTGATGAAGCCCGACTTCAGCACGCTGCGCCGGATCCCGTGGCAGCCGGGCACCGCGATGGTCCTCGCCGACCTCGAGACGACCGGCGGCGAGCCCGTCTATGCCTCGCCGCGGCAGATCCTGCGCCGGCAGCTGGCCCGGCTCGCGGAGCACGGCCTGACCGCCTACGCCGGGACGGAGCTCGAGTTCATCCTCTACCGGGACAGCTACGAGGCCGCTTTCAACCACAACTACCGCGGGCTGACCCCGGCAAATCAATACAACGTGGATTATTCGCTGCTCGGCACGGCCCGGGTGGAGCCGTTGCTGCGCCGGATCCGCAACGAGATGTACGGCGCCGGTCTCATTCCCGAGAGCGCCAAGGGCGAGTGCAACTACGGCCAGCACGAGATCGCTTTCCGGTACGCGGACGCGCTCACCTGCGCCGACAACCACGTCATCTACAAGAACGGCGCCAAGGAGATCGCCGCCCAGGAGGGCATGGCGCTGACCTTCATGGCCAAGCCGAACGAGCGCGAGGGCAACTCGTGCCACATCCACTTCTCGTTGCGCGGCAAGGACGGCAAGTCGGCGATGCTCGGCGACGGCCCGGCCCACCTGAGCGTGACCGGGCAGCGGGTGATGGCCGGGCTGCTCGCCACCATGCGCGAGTTCAGCCTGCTCTTCGCGCCGAACATCAACTCGTACAAGCGGTACCAGCCGGGCTCGTTCGCGCCGACCGCGCTGCGCTGGGGCGTCGACAACCGCACCTGCTCGCTCCGGATGGCCGGCCACGGGCAGGGCATGCGGGTGGAGAACCGGGTGCCGGGCGGGGACGTGAACCCGTACCTGGCGATCTCGGCGCTGATCGCCGGGGCACTGCACGGGCTGGAGAACGAGCTCGAGCTGGAGGACGAGTTCACCGGCAGCGCGTACGAGGACGCGTCCGCTCCGCGGGTGCCGGCCACGTTGCGGGAAGCCGCCGGGTTGTGGGAACTCAGCCCGGTCGCCGCGGCGGCGTTCGGGGACGAGGTTGTGGCGCACTACACGAATATGGCGAAAGTCGAGCTGTCCGCCTTCGACGCGGCGGTCACCGACTGGGAACTTCGCCGCGGGTTCGAACGGTTGTGACCTCGACCGTGTCAGGATCGATCCCGTGACTGATGTGATCAACCCGGCGACCGGGACCGTGCTGGCTTCCGTACCGTCGCTGGGTTTGGCAGAGACCGACGCCGCGATCGAACGGGCGCAGCAGGCCTTCGGGTCGTGGCGTCAGGTCGCGCCCGGGGACCGGGCGCGGCTGTTGCGGCGCTTCGCGACGGCGGTGGACGACCACTTGGCCGAGCTCGCCGAGCTGGAGGTGCGCAACGCCGGGCACACCATCGGCAACGCGCGGTGGGAGGCCGGCAACGTCCGCGACGTACTGAACTACTACGCCGGCGCGCCCGAGCGGATGTCCGGCCGGCAGATCCCGGTGGCCGGCGGCATCGACCTGACCTTCCACGAGCCGCTCGGCGTGGTCGGCATCATCGTGCCGTGGAACTTCCCGATGCCGATCGCCGGCTGGGGCTTCGCTCCGGCGCTGGCCGCGGGCAACACGGTCGTGCTCAAGCCGGCCGAGCTGACCCCGCTGACGGCGATCCGGCTGGGCGAGCTGGCGCTCGAGGCGGGGATCCCGGAGGGCGTCTTCACCGTCGTGCCGGGCGCCGGCTCGGTGGTGGGGCAGCGGTTCGTGACCCATCCGGCGGTCCGGAAGGTGTGCTTCACCGGGTCCACCGGGGTGGGCAAGGCGATCATGGCGGGCTGTGCCGACCAGGTGAAACGGGTCACGCTCGAGCTGGGCGGCAAGAGCGCCAACATCGTCTTCGCGGACGCCGACCTGGAGAAGGCCGCGGCCGCGGCCCCGGCCAGCGTCTTCGACAACGCCGGGCAGGACTGCTGCGCCCGGTCGCGGCTGCTGGTCCAGGATTCCGTGTACGACAGATTCCTGGCCCTGCTGGAGCCGGCCGTGAAGGCGTTCCGGGTGGAGGATCCGGCGCTCGCCACCGCCGAGATGGGACCGCTGATCTCGGCGGCACACCGCACCTCGGTGGCCTCCTATGTCGGCGACGCCGAGGTGGCGTTCGCCGGGGAAGCGCCGAACGGGGACGGCTGGTGGTTCCCGCCGACGGTGCTGCTGGCCCGGTCGACCGGGGACCGGCACTGGCGCGAGGAGGTCTTCGGCCCGGTGCTGTCGGTGCTGCCGTTCCGGGACGAGGCCGAGGCGATCGCGCTGGCCAACGACACCGAGTACGGGCTCTCCGGCTCGATCTGGACCCGCGACCTGGGCCAGGCGCTGCGGGTCTCCCGGGGCGTGGAGACCGGCGCGCTGAGCGTCAACAGCCACTCCTCGGTGCGCTACTGGACGCCGTTCGGCGGCATGAAGCAGTCCGGCCTGGGCCGCGAGTTGGGCCCGGACGCGCTGCACAGCTTCACCGACGTGAAGAACGTCTTCATCTCCACGGACAGCTGAGAGGGCCTTGATGGAAAGATTGCAAGACCGAGTTGCCGTGATCACCGGGGCCGGCAGCGGCATCGGGCTGGCCACCGCGCGCAGGTTCGCCGCCGAGGGCGCCAAGGTCGTCTGCGTCGACATCTCGGAGGGCGCCGGCAAGGCCGCCGCCGACGAGATCGGCGGCGAGTTCGTCGCCTGCGACGTCACCGACGAGCAGGGCGTGCGGGCGCTCTTCGACGGCGTGGTCGAGCGGCACGGCCGGCTGGACATCGCGTTCAACAACGCCGGCATCTCGCCGCCGGACGACGACTCGATCCTGGTCACCGGCCTGGAGGCGTGGGAACGCGTGCTCAAGGTGAACACGACCAGCGTGTTCTTCTGCTGCAAGTACGCCATTCCGCACATGCAGCGGCAGGGCAAGGGCTCGATCATCAACACCGCGTCGTTCGTGGCGCTGCTCGGCGCGGCGACCTCGCAGATCGCGTACACGGCGAGCAAGGGCGGCGTGCTGGCGATGACCCGGGAGCTGGGCGTGCAGTTCGCCCGCGAGGGCATCCGGATCAACGCGCTCTGCCCCGGGCCGGTGGCCACGCCGCTGCTGCTCGAGCTGTTCGCCAAGGATCCCGAGCGGGCCGCGCGCCGGCTGGTGCACGTGCCGATGGGCCGGTTCGCCGAGCCGGCCGAGATCGCCGCCGCGGTGGCGTTCCTGGCCAGTGACGACGCCTCGTTCATGACCGCGTCGCAGTTCGTCGTGGACGGCGGCATCACCGGGGCGTACGTCACACCGCTGTAGTCGCAGATCACCCGGTCAGCCGCTTGATCCCGAGCACACGCTGGATACCGTGGGAGACATGCGCCCGATCATCGGCATCACCACCTATGTGGAGTCCGCGTCCTGGCTGGTCTGGCGCGACCTGCCGACGGCGCTGATCCCGCAGGCGTACGTGCGGGCGGTGACCCTGGCGGGCGGCCGCGCCGTGCTGCTGCCCCCGGACGAGGTGGACGCCGATGTGTTGCGGGCGCTGGACGGCCTGGTGCTGAGCGGCGGCGCCGACCTCGGCCCCGAGTTGTACGACGCGACTCCCGAACCGCTGACGGATTCCCGTCCGCAGCGCGACGCGGGTGAGATGCTGCTCGCCCGCGCCGCGCTCGCGGCCGACCTGCCGATCCTGGGCGTCTGCCGGGGCATGCAACTGCTCGCCGTGGCGGCCGGCGGCCGGCTGCACCAGCACCTGCCCGACGTGCTCGGCCACGAGAAGCACCGGCCGGCGCCCGGCGTCTACGGCGAGCACGAGCCGAGCTTCGTGCCGGGCAGCCGGATCGCCGCGCTGATGGGCGACGACCTCGGCGTGCACTGCTACCACCACCAGGGCGTGGCCGACGCCGGGACGCTCACGGTCACCGGCCGCGCCGCCGACGGCGTGATCGAGGCGGTCGAGGATCCGGCCCGGCGGTTCGTGCTCGGCGTGCAGTGGCATCCCGAGGTGATCACGGACCAGCGGCTCTTCGGCGCACTCGTGCGAGCGGCGGGCTAACGAATCACTTCCGGCCGCCGATAGGCCGGGACGGAAAAGGAGGAACATGCGCAGGCCCCTGATCGGACTCACCGCGTACGCGCAGCAGGTCCAGTACGGAAGCAATGACCTCTTGGCCGCAATGCTCCCGATGTCCTACGTACGGGCCGTGCACGCGACCGGTGGCCGGGCAGTCCTGATCACCCCCGACGACCCCGGCACCGATGTGCTCGAGTCGCTCGACGGCATCGTCTTCGCGGGCGGCAACGACATCGATCCGGCGCACTGGGGCGCCGAGCGGCACCCGGCCACCGAGATCGACGCGGTCCGGGACACGTCCGAGCTGATGCTGATGCGCGCGGCCCTCGAGATGGACCTGCCGATCCTCGGGGTCTGCCGGGGCATGCAGGTGCTGGCCGTGGCCGCCGGCGGCACGCTGCACCAGCACCTGCCCGATCTGATCGGCAACTCCCGGCACCAGGCCGAGTCGGGCACCGACCCGCTCGCCGCGGATGCCACCGCGTACGGCCGGCACGACGTGGTGACCAAGCCCGGTTCGGCCGCGCAGGCGCTGTTGGGCGCGCGCCTGACCGTGAACTCGTTCCATCACCAGGCGGTCGAGGACCCCGGCAGCCTCACCGCGACCGGCTGGTGCCCCGACGACCGGGTGGTCGAGATCATCGAGGATCCGGACCGGGCGTTCGTGCTCGGCGTGCAGTGGCACCCCGAGCGCACGGCCGACCTGCGGACCTTCGCCGCGCTCGCCGAGGCCGCGGCCCGCCGCGCCGGCGTCAGCGTCGCGGAACCGGCCCGCCTCGCGGCCTAGCGGTCCCACCCGGCTTTCGGCTGCACCGAGGACTGGACCCCGGCTCGACGGCCGACCCTCCCGCGCGCCGCGATGCTAGCGTGCATGACCTGCCGGGTCTGCCGCGCCGCGACCGGCGGTTTGATCCGCCGGGCGACGGGGCAGGAGGGGCGCATGGGTGGCGGCCTTCCCGAGCGGTTACGCACGGCGTTCGAACGCGGCGGCGAGATGGGCCGCCGGATGCTCGCGCTGGACTGGTCGGCGACCCCGCTCGGCGCGCCGGAGCAGTGGCCCGACGAGCTGCGCACCTCCGTGGCCACCATGCTCGCCTCAAAGGCGCAGGTCATCGTCTTCTGGGGCCCGGAGTACTGCGGGCTCTACAACGACGCGTACATCCCGGTCATGGGTGCCAAACACCCCGCGCTGCTGGGCCGGCCCGGCCCGGAGATGTGGGCCGAGACCTGGTCGGTGTTGCAGGACCTGTTCAACGGGGTGATCGCCGCCGACGAGGCGTTCTGGGCGCCGAACCACCCGTTCATGATCGAACGGTACGGCTTCCTCGAGGAGGCGTACTTCGACGTCTCGTACGACCCGGTCCGGCTCGGTGACGGGACGATCGGCGGGATCTTCTGCATCGTCAGCGACACCACGTTGCGGGTGCTCGGCGAGCGGCGGGTGGGCATGCTCGGCCGGCTCGGCGCCCGGCTGGCCGACTCGAGCGACCAGGCCGGGCTGGGTGCCCGGGTGGCGCAGGTGCTGGGCGAGAACGCCGCCGACGTGCCGTTCGCGGCGCTCTACCTGGACGATCCGGACAGCGGCGAGCTGACCCTGGCCGGCTGCTGCGGGGTGCCGCCCGCGGCGTGCTGGCCGCTGGGCGATCCGGCCCGGCGGGTCGTCGACGCGGTGCTGCGGACCGGGCGCCCGGACACTCTGCCGGTGGCGGCGAGCACCGCTCAGCCCCCGCCCGAGGCCGCCGGGGAGGCGCTCGTGCTGCCGGTCGGCGTCGGCTCGGGCACGGTCGGCGCGCTGGTCGTCGGCGTGAGCCGGTTTCTCGCGCTGGACCGCGGCTACCGCGACTTCCTCGACCTGGCGACCGCGCAGATCTCCCGGGCGGTGTCCAACCTGCGGGCCTATGAACAGGAGCGCCGGCGCTCGGCGGAGCTGGCAGCGCTGGACGCGGCGAAGACCAACTTCTTCTCGAACGTCAGCCACGAGTTCCGTACGCCACTGACGTTGATCTTGGGTCCGCTCGGGGAACTGCTCGACGGGCCCGGGCTCTCCGCCGTGCAGCGGGACATCTTGCTGCCCATGCGCCGCAACGCGCTGCGCTTGCTCCGGCTCGTCAACACCGTGCTGGATTTCTCCCGGCTGGAATCGGGCCGGCTGCGCGCCGAGTTCCGGCCGACCGACCTGGCCGGCTACACGCGCGCGCTGGCCGGGGCTTTCCGGCCGGCGGCCGAGCGGGCCGGGCTGCGGCTGGTGATCGACACGCCGCCGCTCGCCGCGCCCGTCCACCTCGACCGGGAGAGCTGGGAGAAGATCGTCTTCAACCTGCTCTCGAACGCGGTCAAGTTCACCCGCGAAGGCACCATCACAGTCAGTGTCAGGCCGCGACCGGCGCCTGGTCCTGCGGACGGCACCGACTACCCGGGCGCGGCGGTGCTCGAGGTGGCCGACACCGGCGTTGGTGTGCCCGAGGCCGAGCAGCCGTTGCTTTTCGACCGGTTCCACCGGGTCACCGGCGCCTGGTCGCGCAGCCATGAGGGCACCGGCATCGGCCTGGCCCTGGTCCGCGAGCTGGCCGGGCTGCACGGCGGCACGGTCGAGGTGACAAGCACGGCCGGGGTGGGCAGCACCTTTACGGTGACGATCCCGTTCGGCACGGAGCATCTCGACCCCGAGCGGATCGTGGCGGCGGCCGACGAGATTCCCCAGATCGAGGCCCGGCTGTACGTCGAGGAGGCGCACTGCTGGGCCGACGGGCCGCCAGCCTCGAGCCCGGCCCCGTCGGCCCCGAAGGGGCCTGGATTCTCCACGCCGTCCAGCGGACCAGGCGTCGGTAGCGGCGCAGTCGGCCGGCGCGGCCGGATCCTGCTCGCCGACGACAACGCCGACCTGCGCGACTATGTGGCCCGGCTGCTCCGGCCGCACTGGGATGTCGTCGCCGTGGCCAACGGCCGGGCGGCGCTCGACCGGGCCGTCGGCGAGCCATTCGACCTCGTGCTGACCGACGTGATGATGCCCGTGCTGGACGGCTTCGGCCTGATCCGGGCGTTGCGGGCCGACGACCGGACCGCCGACGTGCCGATCGTGGTGCTCTCTGCCCGGGCCGGCGAGGAGTCCTCGGTCGAGGGCCTCGCCGTCGGCGCGGACGACTACCTGGTCAAGCCGTTCTCGGCCCGCGACCTGACCGCCCGGGTCCGGGCCAACCTCGAGCTGGGCCAGCTGCGCCGGCAGATCATCAGCCGGCTGCGCGGCCTGGTCGACGCGGCCGCCGCGGTCAGCACGGCCCAGACGACCGCCGCGGTGCTCGATGTCGCCGCCCGGCACGTACAGGCGATGACCACCGCGGGCCGGGTCGTGGTCACCGCCCCGGGCGGCCGGGCCGAAGTGGACGGCGGCGCGAACGCGGCGGCCGGGCCCGACGCGGTGCTCCCGCTGCCGGACACGTCCGGCGCTCCCCTCGGCGAGCTCAGCGTCTGGTCAGGCCGGGACGGCGGGCCCGAGCCGGTGCTGCTCACCCAGCTCGCCCGGCTGATCGGGCTGCGGCTGGAGAACGCCCGGCTCTACGAGGCCGAGCACCGGATCGCCGGCACGCTGCAGCACAGCCTGCTGCCGTCGTCGCTGCCCCGGGTGCCCGGCGCGATCATCGCGAGCCGATACCTGCCCGGCAGCACCGAGGCCGAGGTCGGCGGCGACTGGTACGACGTCATCGCGGTGCCGGGTGACCAGCTTTTCCTGGTGATCGGGGACGTGGTCGGCAAGGGCGTGCAGGCGGCCGCCGCGATGGGGCAGCTCCGCAACGCGCTGCGGGCGTACATCCTCGAGGGTTTTGACTGCGGCGCGGCGCTGACCCGCCTCAACAGCCTGGTGGACAACCTGGGCCGCACCCAGTTCGCGACGGTGGTCTGCGTGCGCTTCGACCCGCGGACGCGGCGGCTGCACTTCTCGTCGGCCGGGCACCCGTCGCCGGTCCGGGTCGCACCGGGCGAGGCCGGCACCTTCCTGTACGAGGCCGCGCTCGGCCCCCCGATCGGCGCGCTGCGGGACGTCAGCTACCCGACGCTCGAGGCGGACCTGCCGACCGGCAACCGGCTGCTGCTCTACACCGACGGGCTGGTCGAGGACCGCCGGCGGGGCATCGACGTCGGGCTGCGCGAGCTGACCGTCGATGTCGGCAAGCCGGTCGACCACGTCGAGGACCTGCTCGATCTGCTGCTCGCCAAGGCCGCCGGGCAGGTCCGCCGCGACGACATCGCGCTGCTCGCGTTGCAGGCCACCGAGCCGCGCGAGTTCGTGCTGCGGCTGCCGGCCGAGCCGGCCAAGCTGAGCGTGCTGCGCCGCCGGTTGGAGGACTTCCTGGTCGCGCACGAGGTGCCCGAGAACGACATCTTCGACCTGACGGTGGCGGTCTCCGAGGCGGCGGCGAACGCGATCGAGCACCCGGTCGACCCCACCGAGCCGATCATCACGGTCGAGGTGTCGCTGGCCGACGCGGAGGTGCTGGCGACGGTGCGGGACACCGGCAGCTGGCGGCCGCCGGGCTCGGCCGGCTTCCGCGGTCGCGGGCTGGCGCTGATCGGGGCGCTGTCGGAGCTGGTGGTGGAGAACACCGAGAAGGGCACCGTGGTCCGGCTGTCCCGGCCGCTCAGTCGCCGTTCGCCCTGAGCCAGGGCTGGTCGCTCAGCCCGGCGATAGTCTTGTAGGTATGACCGTTCGTGCCGCACTCGTGCCGGGAAAGGTGTCGCCCTGGCGGGCCGTCCCGGCGTCGATCGTCCGCCCGGAGTACGTGGGTAAGAAGCGCCCGAAGCCGTGGCACGGCTCGCACGTGCAGACCGCCGAGACGATCGAGAAGATGCGGTACGCGGGCCGGCTGGCCGCCCAGGCCACCCAGCTCGCCGGCGAGCACTGCAAGCCGGGCGTGACCACCGACGAGATCGACCGGGTCGTGCACGAGTTCCTCTGCGACCACGGTGCCTACCCGTCGACGCTGGGCTACAAGGGCTTCCCCAAGTCCTGCTGCACGTCGCTCAACGAGGTCGTCTGCCACGGCATCCCGGACACGACCGTGCTCTCCGACGGCGACATCATCAACGTCGACGTCACGGCGTACGTCAACGGCGTGCACGGCGACACGGACGCGACGTTCTGCGTGGGCGACGTCTCCGAGGAGGCGCGGCTGCTGGTCGAGCGCACCCACGAGGCGATGATGCGGGGCATCCGGGCGGTCGCGCCGGGCCGGCCGATCAACGCGATCGGCCGGGTCATCGAGGCGTACGCCCGCCGGTTCGGCTACGGCGTGATCCGCGACTTCACCGGGCACGGCATCGCCGAGACGTTCCACTCGGGGCTCTACATCCCGCACTACGACAACCCGCGGCTGGACACGGTCATGGAGCCCGGGATGACGTTCACCATCGAGCCGATGATCACCCTCGGCACCCACGACTACGAGATCTGGAGCGACGGCTGGACGGTCGTCACCAAGGACCGCAAGTGGACCGCGCAGTTCGAGCACACCCTCGTGGTGACGGAGGACGGGTACGAGATCCTGACCCTGCCGTGAGCCGGCCGATCGAGCACCATCACGCGGACGTCTCGGGCGGATGGCTCCGGGCCGCCACGTTCGGCGCGATGGACGGCCTGGTCACCAACATCGCCCTGATCGCAGGCGTCGGCGGCGGCGGGGTCGGCCGGCACACCCTGATCCTGACCGGGGTCGCCGGGCTGGTGGCCGGTGCGATCTCGATGGGCCTGGGCGAGTACACCAGCGTCCGCACCCAGAACGAGCAAGTCGGGGCAGAGCTGGACAAGGAACTGCGCGAGCTCGAGGTCAACCCGGAGGGGGAGGCCGACGAGCTGGTCGCGATGTGGACCGCCCGCGGGCTGCCGGAGCCGCTCGCCCGGCAGGTCGCCGACGTGCTCAAGGCCGACCCGCGGGAGGCGCTGCGGGTGCACGCGCAGGAGGAGCTCGGGGTCGTCCCGGACGAGCTGCCCAGCCCCTGGACGGCAGCTTTCTCCTCGCTGGTGTGCTTCGCGGTCGGCGCGGTGATCCCGCTGCTCACCTACCTGATCGGGTTCGACAGCCTGATCGCGGCGCTGGCCGTGGGCGGCGTCGGGCTTTTTGCGGCGGGCGTGCTCGTGGCCCGGTTCACCGGGCGGGGATGGGTGCGCAGCGGCCTGCGGCAGCTGCTTCTGGGCGCCTTCGCGGCAGGTGTGACCTACCTGATCGGCGTCCTGATCGGCGTCGGCACGTCCTGACGACCGGCTCGGTGCTATTCGAAAAGCGCCGACAGCGGGCCGTCGACCGGGCGGCCGCGTGCCGTCAGGTCTTCGGCCTGCGCCTTCAGCGTCGCGCCCAGCTCGGTCATGTCCGCGCCGGCCAGCCCGGTGCGGCGGACCGCGTCGGCCCGGTTCCGGAAGTACGTGCGGCTGAGCAGTCCGGCCACCATCGCCGTGTGCAGCCGTGCCTCGGCCATCAGCACCAGCGCCGCGTCGGTGTCGTACCACTCGGCCAGCCGGACCGCCCGCGCGTGCGCCGCGGCGGCCACACACCAATTGCGCCGGGCCAGCGCGCTGAACTCGGCCGGCCGGGCCTCGGCGAGCTTGCCCAGATGGGCGTCGCGCTGGCCGCCGAACCAGCCGCGCGGGTCGAACAGGTCCTTCGTGGTCACGAACCGGTCGGCGACCAGGGGCCAGCGCGGGGTCAGCTCGCGCGCCCGGCGCAGCCCGTCCTCGCCGGTCGTCACCGTGAGATCGACCAGCGTCCCGTCCACCCGGCGCAAGGCAGAGCGAGGACCAGTGCTTTTCCCGTACGTCACCACAACCACGTTCAGATCGCTGCCGTCGGTGTCGTCGCCGTGTGCCATCGAACCGTGCACGCCGATCGCCTGGATGTCCGCCGACCAGCGATGCAGCAGGACATCGCGCAGTCTGGTCGCCAGATACCAGCGCGGGTTGGCGACGTCGTAGTCATCCGATAGCACGGCGTCATTGTCGGCCATCCGCCCCGCGGGTGAAAGGGTCTCAGGGCTGCCCGGGGAACGCCATCGTCACCGGGCTGACCTCGGCCAGCCGCCGCCAGCGGGTGGCCCGGACCGCCGCGTCCGTCAGCGCGCTCAACGCGGCGGAGCGGTCGGCGTCCTGGGTCACCGGCAGGACCACCCGCCAGGCCTGGGCGACGCCGTCCTCGACCTGGATGGCCAGCTTCAGCGCGGTGGCCCGGTCGGTGATCGCGAACGGCAGCTGATAGGCCGCGGGCGCCGGCCCGGCACTCGCCTTGAGCTGGGCCAACTCGCTGACCAGGGTGTCCCGGCGATTGCGGTGGGCGGCCTCCGCGGCGCGTGCCTCGGTGCGGTCAACGGCCCGGGTCAGGTGCACCCCGATCGGCCCGTACGCGTAGATGGCCGCCTCCTCGGCGGCGAGCGCGGCGGCCAGTTGCTCGTTCACGCGCAGCACCCTAATCCGGTCACCGCAGCGCTTCGGCGTGGGTGGCCCGGCAGGCGGCGATCGACCCGACTAGCGCGGCCCGGGCGGCGCTGGTCTGCCGGCAGGCCGCGGCCGCCGTCTTCTGCGCCTGCTGCTCCGACTTGCGCAGCACGGCCAGGGTCGCGCCGGCGGTGGGGGCGCCCGAGGACGCGGCCGGGGCGGCGGACGGCAGCGGCTCGCCGATCAGCTTGGCCAACGCGGCGGCGTGCGCGCGATGGTCGGCGCCGAGCGGGGTCAGCCGGGCGCTCAGCGCCGGCTGTGCCAGGGCCGCCCGGTCGTACGCGGCCGCCAGCGTGAGCGCCTCGTCGAGCACGGGCTGCAATGGATCGGGCGTCTTGCGGTCTTTGTCGTCATCGTCGTCGAAGAGCCCGCAGCCGGCCACCGCCGTCATGGCCAGCGTCGCCCCGGCGGCACCGCCGAGCACCCTCCGGCGCTTGTACCCGTTGCCCGTTATGCCCACCGGATCAGTCAACACCATGCCGTCCAGGGCTGGCGTTTCGGCCGTTGACCTGCGCATGGTGTGGATTCGGAGCGGCGGCGGCCGACCGTCGCCACCGGCGCGTTACGCTCTGCGCTACCGCCCGGGGGATTTCCGCCCTGGCGGTATCCGGTGTTTGCTGGATGCACAGCCGGTTCCGCCGGTCGACTTGTAGAGAGGTTGGGCCCGATGACGCAGCGTGGTCGCGCCGGCGCCCGGCCGGGGAGCCGGCACTCCGGCGGACGGGGTCGCGAGGCGGCGCCCGAGCCGCGTACGCCCGCTGCTCCTCGCATTGATCTTGCGGCCGCCAAGGCCCGCGTGCGCGCGGTGATCGAGCCGGTCGTGGCCGCTGCGGGCTATGACCTTGAGGATGTGAACCTGTCCCGGGCCGGCCGCCGGCACGTGGTGCGCGTGTTGGTCGACGCCGACGGGGGGATCAACCTGGACGGTGTCGCGGTGGTCTCCCGCGAGATCTCGGTCGCCCTGGACGCCGCGGACGAGAGTGG
>Ga0307515_10009484_pt1 | contig 18809 bp, 2 predicted proteins | sample 17_EM_MG_FD_194513 | JGI IMG/M metagenome (GOLD analysis project Ga0307515, IMG submission 194513) | Populus trichocarpa ectomycorrhiza microbial communities from riparian zone in the Pacific Northwest, United States - 17_EM | ecosystem: Host-associated > Plants > Roots > Unclassified | place...
ATTAGTAGAGTTATAGGGGGTGCACCGTTTTGATGTGGGTGGGAGATGCGCGACGTTCGGCTCTAAGCGAGTTAACGATATTATTGAAATGGCTGTAAACGTAACTAGTGAAATTCTCTAAGTAATTTCGAAAGGTCCTAGTCTAACATAGTCTAACTTCTTACTTAGTCGTTAACTCTTAAAATTTTTATATAGTAGCCATACTTTATCTCCCTCCTTAAGATCTGGTCCCTTAGATCTCCTAGCATTATAGTATTTTTTTATTCTCTACTATACTACCTTAGCTATTTCCATAAGGTTTTTATAAAGATTTATTAGTGTCTCTATCCTTTACTTAGCTGTGCTACTTATCTTCTTTACTTAATATAGCAATAATAATATTCTTAGCTTATATCCATAATTCGCCTTAAATAGTAAAGTACCCATTCCTTCTTATAGTGTTGTATTATATATAAACTATATAACTAGTAATAACGATACCTAATTATTCTGTACGTAATTAATATAGTGCTTTAGATACTGCTCTAGTATCTAATTTAATCTTTCTATTTAACTATCTGTCTGTAGATAATATGCGGTAGAAGTTACTACTTAAATTCCCTACTCCGCTAAGAATACCTTCTAGAATACTATTATAAATCTTAAATCTCTATCTAATATAATTTTACTTAGTACTCTATATCTTATAAACACTTCCTTAACATAAATTCTAGTGATATCTTCCGCTAAGATTTCTTCTATATATGCTATAAAGTATCCCCACTTTATAAGCTTATCTACTATTACTAGGATTGCGTCGTAATCCTATCTAATAATAGGATCTCTTAATTTTAGTAACTTAATAATAAAGTCCTATAATATAACCTCCTATAGTCTCTTAGGTATTTTAATAGGTTATAGCCTTCTATATAGCTTATACCTTATTAGTTTATTCCTTTAGCAATCTAAATACTTCTTAGTAACCTTTCTAGCTATTCTCTAGATTTTATTAATAATATACTCCTCCTAGAGTCTTAACACTAAGCCTATAGCTCCACTATATCCTTAAGTTAATCCCTTATAAAAATCTTCTATAAAGTATTCTACTATACTTCTTAGGATATACTTCACTTCTTGGTTTTTATATATATCTGTTTATAGATCTTCTAGCTATGCTTCTAGAATTCTCTATACCTAAAAGCTTTCTAGTATCTTATAGACTTTTTCTAACTTATTCTCTTAAGTTGCTATAATCTTTAGATAATTATACCTAATTAGTCTATCTATATCTTTTCACAGTAAAGCCCCTAATGGCTTTTCGTTATTTTATAGTTCAGCCTTTTAACTTAACGCATTAGCTCGCGTATTATCTATACCCTTAGTGTGCTAAATCTTAAAATAGTATTTTATAAGCATCTCTGCCTATCTAACCTATCTTTAGTTAAGTTCTTTTATTATTAGAAACCCCGTTAGGTTCTTATAATCCATTTTAACCATAAATAGTTTCTTTATACCTTATAAGAATACTCTTTATTTCTTTAGTACTATAACTATACCTAACAACTCCTTATTATAGATGTTATAGTTTAACTCTAGTAGTATTATCTTCCGACTATAGTATACCACTAGGTGCTATCCGTCTGGATACTTTTATATAAAGTATACCCCTAGTACAAAGTCTAATACATTTATTTCTATAACCGTCTCTAGTCTTAGTTAATAGATTTTAAGAACTAGCTCCTAGGTAAACAACCTTTTAACTTCTTTAAATAGTTTCTATTATTCCTTTCCCTATACCTATAGTTCTTCTTTCTTTATTAATCGCGTAAATAGCTTAATATCCTTTAACTATTACGCTATAAACCTTCTATAGTAATTGCAAACCCCTAAGAATAATTTTAACTATATAACGTTCTCTAGTTCTTACCAATTCACTATAGCCTTAATCTTCTTTAGATCTATACTAAGTTAGCCTAGTTTAATAATAAATCCTATAAAATTGGTCTTCCTAGTAAAGAACTTACATTTCTCAATTACTACTAGCATCTATTCTTCTTATAGTCTCCTTAAGACCTATTTAACGTGTTCTCCGTGTTCTTCCTTAGTTATTAAGTAGATAATAATAATATTAAAATATACCATAACAAATTTATCTAAGTATTCTCCTAATACATTATTAATTTGCTTTTGGAATGTTACTAGTACATTTATAAGCCTAAATTACATAACTAATAGTTTATATAGTCCTTCCTTTAACCTAAAGGCTGCCTTCTATTTATCGCCTTCCTTAATTCTAATCTAATAGTACGCCTATCTTAGATCTATCTTTGTAAAGATTTACGTATTACTAATCCTATCTTAAATTTCGCTAATTAAGGGTAAAGGATACCTATCCTTTCTTATAATACTATTTAACTATCCATAGTTAATATACAGCCTTAGTTTACCATTTTTCTTTAGTACAAATAGTAAATGGATAACCCGCTAATAACTATAATAGTCTAATATATCCCTTTTATAAGTTTTCCTAGATAAACTCTTTAAGTACTCTACCTTTTTCTTTAGTAAGCTTATAGATTAGAAAAAACCTTAGACTTATTCCTAGTTCTAATTCTATTTTATAGTCTCATGCTATATACTCTAACAGCTTCTTATTTTCTGGTGACCATAGTTTCTTACCATACTTATAGTATCTCTTTAGTATATAGCTTAGTCCTTTTTTTATTTCTTTATAGGTTGCTTCTACTTAGTACCATACTAACTTAGCTTATTATTATATCTTATAGCGTTAAGTATCTCTAATATTAACCTAACCTATAACATAATTAATTCTTATATTATATTCCTATAACCAAAGCATTTCTAATACTGCCTTATTATTCCCTAATAATAATATATTAAAAGACATCTTAATTTATCTCCCTTTAATAGTTAGCTAAATAGGTCCTGTTTTAAGATTAATAATACCTCCTCCGTAGGCTATTAGATCTCCTAATATTATCACTAATAGGTAAGGGTGCTCCTTTTTCCTATATAATAACCCTATTCTTTTAACTGCTGCTAGCGAGATATAGTTCTTTATTACTCCACTATCTATTAATGCCTTAAACTACTAATCTTACCACTTAACTCTTAAATTTAGGTATTAACCTTAAATTCCTTTAAGGGTCTAAGGCTCTACTACTAGTTCCCTTTAGTCCTATAGGCCTCTACTTTTCTTAACTATTAGCTGCTAGATTCTATTTATATATAGTCCAACTTAGGCCAATACTTAGTTTGCTTTTTATTTTTAATATACTATAAACAGGTATTCTCTAAACATTCCCACCCTTATTATCTATTTAGGCATTCTTCTATAAGGAATCTTCCTGGTTAAAGTATTAAGTCCCCTTATTCTTAAACTTTTACTAGGTACTAACCATATATATACCTAGCGTTTTAATATTTTGCCTTATCCGTTATCCAATATATCCTTATTAAATACTTCCAATTTTTATCCTTTAGTGCTCTATATATATTACACGCATTATCTATATATACTATCCACGATAGTATATAATATACTTAGTGTCTTAGGTTAACCCTTAGCTTATCTTTATCCTTAAGTTTAAACCTTTCTTATATTAATCTAAGCGTTGCGACTTCGTTTGTAGGTACTAAGATTTATCTTTTACTTCTCTAGTCCTCTAATTACTTCTTTAAATCCTTTAATATTATAATTAAGGCTCCTTTAATATATATTATAGCCTTTTCTATAATTAGGTGGTCTTAAATAACTTTTTCATCTAACCATATATAGAAATCTTCCCACTTATTATTATATTGTTGTCTATACCACTTTTAGTATAACCCTTTAAGTATATACGGCTTATCCGTAAAAAAGTATCTCTTTATTACTATATTGTAACAGCCCTTTATATATTATTCCTTAAACCTAGTTAGAATCCCTAGATCCTCTTCTTATTCTAATTTAGTAAGCCACTTAGCTCTTAGTATGCCTACTCTTAGCCTATTAGTAATTCTTTATATTAGTACTCTGTCTCTTATATGTCCTAATATACTAGATCTCTTATCTAGTTTCTATTCTTGCTATACAGCAATTCTTACTCTAAATTCTACCATAGTTTCTTTCCTTTCGCGTCTTATAAGTAGATCCTTAAAGTCATCTTACTTCTTAATCACGGTATTAAACTTTTAATTTTTAGGCTGAACACTGCGTTCCCCTAGTAAGTCCTCTAGGTCTATATATCTGTCTCCTAGTCTAACTGCTGTTTATATTACAGATTCTCTAATCTATAAAGAAGCCTCTTACTTCTTACCTATAGGTGTCCTAATTTATACCCCGAATTCTTAGTTTCTTAGATTCTTTAATCCTAAGCTTACTTTTAGCTTAAGCTTAGCTCCCACCTTAGTCCAACTAGGTGTCTATAGTATTCTTATCTCGTCTTAAGAGTCTTAAATCTTACTTATTTTATCTTAAGAGTCTTATACCTATGGGAATCTCTATCCCAAGCTTATTTATATATTCTTAAACTAAGCTACTACCCTGCTCTATTAGTTTTCGTCTATTATAGGTCCTTAGGTATACCTCATCTCGTCTTAAGAATCTTAGTCGTCTCTTATCTCGTCTTAAGAATCTTAAGCCTTTAGCCTTTTACCTTTATTAAGTGGTAAGCTAGCACTAGCAGTTGTCTACTTACTTAATCGTCTTTAAATATTACTCCTTCCGTCTTATAAAGCAATAGATGCCGTATCCAATGGTGTTATAATACCCGTTACTAAACCTTACTTTATAGCGGTCTCAGTCTCTACTTCTATTACGTCATTAAGGTTTAGATACCCTTAGTTAGTTCCTTTACTATCCTTATTACTATTAATTAATAAGTACTCTAACTCTATTATTATTGTTACTAATCTTTATCCGTATATTACTGTAATATCCTAATCTAGCTTATAGAGTTAATCTTATTTTTTTTATCTAACTCTATAGTTCCTCTAAGTCCCTTTAACTCTAGCTCTTATAGCCAATAGCTTATACTATACTTAGCGTCTTTATAAATTCGGTATGCGTTATTATAATAAAACGCAAAACTTTAGATTAAATATTCTTTTATTCCTTACAGTATACTATTATCCCTCTATACGTATATGTCTTCTGCTAGTCTAGTTCCCTTTATTATATAGTAACTCTAACTATCTTTACAATCCCTTATAAAGTAACCTTATTTTCCGCAATTTATATAAGCTCCATCTCTAAACCATTAACTTTGCTATAGAGTCCGCCTAAATATCTTCTACTACTAAGATCCCTAGTTTAGCTTATGCTCCTTAGTCCTATAATCACTAGATCTCTAACCTCTAGGCTTTTATAGTTTCTTACTCCATCTCTTATAGGTTTCTTTAGTACCGCTTAGGTTTATTAGCTCTACACTATACTATAGTTTCTAACTTAGCTTTAGTTATTACGTACTCTACGCCTTATATAACTATAAAACTCTATCCTAACTTCTCTTAGCCTGTTCCCTTTAGAAGATCCTATTATTAATCTTAATCACTTAATCTATTAAATCCCTTAGGGTATCCGCATCTTCTATTAGAATAATTACGTCCTAGACTTTAGCCTTAAGTCCTTATTTATACTATGCTATAAGCGCCCTATTATTCCACTTAACTTATATAGCTAGCGTTTAAAACTGCGTTATATATTTAATTGCTAAGGTTTATTACGTAATATCTTAAAGTTTTCTTTCCGCTATAGTTACTGCCTCTAGATCTCTAAACATTTATATAAGTCGCTCTATAAACCCTTCCTAACTTAAGAATATATACCGCACGTCCTAATTAGTAGTTATTATTCCATTCGCCTATATTTCTATAAAGTAAGGCTTAAACTATTTAAGTGCTCTTCCTAATAGGAATAGTCCCGCATAAGCTATTCGGTCTATAGGTATTAGTAGTTTTACTCCTTCTTACGTAACCTTAAAGTATATTTACGTAAGGAATCCTTTAAGCTTTAATCTCTCTCCTAAGAATCTCTTAATTAAAGGTAACTTAACCTTTACTACCCTTATCCCATTAATCCTTTATTTAAGTGTTATATTATTCTCTATTAACTAATTAACTATCTTTTATAGTTGTCTAACCGTTACAGGTTGCTGTAAGTTAGTATCTACTATACTAGTGTCTCCTCCTAACCTTAAAGTAGTTGCCGCCGTCAATAGCGTTATAGTGGCTGCTTTTAGTGGCATATTGTTTAACTTATTAAACCGTAACTAGGTAGTAATTATGTAACGGAACCTTATAGCAAGTACTATAATAGGCTCGTTAATAGGCTAGGTATATAGGTGTGTAGATAAGTTAACAACGTAATAATAACTAGTGGAGTGGTTGCCTAATAGATTAACTCTAATTATATTCTAAGAATTACTACAAGAAAGGAACTATCTAGGTAGGGACTAAGGGTCCTTAGATACACAACCGTACTTCTATAAAATCCTTCTTATACGTAATATACATATGCTCTATCTACTCTATTACGGATTACGTAAATTACATAGATTATATAAATTATATTATGTGACTTATACTACCATTCCTCGTCACATAGTTCTACCGGCTCTATTCTAGACCGTGCTCTTATTAACTAACTAGCTTCTTCCAACTCCTCTCTAAGTAGTCGTAACATCGTACTTAAAGCGTCCGTAACAATAGTCGTTTATTTTATTTTTTATTTTCTTTAGTACTACTTAGGCCTATTAGCTCTGCGCTATACTATAGTTTTTAATTTTAACTTTATTATTATGTGCCTTGCGCCTTATATAACTATAAAACTCTATCCTAACCCTTTTTAGTCTACTCTCTTTAGTAGATCCTATTATTAATTTTAATTGCTTAGTTAATTAAATCCTTAAAAGTATCCGTATCTTCTATTAGGATAATTATATCCTAGACTTTTACCTTAAGTCCCTACTTATATTATGCTATAAGCGCCTTATTATTCTATTTAACCTATATTACTAATATCTAGAACTATATTATATACTTAATTGCTAAAGTTCTTTATACTAGGTTTTAAAGCTTTTATTTTACTATAGTAGTTACCTCTAGGTCTTTAAATATTTATATTAAGTATTCCGCGAACTTACTCCAACTTAAGAATATATACTGTACCTCTTAGTTAGTAGTTATTATACCGTATTTCTATACCTCCGTAAAGTAAGGTTTAAACTACTTAAGTGCCTTTCCCGTTAAGAATAATCCTATATAAGCGACTTAATCTATAGGCGTCCCTAGTTTTACTCCTTCCTATATAACCTTAAAGTGTATTTACATAAGGAATCCCTTAAGTTTTAACTTCTCCCCTAAGAATTGCTTAATTAAGGGTAACTTAACTTTAGCTGCTTTAATTCTATTAATCCTTTCTTTAAGTATCCTATTATTATCTATTAATTAATTAACTATTTCCTATAGCTATTTAACGGTAACTAGCTAAGAGTTAGTGTCTGCTATACTGGTATTATTACCTAATCCTAAGGTAGTTGCTGCCGTTAACGCTGTCGTGGCTATTGCTTTTAGTAGTATATTATTTAACTTTATTAATACTATAACCTTAGTAGTAAATATATAACGAAGCCTTATAGTAGGAACTATAGTAGACTTATTAATAGGCCGGGTATATAGGTAAATAAGAAGTTAACAACGTAATAATAACTAGTAGAGTGGTTGCCTAATAGATTAACTCTAATTATATTCTAAGATTTACTATAAAGAAGAGAAACTATTTATAAAGACCGTGTGCCCTTAAATATATAACTCCTCCCTATAGTAAAGGGTTTAATACGTTGGTACATTAGTACGTTAGTATATTATATTCCCACGTTTCTATATTCTTACGTTCTAAACTTATAACGTAACTGGCTATATAACTTAGCTACCCCTTATTTTATAGCTTAATCGGTTCTAGTGCCTCTTGTACTATCTTAACTAACCCGTTTATATCCATTCTTAGTAGTCGTACTACTGTCAATATAAGGTCCGTAACACTCTTTTTTTTTACTACTTTTTTTTTATTATAGTATTTTATATATAGTATCTTATATATAGTATCTTATATAAGGAGAAGTATAAATAGAGAGGGTAAAAAGGAGATATCAAATTAGTAGGGAAGCTAAAGACGTTAGTAGATTACTTGCTTATTTAGTAGCGGATTAAAAAAGATTAATTAATATAATATAATATGATACGATCTCGCGTATTATATCGATAATAATCGTTTAGATTTTACCTAAACCTATAGAGAAAGCTTCACCCTATAGGTAGGCTATATAATATTATAATATAGATATTTAATTCGGAATATAACATTAATAAGTTTATTAAACTCCAAGATATTAGGCTTGTTGCTATTAACTAAGGCGACTCTATATAGACTAATAAAAAGCTACCTATAATTAAGTTAGTTAATACTTATTAGAACTTAATAGAGGTAATAATTAAGTAGGTAATAAAACTCAAAAACTCTATTAATCGTATTATTAGCGAAAAAGTTCTTAAATAGAAGATATACTAGAATAGGATTACTATTAATAGTACCAGGCTACCGCTTTTAAAGCACCGCTACGAGCTTAAAATTATTAAAAATTATCTAATAGTATTATAGGATACCCCTATAACATCTTATCTACGCCTACTTATTTCTACTAACCTAGTAATTAAAACCGGTTATAAGACTGTAAACTACTATAATCTGTTATAATTTGCTATTCTCTACTATATCTACTATTTTTACTAAATTATACTAAGTCTACTGAATTCTGCTAAGTTCTGCTAGGACTACTACCTAAATCCTTGTTACGGCACTGACCTGACGTATACTGTTTCATACTATCTCGTACTGTTCCCTACTATTAGCTAGCCCACCACTAGCGACTTAGCGGCCGGCCCTACTATTTATATATAATACCCCCTTTCTACCTTCTTCCTCTCTTTATACTATAACGTAGTTATTTAGTCTACTTTATTGCAGCACTATAACAGTTTGTGGTATCTTTAATTTGCGCCCTATCGCGATCACTAATTCCCTATACCCTAGCCAATTAGCCTCCGCCCTAGAGTAATTGTGACCTATACGCGCCTCTGCTAAAACTAATACGTCCCTAGTATAGTCCTAAAATAATCCTTAGTTTTTACCTAGCGCCTAGATAGGCAATACTAATAACGCCGAAATGGCCAAAACCTAGAACCCCCGTAACGTTTTTGTAGACCTATTTACAGAGATATACCCCAATATCGCGTAGACAATCTGCCGCTCCCTACTATACCCTAAGACCTTTAAGCCTAGTAAAGCTTACCTTACCCTTATTAACTATACTAATGAGTTTCTTAACAATATTAAAGTAGGACTATAGTATATATATAACATAAACACCGCTAATAAAAAAGCTAATAAAAACCTTAGTGCCCTTATTACTTCCTAGATAGGAACTATTAACTCCTAAATAGAGACTATTACCGTTTTAAAATAATTAACCCCTATAATAATAGTAGTAACCTAGTAGAAAAAACGGAGATCTAAAGACCCGCTAATATTTAGCGGAAAAGGTACCCCGCTAGAATAATAAGCTAATTTTAAGACCTGGCATATTAAGATTAAGGGAGTCTTTAACTAGGACTGGGACTACTTTAATATAGTTTAGTCCTAGATCCTTTATATCTCGGATATACTAGAGGATAAGGCCTATAAGTTTATTAAGTAGGGCTTAGAGCTTATATATAAGAACCTAAATAACACATCTGCGTAGAAATGGCCTACTAAGGAAGATATGCTTAAAGACCTTACTACCTACTATGAGGTCCTTAATATAACCCAGGTTGTAAAGAATAAGCTTAACTATTTCCCCTAAGGTAAGTGTAATTACTAGTCCTAAAAGGGAGAGCTTAATAAGCTAATAGTCCGCGCTAAGAAAATAGACGAATAGAAGGCAAACCTACTCTAAAAGTTTATCTCTCTAAAAATGGAAGAGCTGGTACTTAGACTAGCCTATAAAATTAATAATAGCGACTATATAGGTTGGAGCAAGCAGATAGATATATTCGCTAAAAACCTTGCGAACTATATACACCGAGCTAACCTTAAGAAGAACGCTAACTACTGCCTACCTATCTAAGCCCCTGCCCCTATATTAACCCTAACCCTAGTAGTAACTAGAGAACCTATAAACCTTAATAGAATCTTAGACACGGAGTGTAAGCGCTGCGTTAATAATAGACTATGCCTTGCCTATAGCCTGCCCGGCCACTAAAAAGATGCCTATAACCCCGCTAAGATAGTAAACCTAGTCCTAATACTACCCTATTAAATAACGCGAATAAATAACCGTGGACGCGGCGACCGTAGAGTCTATTATAGACGCGGCGACCACGGAGCCTATTATAGCCGCGGTGGATGACCCCCCCCCCTTTAACCCTATAGCTTAGTTACTCTAAACTATGCCCTATATAGGAGCCTAACCCGTTAATAACGCCTAGTATTAGCGACTTCGCGCTAGCGAATATAAATACGGTTACGTTGTTGGTAAGGTATTATTTTTCTATACCCTAACTAAAATAGAGACTAACACCGCTAGCTAGACGGACACTAGACCGCCCCGCTAAGATAGCCCCGTACCCTAGTTGTTAAAAGGTAAACCCTTAGACTAAGTTACGCCTAAGGGTCTAAACTATATAAGGAGGAAGACGAGAAGATTAGGTCCCTGTTACTAGATTAATTAGTCCTTTCTATTAGTAAACTACTACTTAATTTTAAATTAGTAAATAGTAATAAGAAATCAATCCTTATTTAAACCTAACTCTCCTTATTACGTAACCTATACCCCTAAGTTTATATTAATATAGTAAGCCTAGTAGACTCTAGTAGTACTATAATAGTATTTGCCAACATAGAGTCTATTATAAGAAAGTATAATATTATAATTAAGAAGCTGCTAGTACCTAGGCCACTGCGCCTTATAGATAGCATCTTAACTTTGCTTATTACGGACTACTTTACCGCCTAAATATTAATCGGCCTCTATACTAAAGCTATACTCTTTTTTATTACTAAACTCTCGCCCACTACCCTAATTATCTTAGATATACCCTAGCTTTAAAAGTATAAGCCCCGTCCTAGCTTTAGGAAACTTAAGATCCGCTTTAACTTAGACTACTACTTTAGGCACTACCTCCTATAGGGGATAGCCGACGTTAGTAGGGACGCCCTATGTAAATACTTAGCACTACTAAGCCTAGTGCCTAGGACTATATATAAAGCCCTAATAGTAGAAGATGTTTCTAATAAAGGGGAGCCTATATAGCTATAAAGAAATAAGATAGTGGAAGACTAGACTAACCTAGCACTTAAGACTAAAATAATGGGCTAGCTAGCCCTGCCGAGACTAAGAAAGAAGGTCTACTTTACACCGCTACTATTAAGAATCTAACCCTAACCTAGGTATTATTTAAACCCTAGCCGCCTAGCCTAATACCTAGAACTAAGCTATATGCTATATACGCATACTATAGCTTACGTTATAGCAAGAACTGGCTATAGAACTACTAAGACCCAGATAATAGAAACCGCGCCACCGTAACGCCTAACCTTATACCCGTCTCCCGCGCGTACTATATAGGGCCGCCGCCTTATTTCCGCCCCCCTAGGCTAACTAAGCCGTGCTAGCCTAGCCGTAGTACTAGAGAGCTAGATATGCCCTAACCTAGACGATATTAAATATACCTATGCTATTAATTTTACCTAGTACTGTAAATAAAAAGACGTAAAGGTAATAAGGATCTATATAGCGGAGCTAGTAGAACTAATTAAATAAGATAAGCACTAACAGCTACTTAAAGAGCTGCCTATAGGCCTAATAGAAGTACCGAACCTATTAAAAAGGTCTTTCTGCTAGCTAGTAAAAGGCGACTATATAATAAAGGAAGCCCGTAAAGTGCTTCCCCCCTATTTTTATAACTTTCTTAAGATAAATCTAAAAACTAAACCCAAGCTTTTACGTTGGAAGATAGTTAATACTAATGTTGAAAAATTCCTAAAAGGCAAACTAGGATTAACCCGCGAAGATATTCTATAACGCCTACTAAAGGAGTTTAGTAAATATATTAAGCACTTCCTCCCTAAAAATGTAGATAAGCTGCCCCCTTACTAACCATAGGACTATAAAATTAAGATTACCCCTAGAAACTAGGCCCCGTACTATAAAAATAGACTACTCTTACCTACTAAACTTAGGTATGTAAAGAAGTGGATTAATAAGATGCTAGATAAGGGTTTTATCCGCAAATTAACCTTATTAGCTACTATACTACTTCTCCTCGCTACTAAGCCTAGCGGTAGTATATAAATCTACTATAATTACTAAAGCCTAAACATAGTTACTATTAAGAATTAATACCTACTGCTACTAATCTATAAGATACTTAACGCACTTTATGGCGCCAAGTACTTTACTAAACTTAATATAATTGCTACGTTTAACTAGATCCGGATTGCGGAGGGCTATAAGTAGCTTATAGTATTTATTACCCGGTTCGGACTCTATAAGATACTAGTTATACTATTTAGCCTCTATAACGCACCCGCTACGTTCTAAAACTATATTAACTATATTCTATATAACGCCCTTAATAACTACTACACTACCTACCTTAATGACGTTCTTATTTTTTCTAAAATATATACTAAGCATACTAAGTATATAAATAAAGTCATCTAAAGACTTAGTAATACTGGACTTTAGATTAATATTAATAAGTTTAAGTTCTACTCTACTAAAACAAAATACCTTAGCTTAATTATTTTAACTAATAGTATAACTATGGACCCTAAGAAGATATAGGCCTTACAGGAATAGAAGAACCTAATATTAATTAAAGAACTATAACAATTACTTAGCTTCGCGAACTTCTACTAATAATTTATCTAAGGCTACTCTACTATTGCTATACCTATAATAAAACTCCTAAAGAAGGATATTGGATGGCTATAGGGACTAGAACAAGCTAAATTGTTTAAGGCCCTTAAGGGAGCCTTTACTTTAGCACTAGTACTAGTATACTATAACTATATAAAGAAAACAGTGGTAGAGATAAATGTATTAAATTAGGCTTCTAGCAGAATCCTTTCCTAGTATAATAATAACGGAAAATTAAGACTGGTTGTATTCTTCTCTATAAAGCACTTCGCGCTAGAATATAATTATAAGATCTATAATAAAGAACTCCTAGCTATTGTTAAGGCTTTAGAGAAATAGTGTCCTAAGCTATAAGGGACTAAGGAGCTGTTTAAAATTATTACCGACTATAAGAACTTATAGACGTTTATAACTACTAAGCAGCTAAACTAGCGCTAAGTCTAGTAGGCAGAGTTCCTTTTATAGTTTAACTTTATAATTATATATAGACCTAGTAGTAAAGCTACGCTCCCTAATACCCTAAGCCAGCTACTAGAAATAAGGCCTAAGGACGCTAATAATAAATGCCTCCGCTACTAAGCCTAAGTTATTATACTGCCCTAGAAAGTTAACCCTATAATCTTAGAAGAATTACTATATAAGTCCCGTAACTCTAATGACGCAGAGTTTATAGCCGCTCTAGACCCTAAAATAGCCGAAAAGTCACTAGATAAGTTAATTTGGCTAGGATATTAGGAGAACGAACTTATAAGAGATATAGTAGCAGCCCTACGTAATTAGAAAGCTTGCTATTAGCTAAAGAAGATTAGGAAATTACTCTATTGCAATAAGTTAGAATGCAGTATTATTAATAGATAGATCTACTTCCGCTAACGTCTTTTTATCCCTAACGCCCTAGACCTCCGCCTAGAAGTTACCTATCGCTCTTATAGTAGCGGCCCCGCTAATTACCCCAGTTGGGTTAAGACTCTTAACCTCTTAAACTAAATATACTAGTGGCCAGGAATCTCCTAGTTTATAGCTACCTTTATTAAAGACTATGCCCTATGCTTTCGCACTAAGACCCCCTATTCTACCCTGCTTGGTTTCTTAAAGCTACTAGAATTATTTACCTACCTATAGACCGATATCTTGATTGACTATATTATAACGCTGCCAGTATGCTAACGCTATGGCAAGGCATATAAATATATCCTTGTTATTATAGACCGCCTAACTAAAATGCGACACCTCGTTTTAGTAATAGGACTCTTAATAGAGGAGTTAGTTAATAGTTTTGTTAACAATGTATATAAGCTCTATAGTGCACCAAGCACGATTATCTCTAATTACGGCATATAATTTATTAGCAACTTCTAGCAATAATTAAGTGAACGCCTTAAGACAATCTTATAATTAAGCTTAGCCTAGTACCTAAAAATGGACGGCTAAACTAAAATTATTAATGCCGCCGTAAATAAATACCTTTATGCTTTTATTAGCTTTATATAGGACAACTAGGTTAACTACCTACTGCTTACTAAGTTTACTACAAATAACTAAGTTAATAAGAGCATAGGCATCTCCCTATTTTTTACAAACTATGGCTTTAACCCTCGCCTCGGAATTGAGCCTGCTAGCCTTTACCTACTAACACTATTAGTATAAGTAAAGAAGGAGTTCTTTCGCGTAGACTCTATGGCCAACCGCTTTAAGCGGATATTAATATGGCTTAAGGCCCTAGCCCGGATTTTATAGCAACGCTATAAAGATAATACTAATACCCGTAGGGATAAGAGCGCGTTATTCTATAAAGGTAATATAGTTATAGTTAGCTTAGAAAATATAAAGATAAATAGACCTAAGAAAAAATGGGACAATAAATGGGACGGCCTGTACCCCGTACTCGCAGTATACTAAGGGGTAGTCGTAGTAGACCTCCCGGACTATATCTAAGTAAATAAATCCTTTTATACATCTAAGGTCCGCCTCTAGGCTGCTAAAGAGATCCCTAGCTAAGTAAATATTAATACTATAGAGCGCCGTAATATATAAGGACGAGTGGCAGAGAGAGATAATAACGGCAATATAGAAGATAAATGGGAGTTTAAGAAAATCCTTAATATATATAACAAAGACCCCTAGGGCCTAACTTATGAGATTAAATAGAAATATTATAAGGATATAACCTAGCAGCTAGAGAAAGACCTAAAGGGTTGCAAATAAGCTGTATAGCGCTTTTATAAGCAATACCCTAAGAAGCTAGGACCCCTAAACTGGGTATAAGATAAGAAAAAGTTATGCTAAGGTCGCGGCCGACCACCGTATTAAAATTTGTGGTGGTTAAGATATTATAAAACTTTAACCGGCGGTTAAAGTTATTTAATTAGCTAAATTCTTGCCAAGAAACGCCACACGGACTAATTTGGGTAGTAGTGTAGAGTTCTGCTAACCTTACTTACTAAACTAACTAATTAGGATTTTCTATGCCTGGCATAGAAAATCGCCATTGGCTTGGTTAAGGGCGGTAAGCGGAACTAATATCTTTGCGGTAGAAAATAGGCAACCCTATACACTGCCTATTTTTAAGTTATCTATTTAGTTTGGAGACTAAACCATCTGGGGGAGAGGAGTACTGTTACGGCACTAACCTGACGTATACTGTTTTATACTATCTCGTACTATTCCCTACTATTAACTGGCCTACTACTAGCGACTTGGCGGCTGGCCCTACTATTGATATACAATACCCCCTTTCCACCTTCTTCCCCTCTTTATACCACAACGTAGTTATTTAGTCTACTTTATCGCAGCACTATGACAATTTCTATAAGGGAATAACTTAAGGACATAATAGAGTAATAGGCTTAGTGTTAAGACTATAAGAAGAATATATTATTAACGGAATCTAGAATATTATAAGAAAAGTAATAAAAGAGTGTCTAAATTACTAAAGAAATAAACTAATAAGGTATAAGCTATATAAAGGGCTATAACCTATTAAAATACCAGAGAGACTATAGGAGGTTATATTATAGGACCTTATTATTAAGTTACTAAAGTTAAGAAATTTTATTACTGGATAAAAGCATAACATAATTTTAGTAATAGTAGATAAGTTAACTAAATAGGGCTACTTTGTAGTATATATAGAAGAAATCTTAGTAGAAGATATCGCTAGAATCTATATTAAAGAAGTATTTATAAGATATAGAGTACTAAATAAAATTCTATTAGATAGAGATTTAAGATTTATAGTAGTATTCTAGGAGGTATTTTTAGTAGAGTAAGGAGTTAGAGCAGTAACTTTTACTATATATTATCTGCAAACAGATAAATAAACGAAGAGATTAAATTAGACGCTAGAATAGTATCTAAAACATTATATTAATTATATATAAAATAATTAGGTATTGTTATTACTAGTTATATAGTTTATATATAATATAACACTATAAGAAAGAATAGGCATATTATTATTTAAGGCAAACTATAGATATAAGCTAAGAATATCATTATTATTATAATAAGCGAAAAAATAAGTAGTACAGCTAAAGAAAGGATAAAGATATTAATAAATCTTTATATAGACCTTATAGAATTAGTAAAAAATATATATATAAAATAAAATAGTACTATAATACTAAGAGATCTAAGGGACTAGATCTTAAGGAGGGGGACAAAAAATAGCTACTATATAAAAATTTTAAGAGTTAATAATTAAGTAAGATGTTAAACTATATTAGACTAAGACCTTTTAAAATTATATAAAGGATTTTACTAGTTATATTTAAGTTAGACCTACTAGCTAGGATAAAAATCTACCCTATATAGCATATTATAATACTAGAGCCAGTATATAGGAATATTAAGCTACTAAACTATAAGGTAGATATATATAGAGAATAGAAGGAAGATAAATAGTAAGTTTCTAAGATTATTAGTTATAAGGATATTAACGATAAAATATAGTATAAGGTTAAGTAAATAGGCTATAATAAGACTACCTAAGAGCTACTAGAGAATCTAAAAAACGCTATAAGAAAGGTATAGGAGTATTAGAAGAAATTAGGTTAGGTAGTATTAATAAAGAAGGATCGCTAAAGAATAAGTTACCTAAGGAGGACTTAAGAAGAGTAGTTGCTAAACTACTTAGATCTATTTTCTTTTTGGCTAAAAGAGAATCCGTTTTTTTATTACTAAGTTCCTATAAACCTTATTTTATAAGTTTTTACTCCTTAGAATAAACCTTCTTACAACCCTTTTTAAGATAAAGTAACTGAGTAGACGCTATAATATAAGTATTTAAGGCCTTCTGCTCCATATTATAAGAATATTTTAACTTAGTAAGGGCTTAAGATAACTCGCTATTAAGATAAGTAGTAGTAGATTAAATATAAGACTTTAAGATAAATTAACTAGGGAACTAGATAACTATTAAGAGTAATAAAACGCGTATATTTAGTATTAGAAGTAAAGTAAACGTTATAAGATAAATAAATATTTGCTTTAATACGCTCTAAATAAAAGGACGGTTATTAGGAAGATGGACTTACTAATATAATATAAACTAACCCCTCTTTTATGTAATAAGAATATGGAGATAGTATAATTTTACTAAGCGATAATATTGCAGTAATAGTATGGGCACGACATTGGGCGTATAAAGAAGAAAAAGCTTTAGGTATAATAAGTAATAATATTAACTAAATTAATTAGATGGATATTATACTTCTAATAAATAACTTAGAGATATTAAGAGTCTTTAAGGACAAAAATAGAAGGGAGGGAGATAGTATTATAAATGCTTTAAGTACAATGTTATAACTACTAGGAGAGGAGTTAGAAGCAGCTAGTTAGTTAATTAAAGTACGGTCTAAAATAGAGCCGGTAAAACTATATAATAAGGAATGGTAGCTAAGGTTATATAACGTGCTATATATTAAATAAGAGAAATAAGAGGAACTTACGTACCTTATATATAAGACGTACCTTATATATAAGGAGGATTTCTTAAGAGTACGGTTATATATTTAAAGGACTATAGTCCCTACCTAGATAGTTCTTCTCTTTATAGTAAATCTTAGAATATAATTAGAGTTAATCTATTAGGCAACTACTCTACCAGTTATATTTATGTTGTTAACTATTCTATACCTATATACCTAGCCCATCAACAAGTCTACCGTAGTATTTCCTATAAGGCTTCGTTATATAGGAAGCTTAAAATTAAAAAGAATGTAAAATATATTATAACGTTTATAATATAATTATATAATACGCAAGATATTAAGGAACTTTAACCGCCAGTTAAAGTTATCTAATTAGTTAAATCCGCTTTACTAAAGGGATCGTTCGGTTGCAAATGAGGTCCACATCATAATCTATTCGATCTGTGCGTCTTTTAGTGTCGCCCGTTTTGTAATTAGTGGCGGCTGCCACCGTGACTTAATTGAATCAGTAAATGAGTCGATCGTTCGGTAAGCCTCCAGATGAGGCTCCATATTTGACTCCGCATAATGGGTTATTGATTTCAGTGGGCGATTTAAGTGACCCCCTCTGCCACCAGGCCTCTATCGTGACTCCCTGCTTTGGTGTAGCAATGGAGCCTCCTCCACGGCCAATACCCTCTCGCCGGTCGACCTTTTCTACACCTGCGCCAACCTCCCGTACGAGCCGCAGTAGAGTTACCGCGACGCCCGCGACGCCCGCCGGAAACAAGCTCATCGCGATTACGAAGGTTAAGATAATGATATTATATAAGGCTTGCAAATGCGACAGCAGTATCGCGATTGGGGCGTGCGGAGTCGCCATATTATAAGAAGTCGTTACTTTGGCATATGCGAGAGCTCCAGAATCAATATGGAATATGGGGCAGGAGCTCGAGGC
>Ga0307515_10009485_pt1 | contig 18805 bp, 8 predicted proteins | sample 17_EM_MG_FD_194513 | JGI IMG/M metagenome (GOLD analysis project Ga0307515, IMG submission 194513) | Populus trichocarpa ectomycorrhiza microbial communities from riparian zone in the Pacific Northwest, United States - 17_EM | ecosystem: Host-associated > Plants > Roots > Unclassified | place...
GAACCTTGTCATCACCGAAAAAATAAGAAAGCAGTATTTTGATAACCTAAACCCCATAGGGAAGACAATAACAGATATTCCCGATTTTGGTAAAGCAAAGACATACATTATTACCGGTATTATAAAGGATATTCCTTCAAACACGCATTTAAGGGCAGATATGTTGATTTTAAATGAACATGATGCAGACTACAATCAACTTAATAAAGCAGGCTTTGGCACATTTGCTTCGCAATACATTCTGCTAAAACCGGGCACTTCGATAAAAATGTTTAGTGCCAAGGTTAATAAATGGTACGCGCAATTTACAAAGGGAAACAGCAGGAATGTTAGCTACGAGTTTCAACCGATGACAGATGTTTATTTAAAGTCTGATTTTGGGGGATACCAACGTGTACAGGGTAAAATAAGCAATGTATACATCTTTAGCGGCATCGCGGCGTTGTTATTAATTATTGCCTGCATCAACTTCATTAATTTAACCACCGCACGCGCATTGAAACGGATAGCCGAAGTAGGGATCCGTAAAGTACTTGGCGCTGCCAAGGCCGATTTGATTGCCCAGTTTTTGTTTGAGTCGATTTTGTTTTTCGTTATATCTTTTGCCATAGGCATATTTATTTATAGCATTTTACTTAACCCGGTCGAAAACTATTTAGGGTACAAGCTCACATTGACACTATCCGGCAACATTGGCATGTTTTCGGCCATATGCGGGGTGGTTTTACTGGTGAGTTTATTAACCGGATTATACCCGGCTTTACTTTTATCAGGGCGTTTACCGGCAACTGCTTTAAAAGGCAACACCGGCACGCAACAGGGTAGTGGTGTATTACGCAAGACTTTGGTTATAGTACAGTTCACCATATCTGTAGCGGTGCTAATTTGTACAACTGTTGTTCAAAAACAGCTTAAGTTTATTAATAACAAAGATTTAGGATACGATAAAAACAACTTGCTGCGTATTAACGAAACTGATTGGGGTACAAGTGGCGATGCCTTTAAACAAGAAGTTCTGAAGATTGCCGGTGTTGAAAATGCCAGTATCAGTACCTGGTATCCATCCGGCGGTGGCGGCTTTATGACAACAATGGTTGACGATCCTAATCAAAAGGGCAATAAAATTCAGGCCACCTATATCAAAGCTGATGTAGATTTGGTTAGTACCTTAAAACTCCAATTGCAGACGGGACGGTTGTTTAGCAATAAATTTGGAAATGATGCTTTAAACTCAGATTCATTAATGCAAAAAAGCATGGAGAAGTTTGAGGAAGCGCAAAAAACGCAGCCTGTTTTAATTACAGCTTATACAGCGCAGGCGTTTAATATCAAAGAATTAAACAAGCCTATATTAAACATGCGCGGGATACCGGTGGGCATTATTAAAGATTTCAATAACGAATCGCTTAAAATTGCGATGTCGCCAACACTAATTGTCGCCGACAATAAAATTACCTATGGCAGTATGCTGATGAGGGTGCAGCCTGGTAGCCAGAAGCAGGTATTAACCAACGTTGATAAACTATGGAAGCAATTTTTCCCCGGCAAAATATTTGAATACCGATGGGTAAACGATTTGTTGCAGGAGCAGTATAAGGCCGATAGTAAACTGCAGCAGCTTTTTACATTGTTCAGTTTCCTGATTGCATTTATGGCATGTATGGGCCTATTTGGCCTGGCAACGTTTACTGCCGAGCAGCGCATTAAAGAAATTGGCATTCGTAAGGTTTTAGGCGCCTCGGTAACATCAATCACCACTTTGCTATCAATTGATTTTGTGAAGCTTGTGCTGGTAGCAATTGTAATAGCCGCGCCTATAGCCTGGCTGAGCATTGGCAAATGGCTGCAAACTTATGCTTACCGAATACAACCCGATATTGGCCTGGTATTTATTTCGGGAACAATTGCAGTGGTTATGGCACTGATAGCGGTTGGTTATCACACCATAAAAGCTGCCACAGCCAACCCGGTTAAAAGTTTAAAGAGTGAATAAGAACATTTTCAGACAGGGTGACTTTAATTTAAAAATTACTGGTTTAACAAATTTTAACTTCTGATCCAAAGCTTTTTACCTATCATCGTATAAGTAATATCTGCATGATTAAAAACTACTTAAAAATAGCCTGGCGTAATTTGTGGAAGCACAAATTTTATACCCTTATTAATGTATTCGGCTTATCCATGGGGATAGCGTGCAGCATTATTCTGTTCCAGTTTATTAGCTATCACCTAAGTTTCGATGCCTATCATCACAACAAAAAATCGTTGTATAAAATAGTTGAACAGCTGCATCTTGAGGATGGCACTACACTATATGAAAAAGGTGCGCCAATGGTGTTGGCCCGCGCTATTAAAACAGCGTTACCGCAGATAAAAGACGCCGCCGTTTTGGTTCAAAAGCGTTCGTTCACCATATCGGTTCCGCAAAGCGACGGGGCGGAGAAGAAGTTGTTTTATGAAAAAGATGATGTTGGCCTTGCCGATAAGCACTGGTTTAACATGCTTGACTATACATGGCTTGCCGGCAGTGCCGAAACTGCCTTTAATGACCCTGATAATGCAGTTATCACCCAAAAATTGGCGCTAAAATATTTTGGTACCGACGATGCTGTTGGCCGGGTTATCCGCCTGGATAGTAAGCACAATTTTAAGGTGACCGGGGTATTGGCCGATAATGTGGATAATACCGATTTTAAGTGCGATATGTTTTTATCGCTAACCGCCCTTAAAACTCTTTACCCTGATGTTCAAAAAGATTTCCAGGAAAGCTGGTCTTGGGAAGACTCACGGAATGTTATATTTCTGCAATTACCGCCAAATCTATCTCCCCAAAAGGTTGAGGCTACCATACCCAAACTGATGGATAAGGAAGCTGCAAAAACCTTCAAATACTTTTTGCAACCTATAAATGAGGTGCATTTTGATGGCCGGTATAGCGGCGTAATACAAAAATCATTGTTAAGCACGCTGGGCATTGTGGGTTTATTGCTTATTGTGATAGCCTGTGCGAACTTTGTTAATATGGCAACTGCCCAAAGCTTTAAACGCGCCAAAGAAATTGGCACCCGTAAAGTTTTAGGCAGTACCCCGGTTGCTATATTCATTCAGTTTATTACCGAGACGGCATTAATAGTTTTGGCCGCCGGACTATTAGCGGTCTTGTCAGTTTGGATGTTTTTACCGGTATTAAATTCCTGGCTGCAAACTACGCTTACATTTAATTTTACCCACGATAAAACGCTGTTTGTTTTTATTGCCCTATCCATGCTGATAATTACCATTGCTGCAGGGTTTTATCCCGCTTTGGTATTAAGCAGGTTTAAACCTGTAAATGCGTTGAAAAACCAGGTTGGCGGGCATTCGCAAGCTGCCGGGTTTAGCCGTAAAAGCCTCATCGTTATTCAAAATGTAATTGCGCAGGTTCTTATTATCGGTACTATTATTATCACCATGCAGGTACGCTACCTGAAGACTGCCGACCTTGGTTTTAATAAAACAGGCGTAGTGATGCTTCCATTGCCCGATTTTGACAAGAGTAAAACAGGTTTTTTCCGGAACCAGCTACTGGCTAACCCCGCTATAAGCGCCGTTTCTTTTTGTTACAGGGCACCTTCTTCAACAGCCGATAAAGGTGGATCGATAAAGTACGAGGGGAGGGACTGGGAAAAGTTTGTAGGCCGTACTTTGATGGGTGATGCAGGCTATGCCAAAACATTCGGCTTGCGGATTATAGCAGGCAGAAATATTGCCGAGGCAGATTCGGCCAAAGAATACCTGGTGAACGAGCGACTGGTTAAACAATTAGGTATCAAAGATCCCCAGAAAATAATTGGCCGCCAATTTACCGCCGGAGACCTGACTGATAAACCAGGTACAATTGTGGGGGTTGTGAAGGATTTTCACGCCAAATCGCTTTACAAAGTAATAGAACCGTCGTATATCAGCACCCTCCGTGCCCAGTATCAGTACGCTGGTGTAAGGATCGATCTGAAAAACCGGGCTGTTGCTTTATCACAAATCCAAAAGGTGTTTCAATCGGTATTCCCGGAAAATGTATTTGAATACCGTTTCCTGGACGAACAGATTAACGATTTTTATCAGAAGGAAGACTTGCTGAACAAACTCATTACTTCCAGCGCGGTTATCGCCATTTTTATCAGCTGTTTGGGCCTTTTAGGGTTAATATCGCTGCTCACCATGCAGCGCACCAAAGAAATAGGCATCCGTAAAGTGCTTGGAGCCTCGGTAACCAACATTACCGCATTACTCTCTGCCGATTTTATTAAACTGGTTGTTATTGCCATTGTAATAGCATCGCCCATAGCCTGGCTAACCATGAGTAAATACCTGCAGGATTTTGCTTACCGGATAGATATTGAATGGTGGGTATTTGCATTGGCGGCTGCCTTATCTGTCCTGATAGCATTTGCAACGGTATGTTATCAATCGCTTAAAGCGTCAATGGCAAATCCGGTTGAAAGTTTGCGAAACGAATAGCAGGCAGTTTTAACTAAAATAACATGTCGCACCCCACGTTTGATAATGTCGTCTCTTTAAATGTCTGCCTAAACAAATGAGATATATCATAAGTGCCTTAATTATCGGCTTCTTTACCTGCAATCTTTTTGCGCAGGATAAACTGCCGGATGCCGCTAATTTACCAAATCAGGTTGGCGATATTATATTTAACCCCCAAACAGACCAATACGATTTTAAGCTTTGCGATAAGGATAATATTTACCAATACTACGGGTTAAATACATCTTATAAAGGCGAGGCAAAAATATTAAAGAAAGAACTGTTTGCCAAAATGGTTTATCAGCCACAATTTAAACAGGTTACAGGGGCCGTTACCGTTCGGTTTATTGTGAATTGTAAGGGGCAAACCGGCTGGTTCCGAATTTATCAGTTGGACGCCAGTTATCGCAAGATTGCCTTTCCGGCAATTTTTGTTAGCATGATATCAGCGGCTGTAAAAAGCTTAAAAGGCTGGATTCCCGGTAAACTTCCAAACGGCACAGTTTGCGACACCTATTATTATTTGCACTTCAAGGTAGTTAATGGTCATGTTAAAGATATAGCCATATGAAAAAGTACCTGTTGGTTTTAATATGGTTAGGTGGGGGAATGCTTAAAGCACAAACCAATTGCAATATTTATACTGATAAGCCGCACCAGGTGGCATGCCAGTATTATACAGATGCTATTCAATACGCACAGGGATCTAAAAATTCACAGCAACTATTTATCTATTCGTTACAGGCCTGCGCCAATTTTGGGCCAACCTTATGTGAAATGTCGGTGCCTTATTTAAAACGGGGCGATTTTTACACCTGGAAAATATTAATGGATAAGGCAGTGCAAGCTGATCCGGCCGAATACTTAAGCGTTAGGGGCTGGTGTTATTTTAAATTTCTGAAGGATTACAAGAATTGCTATGCCGATTTGTACCGTTTATATAAACTAACCAAGGGCTTGCCCGGTTATACAGGCGATGGCGACTATGACCTGCGCATGGTGATGGCAATGGCCCAGCGCGAATTGGGCAATAATAAACTGGCCCTGCATTATTTTAACGAATGTATTGGCGATCATGAAAGGAAAAAAGTTTTAGGACTTTACGATTATTTACATAGGGGAGTTACGCTGTTAAAAATGAAAAGATATGCTGCCGCACTGGCCGATCTGAAACTGGAAGTTAACAAATACCCAAAGCTTGCAGATGCTCATTATTATATTGGGCTTACCTATTTAGCAATGCACAACAAAATCAACGCCGCCAAATCGCTCAAATATGCCCGTGAGTTGTACCTTGAAACCGGCTATCACCATGCCGACCCTTACAAGGAAGAACCAGAACAGGTTTACCTGTCGGATATAACCGAGGCGTTGGCCAAAGCCGAAAGCTAACCGGGTCCTGATGTTTTACTAAAAATTAAAGTATCAAAATCACTGTATCATTACCGTACACCTACTGTTACGCTTACGAACATGTTCGTAATTCTGATATAATTTAACTTGTTTATTATCAGTTATTTAATGTTTTGGTATGTGTTTTAAACCATGTGTGCAAATCTGCATATCACATGATTAAAAATTATATCAAAATAGCGTGGCGTAATATAGTAAGGCACAAAGCCTATTCAAGTATAAATATAGCCGGGCTTACGGTTGGCATTGCCGCTTGTTTGCTCATTTTTGTTATCATTAATTTTGAGCTGAGCTTTGATAAATTTCAGCCCAACTACAAAAACATATACCATGTTGTAACCCAGGAAAAACACGAATCGGACCTTACTTATAATCCGGGCATCGCTGTGCCTGCTACTGAGGCCCTTCGGTTAGATTTTCCGCAGGCAAAGGTAGCAGCCTTAAACAGTAGCTACGGCAGCCAGATAACCGTTCCCGAAGCTGCAGGCACAGGTACAGGCGATAAAAAGTTCACCGAAAACCTGGGTGTCTTATTCATTGAACCTCAATTCTTTGATATTTTTAGTTCAAAATGGCTGACTGGCACCGCATCTGTTTTAAAAGATCCGGATATGGCAGTGATTGACAAAAGCATGGCCAACAAATACTTTGGCGACTGGAAAAATGCGGTTGGCAAAACCCTTAAAATGGACAACGTTATAACGCTTAAAGTTGCCGGGGTTATTGAAGACGCGCCTGTTAATACCGATTTTCCGTTTAAAATAATGGTATCGTTTGTGAGTTGGAAAGCTCACGGTAAAGATTATAACTACAGCGGCGAATGGGGATCGACAAGCAGCAACCACCAGGTTTTTATGCTTATGCCCCCCAATATAAGTGCCGATAATGTTGGCAAGCAGCTGGAAGCTTTTTCGCGCAAGCACTTTAAAAAAGGTATATCTGAAACCCACCTCCTGGCTCAACCACTATCGCTGTTTCATTTTGATACCCGTTTTGGTAACCCGCTGGCCGATCATACCATGAGTTATGCAACGTTGCGTACTATATCGCTCATTGCGTTACTGATCATCGTAATGGCGTCCATTAATTTTATAAACCTATCTACGGCGCAATCCGTTGGCCGTTCAAAAGAAGTGGGCATCCGCAAAGTATTAGGCAGCACACGTAAGCAATTGATAGCACAGGTTATTGGCGAAACTACGCTGGTGGTGTTCTTTTCGGTAGTGCTGGCTTTAGGTATAGCAAAGTTGGCTATGCCACAACTTAAAAGCATTGCCAATGTACCCGAAAGCATTGGTTTATTCACTGCCGAAAACCTGCTGTTTTTACTTGTTGTAATGATAGTTGTCATTGTGTTGTCGGGCATTTACCCCGCTATGGTGGTATCGGGTTTCAAACCTGTTTTGGCTTTGAAAAATAAGATCACGGCTGCTTCAATTGGCGGCATTCCGTTACGCAGGGCGCTGGTTATTACTCAGTTTGCGATATCTCAATTATTAATGATTGGCACTATAGTGGCCATGAACCAAATGGATTTTGTAAACAAAGCCGATCTTGGCTTTAATAAAGAAGCGGTGCTGGTTATTCCAGGCTACACCGATAGCATCAGTTTGGGTAAAATGGTAGCCTATCGTCAACAGCTTATGCAAAATTCTGCTGTAAAATCGGTTAGTTTTAGTTCGGATGCGCCATCGTCAGAAAATAACTGGGGCACCAATTTTAATTTTAATAATAACACAAAAGATCCTGGTTTTAACACCTATTTAAAGTTTGGCGATGCCGATTATTTTAAAACCTTCGGGCTCCAATTCTCCGCAGGCAAAGGATATGATGTAAGTGATACTGCCAGGCAGGTGGTGGTCAATGAAACATTTATCCATAAGTTGGGAATCCAAAATGCCGAGAGCGCTATTGGTAAAACCGTACGAATGGGTGGCAATGGCAGGTGGATGCCTATAACCGGTGTAGTTAAGGATTTTAAAACCAACTCGCTGCGCGAAACCGTGAAGCCAATAGTTATCGCCCCGGCAAAAAAATTTGAAGGCAATGTTGCCATTAAAATCCAGACCAAAAACTTAAGTAAAACCGTTGCCGAATTGCAAAAACTGTGGGAGAACACTTACCCCGAATATGCCTACAACGGATATTTCCTGGATGATAATATTGCTAAATTTTACCAGGCAGAAAACCAGATGGCCATGGTTTACAAAATATTTGCAGGCATAGCCATCTTTATTTCCTGCCTGGGTTTATACGGCCTGGTATCGTTTATGGCGGTGCAACGCACCAAAGAGGTTGGTATCCGTAAAGTATTAGGGGCATCGGTAAGCAGTATTGTTTACCTGTTTTCTAAAGAGTTTGTGGTGCTTATCATTATATCCTTTGTAATTGCCATGCCATTGGCCTGGTACGTGATGACGGGCTGGCTACAAAACTTTGCCTATCGCATATCGTTAAGCGCCTGGATATTCCTGTTGGCCATGGCTTCATCGGTAGTTATTGCCTGGGTAACGGTAGGGTACAAGGCCGTGCGTGCGGCGTTGGCTAATCCGGTGAAAAGCTTGCGTAGTGAGTAGTTGTGAGTTGTGAGTTGTGAGTTGTGAGTTGTGAGTTGTGAGTTGTGAGTGAAATTGGGCACGCAAGTTAGAATTTAAGATTTGCGTAAGTCCCTTAATTTTTAGGGTTTAGGATTTAGAATTTAATTATCATGATAATGAACTTCCTGAAAACAACGTTCCGTAGCTTGTTAAAAAACAAGGCTTACAGTTTTTTGAATATCGCGGGGCTTGCAATAGGCATTGCCTGCGCATCTATTATATTTCTGTGGGTTCAGGACGAGCTTACGTTTAACCATAACTTTCAAAAAAGGGATAACATTTACGTTATCTATGAAAACCAAACCTATGAAGGTAAGGTTTCTACTTTTCATGCCACGCCGGGCCCCATGGCCAAATCATTAGTCGCGGATATTCCAGGCATAAAAACGGCTGCCCGATCGGGCGGTACCGGCGATGTTTTGTTTTCTCTTGGCGATAAATCCATTAACGAACAAGGAGATTACGCCGATGCCGGGATATTTTCGATCCTGAAACTACCTTTTGTTTATGGCGATGCCAACAATGCTTTTCGTGATGTGCATTCGGTGGTAATTAATACAACAATGGCCAAAAAGTTTTTTGGCGATGCCAACCCGGTAGGCAAAACGCTTAAGATGAATAACGAGCAGAATTTTACTGTTACCGGCGTAATCAATGATCTGCCTAAAAATTCGACAATGCAGTTTCATTGGCTGGCGCCGTTAAACGATGTTGACCCTAAGAAGCCCTGGATGAAGGATTGGGGTGCTAACTGGGCACATACTTATTTAGAGTTGGAACCTAACGCCGATGTTAATGCCGTTAATAAAAAGCTGGCCAACTACATTGGAACCAAAAAAACGGGCAACAATACGCAATCATTTCTTTTTGCCATGAACGACTGGAATTTGTACAATAATTTCACCGATGGTAAAATGGATGGCGGCCGCATTGTTTATGTGCGTTTATTTGCCATTATTGGCTTCGTCATATTATTTATAGCCTGTATCAATTTCATGAACCTGGCAACAGCCCGGTCAGAAAGGCGGGCCAAAGAGGTTGGTGTGCGTAAGGTGATGGGGGCTGGCAAAGGTAAACTCATTAGTCAGTTTATTGGCGAAGCCTTAATTATGTCATTTATAGCCGTTGTTGTGGCTGTATTATTGGTTGCTTTAGCGCTGCCTGCTTTCAATAACCTGGTTCAAAAAGAGCTGGCTATTAACCTGTTTGCTGCCGGTCATGTTATTTACTTAGTAGCGATAGGCACAATCACTGGCCTGCTTGCTGGTAGCTATCCGGCTTTTTACTTGTCCTCTTTTAACCCTATAACGGTTTTAAAAAGTATCAAAATAAAGTCAAGTACAAGCTCGGGCCTTATCAGGCAAAGCCTGGTGGTTATCCAATTTTCAATTTCAATTATATTGATTATCGGCACCGTGGTAATCTATCAACAGATACAGCACGTAAAAAACCGCAAACTGGGATTTAATAAAAACGACCTGATCAGCATCAGCACGCAAGGTAAACTGGTTGAACACTTCCCTGCAGTTTACAACGAATTAAAAGAAACAGGTTTGGTTGAGGACGCCGCATTGAGTGACTATCCCGCTTTAGAGATTTGGAGCAATACCGATAATTACTCGTGGGAAGGCAAGGATGCATCAAAAAATCCATTAATAAGCCTGGAGAATGTTAACGACCATTTTTTATCAACCATGGGTATGAAGCTGGCATCCGGCAGAAATTTCCATTCAAATCAAACAACTGATAGTAATAACGTGATCATCAACGAAGCCTTTGCCAAACAAATGGGTAAACAAGGCCATGTTGGTGCTATTATAACAGAAGGCGGCTCAAAGCGCTTAACTGTAACCGGCATAGTTAAAAATTTCCTCTACAATGATATGTATGCCGCCAGTGCGCCCATGTTGTTATATAATCATACCGACGGAGCCCGCTTTTTAACCATAAGGTTTAAACATGGAGCAAATTTGCCGGATGTATTGAGCAAAGTTGGCAGTATAATAAAATCCAATAATCCCGGCTATCCCTTCGATTATAAATTTGTTGACGACGAATTTGACCTGATATTTAAAACCGAAACACTAACCGGTACATTGGCGGGCGTTTTTGCGTCGCTGGCCATATTTATATCGTGCCTGGGTTTGTTCGGACTGGCCGCATACACAGCCGAGCGGAGGATAAAGGAAATAGGCATCCGCAAAGTTTTGGGCGCCAGCGTAGCTGGTTTAACCGGTTTATTATCAAAAGATTTTTTACAACTGGTAGGTATTTCCTGCCTCATAGCATTCCCGGTAGCCTGGTGGGCCATCAGTAACTGGCTGCAAAATTACCAATACCGGGTAAGCATCCACTGGTGGGTATTTGCTGCTGCAGGTATTATAACCGCGCTTATTGCCCTGGCAACCGTAAGTTTCCAGGCTATAAAAGCAGCGTTAAGTAATCCGGTTAAAAGTTTGAGGAATGAGTAAAGCCTCGCCCAACCCTCTCCAAAGGAGAGGGCTTTAAAAAGAAAGATTGAAAAAAGAATATTAAAAATAAAAGGGTTAAACCACGCTAATCAAAAGTCCTCTCCTTTGGAGAGGATTTAGGTGAGGCTAAAAATTTCTCCCCTTTAGGGGAGGTTAGGAGGGGCTTATGATACGGAATTACATAAAAATCGCCTGGCGTAATATCTTAAATAACAAGGTATACAGCGCCATTAATATATTGGGTTTGGCTGCCGGTATGGCGGTAGCGCTTATTATTGGTTTGTGGGTGGTTAACGAGTTTTCGTATGACAAGTTTTTACCCAATTACAAGCAATTATACCAGGTTGAAGTGCACTTTACAACGCAGCAGGACGAGCATACCCAAGCTGCTGTTGCTATTCCTTTGGCCGAGGTGTTACGCAAACAAATTCCCGGCATCAAACACGTAGCCGAAACGGATTGGGTGGGCTGGCAATGGCACGACCTGTTGGTGGGCAACAAAAAGCTATACCTTGGCGGTGGTGCCGCGCATCCCGATTTTTTGAAAATTTTTCAGTATCCTTTTGTAAAAGGCAGTGCGAAGGATGCCTTTACCGATCCTAATTCTATCGTCATAGATGAGGCGACCGCTACTGCTTTATTTGGCAATGCCAACCCGATAAACAAAGTGATCCGTTATGATAACAGTCATAACCTGAAAGTAACCGGGGTTATTAAAAATATTCCTAAAAACGCAACCAAGCAGTTTAACTTTTTAACGCCCTTTAGCTTTAAAGAACAAACTGAAAGCTGGATGAAAAATGCCCGCGTAACCTGGACAAACAACTCCTTTAATATGTTTGTGGAGCTACAGCCAGGTGTAACCCTGGCGCAGGTGGCGCCGAAAGTGAAAAATCTTGTCTATCAAAACAGTGTACCTATGCGTTTAGCCCATCCGGAGGTTATCCTGCACCCAATGAAGGACTGGCACCTGTATACCGACTTTAAAAACGGTAAGGCTGTTGGCGGCTTTATTGATTACGTGCGCATGTTTAGCATCATAGGTATATTGGTATTGCTGATAGCCTGTATCAATTTCATGAACCTGAGTACTGCCCGCTCAGAGAAACGCGCCCGCGAGGTAGGGGTGAGGAAAGCCATCGGCTCGCAACGGAAAGACCTGATCGTTCAGTTCTTAGCCGAGTCGTTGCTGATCACTTTTATTGCGTTCCTGTTCTCTATATTAATTGTTCAATTGGTTATCCCATCGTTTAATGAGCTAACAGGAGGTTTTATAGCTATTCCGTATACTAATCCGTTGTTCTGGGGCATCATGTTATTATACGTGGCCGTAACAGGCTTACTGGCAGGCAGCAGGCCGGCTTTTTACCTGTCGTCATTTAACCCGGTACAGGTTTTAAAAGGAACTATAAAGGTGGGCAAAGCTGCATCGTTACCACGCAAGGTATTGGTAGTATTGCAGTTTAGCTGCTCTATAGCGTTAATTATAAGTACGGTAATTGTTTACCAGCAAATTCAATATGCCAAAAGCAGGCCGACCGGCTATAGCGCCGAAAGGTTAATGATGACAGATATGAGCGGCGACCTGGAAGCCCATTTTGGTGCACTCAGGAATGATCTTTTAGCAAGCGGATTAGTAGAAAATGTAGCCTCGGCATCAAGCCCGGTAACCAATATATATAGTCACAATTCGCTTGATAAATGGCCGGGCAAAAGTGCCGGTGAAGACCCTGTCAACATCGGATCTATATCCGTGTCTGAAAGTTATTTTAAAACACTTGGAATGACCTTAAAAGCCGGCAGGGATTTTACAAGTAACTGGGCCAATGACACCTCGGACGTGATTTTGAACGAGGCAGCCGTAAAACGAATAGGTTTAAAAGACCCAATAAACCAACTGGTAACCTGGAATGGAAGTGCTAAACCCGTACGCATTATAGGGGTGGTGAAGGATGCGCTCATGGAATCGCCTTTTACGCCTATCCAGCCGGCTATTTTTAACCACGGCAGGGGAGGTAATAACATCATGTACCGCCTGGCAAAAAATGTGAGCATTCATGATGCTTTGCCAAAGCTTAACAAAATATTTGATACCTATAACCCCGCTTACCCATACATATACCAGTTTGTTGATGATGAGTATAACCATAAATTTAACCTGGAGCTACTTGTAGGCAAGCTTGCCGGTGTTTTTGCGGGGCTGGCTATATTTATTTCCTGTTTGGGCCTATTTGGCCTGGCGGCGTATGTAGCCGAGCAACGTACCAAAGAGATTGGTATCCGCAAGGTATTGGGAGCATCTGTTGCCAATGTATGGCTGCTACTGTCAGGTGATTTTATTTTGCTGGTAATTATCAGTTGCCTGATTGCATCACCCGTTGCATTTTACTTTTTGCGCGATTGGCTGCAAAAATACGACTACCGCATTACCATAGGGCCTGGCGTATTCCTGCTATCGGCATTAGTGGCCATAGTGATAACATTAATGACCATCAGTTTCCAGGCCATAAAGGCAGCGTTAACAAACCCGGTGAAAAGCCTGAGGTCAGAATAGTCATTAAGTCATTTGCTTCGCGTCATTAGGTCATTGATGCTTTAAAAATGACATAATGACCAAATGACTCAATGACAAGGCACCAATGAACTAATGAACAAGTGAACCAATGAACTAACATTATGATAAAAAACTATATTAAAATTGCCTGGAGAAATTTAAAGCGTAACAAGGCTTACGCTGCTATAAGTGTTATTGGTTTGGCACTGGGTATTGCCTGCGGTATACTGATATTTACATTAGTTACCTACCATTTAAGCTTCGACACTTTTCATAAGGATTCGGATAGGGTGTACCGCTTGTATACCGAATGGCACGATGATGGCATCGGAAAATCAAATGGCGTACCACAACCCTTGGGCAAAACCTTCAGGAATGATTTTACCATAGGCGAGAAAACCGCAAGGGTAATCAATTTCACCGGCACCTTAATCACCATAACTCAGGGCTCCGATGTTAAAAAGTTTCAGGAAGATGACGGTGTGGCTTTTGCCGAGCCTGAATACTTTGATATCTTAAACTTCCCATTAATAAAAGGCGATAAAAAAAAGCTGCTTGTAGCTCCGGGCGAGGCCTTGGTAACCGAGAAAATTGCGCGTAAATATTTCGGCACAGCTGATGCCATTGGCAAAGTGTTCCGCCTGGATAATAAGGTAAACTTTACAATTACCGGTATCTTAAAAGATTTACCCAACAATACCGACCGCCGGCAACAGATTTATGTATCGTACGCCAATATGGACGAGTACACCGGCAACAAGCGTCGCGAAGACAACTGGGGCGGGGTTTACAGCGGCAGCGAGGTTTTTACCAGGCTTAAAAAGGGAGTTACACAGGCACAAGTAGATGCAACAACCGCACAAATTGTGAAAAAGCACTACACAGGCCGCGATTTAAAAGTTTGGTTTTTTAAACTACAGCCCCTTAATGATATGCACTTTAACCCGGAGTTGAACGGCTATGCCGATAAAAAATATTTATGGGCATTATTCTTTATCGGCCTGTTCCTGATTATTACCGCGAGTGTAAATTTTGTTAACCTGGCAACCGCCCAGGCACTTAACCGGGCAAAAGAGGTTGGCGTGCGTAAAGTTTTAGGCAGTATGCCCGGCCAGTTGTTTTGGCAGTTTATTGCCGAAACAGCTTTGATAACCGTATTTGCGGTATTGGTTGCCATTGGCTTATCGTACATCGCTTTGCCTGCCATTAACCACCTGTTCCAGTCAGAGATGGAATTCGATAAAGGCCAATTAGCTATTTTTATTGTGTTAATTGCTGTTGCAGTAGTGTTTTTATCAGGCTCGTATCCGGGTTTGGTGTTGGCACGGTTTCAGCCCATCCAGGCACTTAAAAGTAAACTTTCGCAAAAGGATATTGGCGGATTTTCACTGCGCAGGGTGTTGGTGGTAACCCAGTTTGCCATTTCGCAGGTTTTAATTATTGGTACCATCATTATAGTATCACAGCTGCATTATTCGCAAACTGCCGACCTGGGCTTTAGCAAAGATGCCATTGTATTACTGCCGATCCCAAAAAATGACGATAAAGCCATTTTAAGCACCATGAAAAACCAGCTAAACCAGATCAAAGGTGTCGAAAAGGTGACTTATTGCTACAGGGCGCCCGCTTCGCAATCAAACAATAGTACCGGCGTTAACTTTAACCACAGGACCGAAGATGAACATTGGAGCATCAACGTTAAATCGGCAGATGAAAATTATATTTCAACCTTTGGATTAAAACTGGTTGCCGGCCGTAACTTTTTCCCTTCGGATACGACTCGTGAGTTTGTGGTGAATGAGATGGTGGCCAAAAAGCTAAATATGAAGCCGCAGGATTTGATAGGTAAAATGCTATCCATTAATGGTAAAGGTACTACCGCGCCGATAGTAGGTGTGGTGAAGGATTTTTACAACTATTCCTTCCACAGCGAAATTTCGCCTGTTTGTATTATGCCAAATTATCATGGCTACTCAACTGTGGCCATCAAAATGAATATGCGTAATGCCAAGGCAACTTTGGCCTCATTTGAGAAGGTATGGAACCAGGCCTTCCCCGAAGAATTTTACTCGTACCAGTTTTTGGATGATAGCATCAGGAAATTTTATGAACTGGATAATATCCTGTTAACGCTGATAGAAGCTTTTGCAGGCATCGCCATTGTTATTGGCTGCCTTGGGTTGTACGGTTTAGTTTCATTTATGGCTGTGCGCAAAACCAAAGAGATTGGTGTACGCAAAGTATTAGGAGCAAGCATAACATCGGTTTTATGGGTTTTTGGCAAGGAATTCACCATTTTATTGCTCATAGCCTTTGTAATAGCCTCGCCGCTGGCTTATTGGGCCATGCACAATTATTTAAAAGATTTTCAATACAAAATCGCCATCGGCCCCGAAATTTTTGTCGAATCCATACTATTTACATTTATAATAGCTGCGATAACAGTAAGCTACCGGTCGGTGCTGGCGGCGCTGGCCAACCCCGTAAAAAGTTTAAGAAGTGAATAATTTTGTTCGTGGGTTCACTGGTTGAATGTTTTAGAGTTTGCATAGTGCCGGTAAGTCACCACTATATCGACAGGCAATAGCAAATGAATCGGTGAACTAATGAACCACCAGACAAGACCAATGAACCAATGAACTAATAAAATGATAAAAAACTATTTCAAAATCGCTTTGCGTAACCTGTGGAAGCATAAAGCATTTTCTATTATTAATATAACAGGCCTGTCCATAGGGATAACGGCCTGTTTTTTCATTTTTATGTATGTAGGCTTTGAGTTGAGCTACGATAATATGCATACCAGGGCCGATAGGATTTACCGGCTGGTTACGGATATTAAAACGCCGACCGAAACCATTAATACCGGCGTTACGGCATGGCCATTCGCGCCAAACATTAAAGCCGATTTTCCCGAAGTGGAATCATTTGTGCGGGTGAGCGGCGGTAGTTTTTTGGTAAAAAAAGGCAATGTTAAATTCCAGGAAGAGAAATCCATTTTCGCCGATTCAACATTTTTTAAAATTTTTGATTTCAAACTGTTGAAGGGCGATCCCAAAACGGCATTGTCAGAGGTGGCTACTATCGTGTTTTCAGAGTCGGCTGCAAAAAAATATTTTGGTAACACCGATCCTGTAGGGCAAACTGTACTGCTAACCGGCGATGCCATCCCCGCCAAGGTAACAGGGGTTATGAAGGATATTCCCGAAAACTCACAAATAAAAGCGGATATGCTGATATCGATGGTGTCGCTTACCCAAAAGTTTAATAAAGGGCTGGATAACCAATGGGCAAATTTTGGGGCGTCGAGTTACCTGTTATTAAAACCTGGCACCGACCCTAAAAGGTTGGAAGCCAAATTCGCGGCATTTTTAGAACGCCGCAATGGCGACGAAGAACGGAAAATGCACATGAGCTACAAGTTGTTCCTGGAGCCAATGAAAACGGTTTACCTGTATTCTAAACGCGGCGGCCAGGAATCGGGTAGTATCAACAACGTTTACATATTTACTATTGTGGCCGTTTTTATATTGCTGATAGCCTGTATCAATTTTGTGAATTTAACCACAGCGCGGTCTGTTGAGCGGGCCAAAGAGGTAGGCATCCGCAAAGTTGTCGGAGCCGAAAAGGGCCAGTTAGCCAGCCAGTTTATAGGCGAGTCGGTTGTGCTTTGCCTTATCGCTTTTGTGTTAACTATTATTTTGTCGGTATTGTTTCTGCCCTTGTTTAACCAGCTTGCAGGGAAAACTATCAGCGCCGGAATTTTTTCCAATTGGTATTACGTGCTTATTTTATTGGGTACATCGGTAGCCATCGGTCTTATTGCCGGCATTTATCCCGCGTTGGTTTTGTCGTCATTTATGCCGGTTTCGGTATTGAAAGGCCGGTTTGCCAGCAGCAGCAAGGGTAATGTATTGCGTAAAACACTGGTGATAGCGCAGTTTACCATTTCGATATTCCTTATTATAGGTACCATTATCGTTTACACCCAAATGAACTTTATGCAAAACCGGGATCTTGGTTTTAGTAAAGACCAGATGCTTATTTTGGATACCAATGGCGATCCGGCCGGGAACGCGCTTAAGGAAGCACTTACATCAATTCCGGGGGTAAAATCAACTGCAATGTCGTCAAGTGTTCCGGGTGGGGGTAATCCTGGTGCTTATTCAGAGATTGAAAACAAAAAAGGCGATTTGCAAATAGCTAATCTCGACCTGTATTTTGTCGACTGGGATTATGTAAATCAATTTAAAATCAAGATGGTTGCAGGCAGGCCATTTTCCCGCGGGTTTGGCACAGATACGGCCCAAGCCATGTTATTGAACGAGGCTGCGGTTAAATTATTTGGCTATAGTTCACCGCAACAGGCTATCGGCAGGCGGTTTAAACAATGGGGCCGCGAGGGCAAAATAGTAGGGGTGATGAAGGATTTCCATTTCCGGTCGTTACAGGAAGTTATTAAGCCGTTAAGCATGCGAATTGAAATGAAGAACATCTCTTTAATTTCGGTAAAAATGTCGACCCAAAATACTGCGGCAACGCTGGCAGCCATTGAAAATAAATGGAAAATGTTAATCCCGAACAGGCCCTTCAGCTATTACTTTTTAGATGAGTTTTTTGACCGCCAGTACCGTGCAGAGCAGCGCTTTGGCAAACTGTTCCTCAACTTTGCGGTGCTGGCCATATTTATATCATGCCTTGGGTTATTGGGCCTGGCATCGTACAGTACGCTACAACGTACCCGCGAAATTGGTATCCGGAAGGTATTGGGCGCCACCGTGCCTGGCATTGTTAACATGCTATCCCGGGATTTTATTATACTGGTCATTATCTCTTTCTTCATCGCATCGCCCCTGGCGTATTGGTTTATGCACAGCTGGCTCAAAGATTTTGCCTACCGCATTGATGTCAGCTGGTGGATCTTCGTTATTGCCGGCGTCCTGGCCTCTGTTATAGCACTTGGCACCATCAGCTTCCAGGCCATCCGCGCGGCGCTTAGCAACCCGGTTAAAAGTTTAAGAAGCGAGTAAGTATATAGGTGAAAGGCAAAAGGCGAAAGGTAAAAGGTAGCTGCGTTAGCGGCATGTCCCAACGAATCAACCGGCGAAGCCCGGTTGATTCACCTTTCACCTTTCACCTTTCACCTTTCACCTTTCACCTTTCACCTTTCACCTTTCACCTTTCACCTTTCACCTTTCACCTTTCACCTTTCACCTTTCACCTTTCACCTTTCACCTTTCACCTTTCACCTT
>Ga0307515_10009486_pt1 | contig 18803 bp, 13 predicted proteins | sample 17_EM_MG_FD_194513 | JGI IMG/M metagenome (GOLD analysis project Ga0307515, IMG submission 194513) | Populus trichocarpa ectomycorrhiza microbial communities from riparian zone in the Pacific Northwest, United States - 17_EM | ecosystem: Host-associated > Plants > Roots > Unclassified | place...
TTACCAAATTTTTAGGGTCAAATTGTAATTTTTGTCAAATTGGAGGACCAAATTGAAAGTGTTAAAATTTCATAACTATACTGGAATTCTGCCCTTAATTCATCTTTTATTCTGTTCAGAATCTCGGAATAGGCTCTAGGGACCAATCTGTAAATTTTCCAAAGTTTGGGGACTAAACTGTAATTTCCACAAATTGAGGGACCAAATTGAATTTTCGTCATCTTCAACCTTCAACCCAGAATTTCAACAGAAATTTCTAACACAAATTCACCATTCAAATAAAATCATAACTCAAAATCATCATCTTTCAATTCAATCTCTCAAAATCAACTAAATAATCAATTACACATAACAATCAACCTATAATATTCAACTTAATTCATCAATCAAACCCAAAACATAAATTTTTCAAAACCCTAACATTCATCAAAACTGAAATTAAAGTTAAAGAAAACATATTATACACATTAAAGCATAATCTTACCCTTTTTACTTATTTTCTCCAACTCCTTTCTATTTCTCTTCTAATTTCCCTCTTTTCTCTTCTTCTTATTTCTCCCTTCTCTCTCACGGTTTGCTCTCTCAAATATTCAGATCTCTTCTTCTTCTTTTTTCTTCTTTCTATTTATATTTATCATCTCTTTATACAATTACTACAATACCCTTCATTCATTTATTCCTACATCTAAGCATTCAAGGGCTTTCTAGCCTTTTCCTATCCCTTTAATTCTAAACATTACAGAACTTCTCTTGTTGAAAAGAAAGAGAAGAATGGGGCCTTGATTGATGGAGGAAATAATGGAAACTTAAAGCACAGAGTTGAGAAAAAGTGGGAGAAAGATGCTATTCTTAAAGATTTGGAAATATTGTGGGATGATGGGTATGGGACCAAGACTGTGAAGGATTATCTTGACGGAGCCAAGGAGATTGTTAAGCCTGATGGTGGACCACCTCGGTGGTTTTGCCCTGCTGAGTGTGGGCAATCTTTAAAAGATTCACCAATTCTTCTGTTTTTGCCTGGTAGTTTTTTGCCTTGTTGAGATGAACTCCAAAGTTGAATTTTAACTCTGCTGCAACTATTACAAACAAGGAACACTCTTGACAGAATGCTGAATTTTTTATGCAACATTTGACTAAAAATGTTTTCTGTGTTAAGGTTAGGAGGTTGGAGAATGCTGAATTTGTTTTCTGGTATTGTTATATTCAGGGCTTGATGGTGTTGGCTTGGGACTTACATTGCACCACAAAGCTCTTGGGAAGTAAGTTCTAATATTTCTACCTTCATTACAAGTATCGAAGCCTTGAGCTTGAAATACGTGCGAACCTTCCAAGAAAATTTTGTCTTTCTCTGAATTATTTGCCAGTCGACAGTTCACGTTAAGATGGGATAGTTTCTGCATGTCAAAACTGTTTCTACCGCTTCTCATTTGCTGCATTCGTTCTTTATAACAAAGGGACTCGTCATTTAAGAACTGTTAATAAAATTCTTTGCAGTCCTACTTGTTCTATCATTTCCAGTTCAGTTAAAAAAACGATTTTACAGTTGTTTTTTCTGGAAACTTTCAGGGCATTTGAAGTTCGATGCCTTCATATTCCAGTGCGTGATCGAACGACATTTGACGGTAAGGATTAGTGCCGAAATGAATGGCCGATTCTTCTCTTAATCATGGGTTTTAATAGTTAAGCTATGAAGCCCATATTTATTGTCTTTCATCTTCGAACTTACTGTGTATGAATATATTTCTAGGAATATTCATTTGTAATGGTCCTATATGGTTCTTCAAGTCCCTTGCCGATGTGCATGTTTGCTTGCAGACGTGATCCTCATATTACTTCTTGTTTTTGTGTGTTGGGGCATGCAATATGTGTTTTCTTTTCTGTTAAATTAAACGTGTTAGAATGCTACCTATCACTAACTCAACAAGATTTATTGCGTGAAGGGCTGGTGAAAATTGTCGAAGAAACTGTGAGGCTTGAATATGCCTCATCTCCAAATAAGCCTATTTATCTAGTGGGGGAGTCCTTTGGAGCATGTCTAGCACTTTCTGTTGCTGCCCGTAATCCTCAAATTGACCTCGTACTGGTACTAGTTAACCCAGGTCAGTTTCTACAGTTGCCGTATTTTGTCTCTCCATACTCCTAATGACTTTCTGATTCAAGATCTTTGGATGGTAACTTAGGAGGAAGTCTGACATCCTTAGCATTTTATTTTAGTTACATCATTTAGCAGGTCACAGCTGCCTTTACTCCCTATTTTGGAGGCCTTGCCTGAAGGATTACACGATGTATTACCCTACCTTGTTGGCTTTGTCACAGGTACAAATTATGTACCTTTCTGATGTTACTCTTTCCTTTTCTATTTGTTTGTTGTGGAATCATTTATTTATCTCGTTGTTTGATTGTTCTTTTGGAACACCAGGTAATCCAGTGAAGATGGCAATGGCCAATATCGAATACAAGCTCCCACCACGACTACAATTTCAACAATTGTATCACAATCTTACTGCTTTTCTACCTTCTGTTTCTGTAAGAAATGTGAACACTGGCCTTTGCACTTTTTTTTATTTTGTGGTGGTTTGTTGTGTGTATGTTTGTGTTTGTATAATATACAATAGAAAACTAAAGGCTCATATGCCATTATTTTCCTTCCTAAATCCTAACCAAGACCAATGGTAGTCTCAATAGAAGTTATGCTCATAGTAATAGTGGGAATGACATGAGTATTTTTGTGAACGAATGCTTGAGCTCATAGTGTGCAGCAGCTCATATAACCTTGGATTGATTTATGACAAGCTTGTTTGGGCCAATTTATAAAATTATGACAAGGAAAAATAATGACAATGAATTGAATTCCTTTTTGCTTATGTTAACCACCGAACTGCCTTGTTGTCATGAAGAGTAACTGACATAATGATCTGCTTGCCGGTAAACCTTATTAACTAGTATTGTGTACAATGTTCATTCCAGGTTTTGTCTGATATCATTCCAAAGGAGACTCTTATTTGGAGATTGAAATTGCTTCAATCCGCCGCTGCTTATGCTAATTCCCGTCTTCATGCTGTAAGAGCTGAATCGCTAGTACTTGCCGGGTCAGTTAATGAGGTTCCTTTGTACATTTATTGTTCACACATCTTATGTTATCTGAATGGTCCTTGAAACATCTCTGCTGTATTTGTTTATGCATCAAGATTTATCACTGATCATGCTACATCTGCAATATGTTACGTATTTGTGATTTCTGTTTCAGAAGGGAAAATAGTAATTTGAGCCTTACTTGACCTTTAGAAAGCATAGAGTCTCGGAATAAAATTTTCTGCAGTTTTTGTGAATATAGAGCCTGGCATATAAAAGAGAATCAAGCATGCTGCATTTATTTTCTTTGTTGTAGTTCTCTCTTTCTCTCCCACACACTTTCTTAAGCCCATAAACGTCTACATGAGGCACCTACACATATTAACAGAGTTGCCCCTTCCCATGCCTTTGTTAATTCGTGCAGGTTCTGTACATGTATGTCGCCAGATACCTTTAAACCCCTTGATATTGAATACTCGATAAATTATGAAGTGAACAATAATTATAAAATTGCTGTAGCACATTTGGACACTGTAATTTGGAATGATCTTCTTCTATGTGATATTATTTGCTGTAGAGAATCTATGGTTTTCAATAAACTATCTAAATGTCTGTGTTTGGATCATGGATTTATGTCTTGTAGGAAAGGAGTGTTCCTTTAGTCAAGATTTTCTTCTCATGACTGATTTACTTTGAGATGCTATATGTGTTTCCCTCTTGCATTGGTTTAATATGGATGGATGTTGAAGTTGATGCTGTATTTGCATTGCAGTGGAAATGATAACTTGCTTCCTAGTAGGGATGAAGCTTACCGCCTTAAAAGTTCATTGAAGAACTGCAAAGTTCGTTGCTTCAAGGACAATGGGCATTCCATGTTGATGGTAGGTTAAAAAAAGTGGTGTATCCTTGTGTCTAAAATAAGCAGAGAAACTGTATAGGAATGTCTGTATCTTAGACGTTTTGATGCTTCTCGCAGACAACATTTGAGCTCTTTCAAATTAACAGGTTTCTGATCACAAAAAATCTCGAATGACTTCTTACTTGTGAATAAACACTTTAGGTATCATTTTTGGTTTGAGCATATGGATCATCATTTTAGATGACCACACTCTGTACAATGTTTACCATCTATCATGTATTCTAGACCCAATGCTTCGGTTGATGAGGTGGTTCTGGGAGCGAAAGCCTGTACCATTTCTTCCTGTTAACTCCTAGACTTTGGTTTTCTGAAAAGAGATCAATCTTGTGAAACATTTGGTGCATCCATAACTCGTACATTGTGATGCTCAGCGCAGTGAAGCTTTATTTCCCAGTATAGAGAGACAGACATATGACTTCTTTTATTTATTTCATTTGCAGGAAGATGGTTTTAATTTGCTTACTATTATCAAAGGTGCTTGCAAATATCGTCGCACTAGGAGGCTTGATTTTGTCTCTGACTTTCTGCCGCCTAGCATGTCTGAATTCAAATGTGTATTTGATAAGGGGATTGGATAAGTCGGCTGACAATTTTTTATACGCAGCTGTTGAATGTATGGCTAGCACTTTTGTGCCTAGAATGAGATAACATGGAGACTTGACCCTGATCAAGCCAGAGCATTCATCATTGTTCAAACATAGTCCAATCAGTCAATCTTCTGACTATTTATTAGCCATTTTCTCTGTATGAGTCTCGCCGTTCACTCTTCATTTCTCCATCCTTTATCCCTTCTTGTGTTCTGTGCCGGTGGGGTTCACAACGAGAGAAACAACTCGGGCATCTCTAACCCCTCCCATCCCAGGTGTAAGCCTGGTGTGTCTGGTTGATTGTGACATTGTCTCTCCTACTCTCTCTCTTATCTCACAATCTTTTCCATTAGAAATTCCATTTCACGTTGATTTTTACTATCAGAAAGCTCTTAATGCTGAATAAATTTGCTGCTTTATTCTGTTCTTGCTCGTTAAACTTAAGGTACAGAATATGATAAAAGAAAAATCTCTTGTAGTTCCAGGCTTCCAACAAGCTGACAAACCATGTCCTCAGTAGACGAATAAGAAAATATACAACAGTTGTTTCATAATTTAGAAATTTGTATGAATTAAGCTGACCACAAAGGATCTCGGTCTAAATCCTAGGCTAAGTTCTGACAGTTTGGGCTTCCTGTAAACCAGCCTGACTAACTTTTTTATGTTGCATCTCATTATCTGTGTATCAAGCTGATCGTATTAGAATCACATGATTTCTAGGCTGTTTCGCTTTGGTACTTGCCCGGCTGTGTTCTCTACTCTGGACGATGGCAAGATAGTGAGAGGTCTTGCAGGAGTTCCGGATGAAGGTCCTGTCTTATTTATTGGCTACCACATGCTGATGGGATTTGAGATTTATTCTCTTGTAGAAGAATTCATGAAAGAGAAGAATATTGTGGTTCGTGGCATAGCGCACCCTTACCTATTTTCAGAGGTCATGGAGGGTTTATTTACTGGATTTTCAGTATCTGATTGGTTGAAAGTAATGGGTGCAGTACCTGTCACAGGAAGCAATCTTTTCAGATTGCTTTCAACTAAATCGCATGTGCTTCTTTATCCTGGAGGTCAACGAGAGGCTCTGCATAACAAGGTATGCCAATTGTCGAGTTCCTTGTTTTCATTTCAACAAGTTCTCTTTTGGAGCTAAAAACCATACATCTAAAATTTTTCTTTCTTTTATATGATAAATACTTTCTTCTTTTCATTTCTCAAAATGGGATTTTAGCATGAAATGTAGTAGTGTCAGTTTTGGGAATCGTCTGAAATAGTTGCAGCGTCAATTCGTAAATGCTCTTTGACAAAATCACCATGCCTGCGACCTGGTCACCACTGTTATCTCCAGCGCAGCCGAGACCTCTGATGCTTTCAAAGGCACTAGCTAAACCACCTCTATCATCATTGCCACCGCCGTACTTCTCTTTAGAACTCTGTGAAATTGCTCAACTCTGAACCTAGCTGCAGTGCGAGGACATCACACATACATCAAAACACAAAGCTTTTTTTTTTTTTTGTCTTTTCAAGTATTGCTTTGTCCAAACGTTTGTGACATCTCAAGTCTCGTGCCTCTTTAATTTTCAGGGTGAAGCATACAAGTTATTTTGGCCTGATCAACCGGAATTTGTCAGAATGGCAGCAAGGTTTGGAGCCACAATTGTACCATTTGGAACCGTAGGAGAAGATGATGTAGGAGAAGTAAGCTTTGGTTCTATTGACATCAGTTTCTTATTTGTTATTTCTAGTCCACGAGCCTTCCTTTGATGGTTGAAACATATTTCTGTTCTGTACATAGCATTGCAAAATCTTCCAATACAGGCATCATTCTACATCCAAATTCTTGTTAGAGAAGGAACAAAAAATTGGTTTTAGTTATCTTTATTTTCATAGCAGTGGTACCTTCGGAAGATTTGTTTCTCCTAGATCTCCTCCTGTTTTACTCTTCATTTTCCAAACTTGTCTTTGAAATTCATGCTCGTAATGGAAAAGATTCTGTCGTCCGTGTGTTGCAGCTGGCTCTAGATTACCATGATATGATGAAAATGCCAATACTAAATGACTACATCAGAGGCGCTAAGAGTAAGCTTACAAGAGCAAGGTATTTAACATTCTCCTTATAAGTTATGCAATGATAGTGCATTGTAGCTGAAAGATATAAACTTAAAGACACTGGCTGTTTTTTCACAGTTTGGGTGTTAACTGAGAATATGACCTGAATCTGATTACAGGGATGACAGCAAAGGGGAGGTTGCCAGCACAGAATTATTCATCCCAGGGATTTTACCTAAGCTACCTGGCCGCTTTTATTATCTGTTTGGGAAACCCATAAAAACAAAGGGAATGAAAGAGAAGCTGGAAGACAGAGAAAATGAAAACCTATTGTACTTGCATGTAAAATCTGAAGTTGAAAACAGTATCGCCTACTTGTTGAAGAAGCGAGAAGAGGATCCCTGTAGGAATGTCATTGATAGAACAATATATCGTGCTTTCTACTCTCCTTTTCCTGAAGTTCCAGCATTTGAGCCTTAAAAAATAGAAAGACAGGGTACTGGATAGTCTTGAAACGTTTCCACCATCTATGCTTAAAAGCTGATTTATGTACAAAAAAACCTGTGTACTTGTAAAACATTCGTTATGTATGTTTGTTAGACTGTACTATTGTAATGAAGAAATGGTCAATCAATTCTCTCTCACTGCAAACACACTGCATTCCAAGTAATGAAGGTCAGTAGCCTGAAATGAACAAAACTTTGTCTGAAATGGAAATTAGAGCAGGACATCAAAGGACTTGCAAGTAATGGAGGTCTCTGTCCAGGACATTGATCTAAACCAACCAAGACAAGAAAGACCTGTGTTCAGTACATCAGCAAAAGCAGAACAGGAAATTTAAAATTTTACTTAAATTACAAGTCTCACAAAATCTAGTCGATCTAGATGATGTCAAGCTTCCTCGGCAGTCTAGTTCCTTCAAGCTCGAATTGAACTGATTGGAAGAAAGCATTGATTAGCCTCCGGATAGTGATGTTTGAAGACAAATGGGTCCTCCATTTTTATAATTTTAAACGCAGAAAACTTAGGTGCTTCTGATTAAAGTCCGGAATGGAAATGGAAGAATCAAAACGAGAATGGAGTAATTGAAATAACATTTAAAGATACATTAAACAATGGTTTTGGTAGTAACGAAATTATGAGCGTTTGAAAATGTATGAGCATTATAGTAAAGTGTAAATTAACAATTTGATTGCTTTTTCTCCCTCCAAAATACTTCAGACACATATAAAAGCAATGAAAGGTCGTAAGTGTTTTTAATACAAAATTGCTTTCAAACTGCAGTACATAGCTCTTCAGCCTTTGATGATCAAGGAAAGGAAACATTTGCATTTCTTACATGTGTGAGTTCGATAGCTCTTTCAACAGAGCAAAGAAGTGTTAAAAATGGCCAGCAGGTTTACCAAAGCTGAAAATTTCATCCATTGCTATTCCACATGAACAAGAAGATTAAAAAGTTTATACCTTGTTAATTATGTGAAAAAGATGCCGAAAGGAAGGTTTAGTTCTGCTGTTAGTGTTGCTTCCCCCACCTCAGTGATCTAGCTCATCACCTGGAACAAAAATATCTGCAGTTCAGCATTACCAAGCCACGCTGATGATAAAAGAATTATTCAAACTCATAACAAATCAACATTCTAAAGGAAACAGAACAAATTCATGAACCAAACACTGGACCTGGGGAAGCCATTGAGCAGAGAAATGACATCAATCATACCTTGTAAATCATCTCCCACCCTTGATAACACCTTGGTTCATATTGATCATGCAATCCCCTTCAAATTTCATGATTTTAGAGCTTGAAGAATTCTTGTAAGAAACTTGCCTTACCTTGCTTTCTAGCATTTGTTGAATACAATGAACACAGCATGACAAATAGATAGCATATAGAGATAAATAAAGAAAATAGATAGCATATATTGATTGGAAGATTGTTTATAGATGCTTAGGAAAGTATACATAACTTTTCAATTAATTTGTGGAAGTCTCCAAGACCCAGAAATGCTTGCTGTAATCAATTTTTAAGGGTCAAATGCTGGGACTTCATTTGAAGGAGAACGTAATGCACGATACACTGTTCTGTCAATAATACTTCTATAAGGATCATCCTCTCGTTTCTTCAACAGATAAGCAAGACAACTTTCGACTTCAGATTTTATGTGCAGGTATAGCTGGTTTGCGTTTTCTCTGTCTTCAAGTATCTCCCCCTTTCCCTTCGTTTCTATAGGCTTTCCGAACAGAAAATAAAAACGGCCAGGCACCTTTGGCAAAAGACCTGGGATGTAGAATACTTGGTTTGCCACCTCCCCTTGATTCTCGTCTCTGTGAACGCACCATATAATTTGTCACACAAATGTATAAAAAGGGAGCTGTCATCTTATGTTAACATGTCTTTTACAACTATATATGTAGCTAGCAAGTGCAAATATCATTGCTTGAATAGTAATCACCTTATTTTTGTAGATTTACGAGTAGCGTCTCTGACGTAGCCATTAACCACTGGAATTTTCATCAAGTCATTGTAATCAAGAACCAACTGCAACATCCAAACAGAGAACTTTAAAAAGAATACAATAATATAGGATAAGTATAATTGCACGCTTTTTTTTTTTTCCTAGATAGGACCTGGCAGCCCACAATCAGTAGTTAGGCAGTCAGGGAATTCTTTTAAAGAGGAGCAAAAACATTGAATGATAAGCATTATTGAGATTTGAGATTTCCTGGTTCTGCAAGCACAACTTGCATGATTAAAGAATAACGTGAAGGCAAAACTACCAGATTTGTTCCCATACAGAACCTACTGGATACAATGTAGTAGTTTGACACTATATCTGATGCCATCAGTGAATACTTAGGCTCAGACGACATATTGTGAAAGCTGCCTGTCGAGTGCAAATTATCCTGAATGTGTTGATATCATAATAAAGGTACAGTTAAACCAACTATTTCTTCTTATCATTCTGGGAAATTTTAAAATAAATTTTTTTATTGAGGATAAGAAATAATCTGAAAAAATTTAAAAACAGCTGGAAAAAGAATGCAATGCATATATTGGAAGCTATACCAATTCAAATACAAATGACACGTAAATGCTTAACCATCGGTTTTAGAACTTAAAGCTGCGAAATTTCTGGACAAAAAATGGCGCATGCTTACCTCTGCTATATCATCTTCCCCAACAGCCCCAAACGGTACAATAGTGGCTCCAAACCTAGCTGCCATTCTTACAAATTCTTGTTGTTTAGGCCAAATCAGCTTGTATTCTTCACCCTGTAAATCACATATATCCACTATCAAAATTGGAAAAAAGATGCCGCAATCGTGACTGCCCACCAACAAGCTGGTGAAACACAGTTAAACCTTTCAACTTCAACAATGCAAGTCCAAAGTTCAATTGAGGGATAAGTAAATAAGTCCAACATCAAAAGGATTGATTTGTAATTGAGCTTTCTTTAATTGCCTGGTGCTATCAGAATAGTGCAAGTTGATGAAAGTTCCTTCGGAAACAAAAAAACGTAAAGTAAAATTCATTTTGGCCGGTCTCCCACTTCCAATAAAATGCAACTAGATCTAGTATGAGTTGGCGATCAGAACATATATGGATAGAACTTATAGCGGGGTCACAATCTAGTCTTTACAAAACAATCTTCCTGCCTGGAAATTTCAGCAACAGATATTTTTAGAGTTTTAACTAGCTTGCCATGTATATGCTGCATCCCACTTGCAACTGCTTGAATAAATCAATGGAAAACAACAGATAAGAAATGACTTGATCTATCCATCTGAGCAGCAGTGAAACCATATAACAATCGGCTGCAACCTAGAGTAACTTAATAAAGTCTCTTCAAAAGATGCTGAAACTTCGACTGCAACAGATACATCTTTGCCAAGATCAGGAGCATGTGCTCTGTTGCGAACCACAAAAGGTTCAAGTTGCTATATAACATGGAAGCCATTGGAATGATCAAATCTTACATCTAAGAGTTTCAATATTTTATTTCTTATTAGTTTAGTTGCAATCTAAGAACTAATAATCACATAAACTTCAATTTTATTTCTTATTAGTTTAGTTGCTCAAAAAAATAATCTTGACAGCTGGAGAAAGTTCATGATGATTTGTAAAGAATGAAATGAGATTGGTAATGCTAGCAGCAGTGTGATAATGAAGAAAACATTGCCCTCATATGAAGCAACTCTTGAAATAATAAAACTTCTGGTAAAGACAACAATTGGAAGGCATATTTGCTAGAGGAAATTAAGGTGGTCTTGGCAGTTTTGGTTCTGGAGGTGACAGTGGTAGTGAGATACTGAGATGTCAGCATGCAGATCATGGCAAGAGAAACAAACCACTTTCATCTACAAAGTGCCAAACTACTAGTCTACCACCATGGATACAAAGTAACAAGGGCGTTGTGAATATTAAAAAAATGATTTCCAGAATTTTCACCCTACATCTGCGCACTAACCTATCATCTGGAACAATGAAACAAAGCAGATATTTGATGATAGAAATAGGAAAATGACTACCAAAATATATGATTTTAACCTTACTGAAAAACTTGAAAATAACAAGGGAACTTGGCATACCCTGTAATGAAAGGCCTCACGTACGCCTCCAGGATATAGAAGCACATGTGAATTTGTTGACAGCAATTTGTAAATATTGCTTGCTGTGACAGGTACCGCTCCCATTACTTTCATCCAATCAGTTATCGAAAATTCTTTAGATGAAAGCTCTAGCCCCCCTGTAAATAGCATTGGATGCGCCATACCACGAACCATAATGTTCTTCTCTCTTAAGAATGCTTCAACAAGGGAAGAGAGTTCAAGTCCCAACAACATGTGGTAACCAACCAATAAGACAGGACCTTCATTTGGAACCCCACCTAGACCTCTTACAATATTTCCATCGTCCAGAGTTGAGAACATAGCAGCACTAGAGGCAGTTTGCAACAGTCTGAAATTCATGTGATTATATATAAGCTTAGGTTCAGGTTGACAAAGTAAAATGCCTGGAACTAGCAATTTTGACTAACATGCTGCTAAGCCAAAACTGGGAGAATCAAGCAAGGTTTTTACTTCAAGGTCCCTTTAGAACTAATCTTCTCGATATGTGTTAATCAAATAACTCTAAACACAGATATGCTTGCCAAGAACTTCAAGAGGGTTTTACTTTTTGTTTATTGTTTTATTTGTAGCAATGAAATAAAGTTATTCAACGTTAACAACTTTCTGCAACTATGCATTGACATCAAATGACAACTTTTTTACCAAGAAAGATTGAGAGAAGGGATGGACAGCCATACTACATGTCATACACGCTAGATCCTTTACCAACAACCTTTCGAGCAGAATGTAACTTGCTCCTAATATGGGAGAAATCAACCAAGATCAACTTTCCAATCACTAACTTTCTCAAAGGAATTGTATCTTTGCAGAAGTTATAAGAACCAATAGTAGACAATATCAAATGAGTAAGGGCGAAAGAAATGGACAAAATTTTATAGAGGGATGCAGATAGATCCTCAGGCTTGATCAGGATCAAGTCACCAGGGTCTCACTTTAAATTTAAGCACAAACTGAAGTCCTAATCTGTGATCTAAATAAGGTGGATCAAGTTGCATTTTCAGAAGTGTTCCATTAAGAAATACATGCAACAAGTTTATTTGCTGAATTACCCAACTTCTTCAAATCCACGTTTGAATTCCGACATGCTAGGTGGCACATAGTTTGAGACAAAATCAAGCCTCCTTGAGCGACGGTATTTGCTAGTACCTTTAATAATAGTAAGCAAATTAACACCATCTTCCTGTACCATCAGAGAGAGGGGGGAAAGAAGGAAGAAGAAAAGGAGAAAACCGATCATTACCCCATCTTGTCAAGGTAAATAAAATTAAAGAGCAGAAGCATTCATTGCCAAGAATATCAAATGCAAAGGGTATGAATACAACAACATTATTTGCCTAACATATGATTCTAACAAGATACAGAGAAGAGCATAAAGGCGTTTCCCGTGAACATAATAGAGATAAAGACAGTATAAGAAAAGCATTCAATTCATTATGGATGTGGGAAAGTCTCACTAAATTGTGGTGTAAGAGGAGTTGAGAAATAGTGATGGCCAGAATATACATGAACGATGGACGGAGACCATCTTGAAAATAAGATGTTCAAGTGCTAATACAGTTGGAAACCCCGTTCAATATAAGAGTCAAGGAGCAGCAGTACAACATCTATACACACTACTGCATTATTCAAACACAAATACTAATGTAACCACTTTTCCTCACGTACCAATAAAATGGTGTGCCCATTCTCCTTGAAATGACGAACAGTACAATTCTTTAAGGAACTTTTCAGACGCTGTGATTCATCACCGCTAGGAAGCATTTGATCTTTGCCACTACAAAAGGGAGGAAAAAAATAGAACAGACATTAACTTTCCTTAAAATTTGTAGATTCAAAACTGTTGCCTATGACATTTCAAGGAAAATACAACAAGAGAAGAAAATTTAGATCAGTGAAGCAGCACTTTCCTACTACAACTGCATACAGGATCCTAGCATAAAAATTAGATAATTCATTGCAAGTTACAGCATACAGGTATGCTACAACAATTATAATCGCGTATATGGCTTTAATTTAGTCAAATCCATGCTGTTTAAGTTTGCAAAGTGCATTCTCTAATCAGAAAAGGCTGGGAAGGAAACAAATAAAACCCATCTCATCATAATAGCAACCAAATCATGCAAGTATAGAGCCAGTAGAGGTGTGAAGAAGCCGTCAGATTCATTGAGGCCTAGGAAAGACAGTTTCAAGGAGTATTTTAATAATAGTACTGTATCAGCAAATAGGCAACCTAAAATGAGAGAAAGAGAGAGATAACCACATCGGTGGGAAATTCATGTGGCATGATAGATTCCCTTTTGCTTTGCTTAACTTTTATAATAGCAATAGGATTACTCTTCGGGCTCTATGCCATGATTGATTAATGAACAGTTAAGTTTAGGATCTAGAATATTCACTTCTACATGGAAATCGTAAACGCATAATGTAGCAAAGTAATTTGAGATGCAGAGCATGATTAGTGATAAAATCATGTTATAAAAGAGACTAGCAAACAAAAAACACTAGGCAGATAACCAAAGAGAAGCAATAAAATAATGTTTTGGTACGTGCAAAAAGATCAAATTTAGGGAGAGTAAACACCTAGAGAGCACTAGCACTTCAGCTTTTACAGAATGAAGCCGGGAATTAGCATAGGCAGCAGCTGATTTAAGCAGTTTCAATTTCCACAGAAGAGTGTCCTTTGGAATGATATCAGCTAAACCCTGAAATGGACATGTTATCATCACAGAACAAGGAAAACAGAATAGTTAGACAACAAGCTGAATCCATAAAAAGTACTGATTTATTTCATATCAACCAAATAAAGTTCCTGACCATATCAAAAAGAAGACCCACCCACAACCTATTGGCTTTGTCAGTCGTGTGTATGTGTGCAAGGAAGCATCATTTGTTCAAATCAACTTGGGTCAATTAAGTAACAGCATTGGATCATTGAAACCTTGAGAATAATTAGTTTGTGGTTGTTAGATCCTGTGTACAAAACCTTTATGGTAGAGTGATAGTACATGGAGTCATAATAAAGATTAAAGTGAAAGAGCAAAGCACATGCAGCAAATTATATCTTAGAACAATGTCAGAATGCATATTGTGATACATTGATTAGACATGGCCTCACAGCAGATCATGGCAAACCTATCTTAAATTTTGTATATCAGATAGCATTTCTATGATTGACATTACATGTATACATGAAAGCTTAAGATCTTCACCATGCTCTTGGAAAACTAAAAATAATAAATTATATTGAAGTGTCCTCAAAACCTCTATATCTCCCCTTGGCTATTTCTTAGTCAACAATCATATTGAGCCAGTCAGGTCAAAAAATCAAATTAGTGAGTTTTGTTTCTTATCATCTTACAGAAAGGCTAGGTAGCATAGCAGTAAGATTGTTAGACAACTGTTCAATTTGTAATCCAGGAGGAAGCTTAGATTCGATATTGACCATTGCCATCTTAACTGGATCACCTGGTGTCATGAAAAGAAAAATTAGCAGTAACAAAGCAATTTGGAACTGTAAAAGTGCAACTTAACAGTGATAATCAAAACTTAAAAGAATCTCAACAGCCAAGAAAAAAAAATTCACTGATGGCGAGGCATTTACAGATCGATACAAAGAGAATATTCAGGAGCCAATGAAGCAATGAAAACAAGTGAAATGGAAAATGATCATAAAATGCTATTCCCTCTTTCATTCTCTAACTATCAGGATGTCAGGCCATACATAAGTGCTCAAATTTAATGATTCAGAAGAAGGGTACAGAGATTAAATGTTTGCAGTTCAGCAGACACAATTCCACATCTTTAATGGGACAAAATGTCACATATCTCCGGATTCTGATGCAACACTTTTAGAGAACTTTGACTAATCCTAAAGCTTTACCATGAACCTAGTCTAAAATCATATTGCAGAGGAAGGCAGCAGCTGCCCTGCAATCAAGGGGTTGAGCAAAGAGAGCTAGATCTCCACCCTCCCTGTGGTTTACCTTCCTGAGGATCAAACAGTACTTGTTCAGGTACATCAATAAAATACAACAAGATGCGTATTAACGCTCCTTTTCATGCTTTTCCTAGAGATCTAGAGGAAGCAGAAACCAGTAGGGTTTTCTTAAGTCCTGATCCTCCCTTAGAAGAAGAAAATGAAATTTAGTCACTTGGCAATTATCAACCAAATAAAAAAGGCAACGTTATGTGATCTCTTTCATAAAAAGAGACAGCAAAGGGATTCATGCAATATTATTCATAGTGGTAGAACTGAGAAAATCATGACAACTCTTCATTTAAGAAATTCAAGTAGGGAATTTAACATGCCAGGGACAAAACACATGGAGTACATGTTTAAGTAGTAACAACCACATCTGATTTTGTAACGAAGTAAATAAATGTACAATTATCGTTAAGAAGAAAGGATTAATATACCCATAACAAAGCTAAGAAGATAGGGGACAGCATTATGTAATTCATCAGGCAAAGCTTCCAAAAGAGGGAAGAAGGGTTGCAGCTGTGACCTGTTAAATGATGTGGCTAAAACGAAAGGCTAAAATGTCAGATTACCACAGGAAGCCTTCATCAGAAAATCTTCAAGAATTTGGGTGAACAAATTACTATAGTATCAGGAATCTGACCTGGATTCGCTAGTATCAACACAAGGTCAATTTCAGGATTACGAGCAGCAACAGCAAGAGCAAGACAACCTCCAAAGGAATCCCCTACTAGATAAATAGGCTTATTCGGAGACGATGCATGCTCAAGCCTCACTATTTTTTCAACAAATTTCACCAGACCTTCATGCAACAGAAATCCAAATTACAGATACATAAGAAAATGTTCCATTGATTGAAGGAGACTACAAACCCTAACTCCAAAGGTGTGAGGATGAAAACCACACATGCAATTGAAAATCTAAATTACAAACGAGTATAAGATCTTACAATTATAAATGAAATTTTCAAGTATTGTACTCCCACATGATTGCTTCAGATATCTCAGATAAAAGCTAAAATGGAAATGAATTGATAGCCAAACGATTAAAACCCATAATAGAAGAGAATCCAGTAAAATAAACAACAAGAAGCCTGCCAAAGACTGATGGGCTCAAGACAAAATCTAACCAGTCAACCATCTTATCTGAAACCTAATTCTCTGGAACTATTCCTTAATGAGAAAATAATACGTAGAAGTGAGCTTTTAAAAATTAAAACATGCAAACCATCAAAATAGGTATATGCATTTATAAAAGGTACAAATCATTACTTCAGTTTACAAGTATAGCTAATTGTTTCACCAATTAGTTCACGTGGAAAATCATAATAAAGAACAATATAACTCGAGATTTACGTTTGCTGAGCAACTCTGATTAAATTCTAGATAACTAAAAAAAGTACAGCCTAATGAATTTAGAGGCTCGGAGAGGTTAAGACCTTCGAATGGTGTTCGATCATACACTGGAATGTGAAGGCACCTAACCTCAAACACCCTGAAATTGGACAGAACTTTAAGTTATTAAGTCATTTATTTAGCAGTGGCAAACAGAACAAAACATGAAGTCCAAGCATCATGTTGAGCATCGGGTAGAACAAAGAATTGAAAAGATGGTGTTTATTAATTACATGGAATCGAAAATCAAAAGACAGCATCTGCACAGTAGCCGAGTTCAGACATGAATAACGCATGTCATAAATGAGAATAAAAACAAGGACATCCAGAGAGAAGAAAAACACATATAGATATGTCTTTTGTCAATCCGAATCACACATGCACGAGAGCATACGTTTCTCTTATTGGCTTTATTTTAAGGCTGAATGCAACATATCTAAAGCAGTTCATACAGCCTCTGAGCAGAGGACGGATAAGCAGAAACTATGCCCTCTTAAAATGAGTTTACGGTGGAAAATATTCCAATAACAATAAAAGGATGTTTAAAAAACCATGTTCAGACCGGAACTAAAAACTTTTAGGGCAGTGACCACCAATTTCATCTAGGCAAACATTTTCTGTCATCATTTCAATGAATAATTTAAGAAGATGATTGCCCCGAATGTAAAAGGAAAAAGAAATGACAGTTGACGTAGTTGTTATGAAAGTAGAAAAAACAGAACTTACTTCCCAAGAGCTTTATGGTGCAAAGTAAGGCCCAAGCCAACACCATCAATCCCTGCATATACAAGAAAACAACTTCAGCATTCTAATAATCTCCTCAGTTGATGCAGCCAAAAGAGGAAACGACAATATGTTAAATCAAACACAAAAGAGAGAACACAACTCATTTGAGACCAGAAAATCACTCCTCTGTTAATGTGTTCTCCATCTGCAAACCTTTTAGCAGAGTTAAATTTCAACCTAGAATTTATCACAATGATCAACAATTACCAGGGAAAAAGAGAAGAATCGGAGAATCTTTTAGAGGCTGTCCACACTCGACAGGGCAAAACCACCTCGGTGGCCCACCATCAGGCTTAATAATCTCCTTGGCTCCTTCAAGATAATCTCTCACGGTCTTGGTCCCGTATCCATCATCCCACAAAACTTCCAAGTCATTTGAAATAACATCTTTCACCCTCTTTTTCTCAACTCTAGTATATTTTAACCTTCCATTCCCTCCATCAATCAGACCTTCATCACTCTTCTCAATCTTCCTCACGAAACCATCAACCAAATCCCCATTCTTTTCTTTCTCTTCAATGGAAGTTCCTTTCACCGGAATTGAATCAGAAGACAATATTTTTGACTCCCTGCCACTGCCTAAACTTTGAACTCTCACTCGAGACCTAAGCTTAGCCTCTGAATTCGTCACAAAATAAGGCAATACCAGGGAATTAACGACTAACGGCATGGCTTGTATAAGCGATGGAAGACAGTAAGAGTTAAGACACTTCTACAAATTCCAAAGAACAGCTTAAAGGTATTCAAGCAACTTTCTGGTGCCCTTTTCAAGTACCAGCTTCAATTAAACACAACTATTGCATAAAATTATGAACTCCCTCTCAAAATTCACCACCTTAACAACTTGGAACTCTCATCAAGTACCATTCAGCAATTTTGAAACTCGGGTCACTTTTCAAGTCCTACCAGCACTTGAAAAGAGCCCCAGTAACAGAAAAAACTCAACACTGCTCTCTAAACACTCAAGCTGAAACAAGGGACACCCTTTACATGAACTATTAGACCTTTTTTAGTTCAAATGAACAACAGCATGAAACCTTTTTTCAAGTACCAGGCAGTAATAGAGAAACAATTACACCGTATTTGGAATTAGATGTTTAAACACACGCGCACGGAATACTCCACATATGTGTGAACCAAAAAGAAAGACCCAGAAAGCAAAATGACTGGTAGAACATGTACATTGCTTTCCAGTTCATTGTCTCATATGACAGACAAATACCAGCCGTTAAGTTGGAATATAATTAGTAAAAACGAAAGACGATAAATGACAAATTGGCAAGCAATTATCCATGTTTTGGATTTTAGGTGCAAGGTTTTTACAGTTACCTGCTCTTGCAGATATTTGAGTGGTATTCCTTTCTGATTTCTGTACAGACCAGACCACCTTCACA
>Ga0307515_10009487_pt1 | contig 18803 bp, 11 predicted proteins | sample 17_EM_MG_FD_194513 | JGI IMG/M metagenome (GOLD analysis project Ga0307515, IMG submission 194513) | Populus trichocarpa ectomycorrhiza microbial communities from riparian zone in the Pacific Northwest, United States - 17_EM | ecosystem: Host-associated > Plants > Roots > Unclassified | place...
ACACAGCAAGGATGACATTGGCTGATGATGTTAACTTAGAAGAGTTTGTTATGACCAAGGATGAGTTCTCGGGAGCAGATATAAAGGCAATATGTACTGAAGCTGGGTTGCTTGCATTACGAGAGCGGCGCATGAAGGTGAGTAGTGTATTTTGATTTCCTTGTCGGTGAGAATTTTTGGTTTTCTCTTGTCTAGATTTAGATTTTTCCCTAATAGAAGTCTAGTCAAAGCTTCATCCCATTGCCCAATTGAGAAGCAGTCTCTGATGGAGTTTGTATGCCATCTGTTGGGCAGTGGGCTTGTAGCTTCTCCTATTTGAGATATGGTCAAATCATCTAATAAGAGTTGGACTAGCAATATTAACAACCTCCTCACAAGCTGGCATAGTGTCGCGGTACTGCATCCGATAGCATTCCCAAGTGAAACAGTTTCAAATCCTAGTGACTCTAGTTTCCTATTTTATTATGTAGCGGGGGAGGTAAATCCCCCACTGTGTTACCAAATGGTCCTCTGGGGCTCCCTATTAACCAAAAAAAAAAAAAAAAAGACCTTCCAATCCAATCCTAGTGCTTTCTCTAGTCTCAGGGCTGACAAAGATATTTATGCGGACACCTCTTAAGATATGTTAAAATTAAATTTGAATGGTTTGCAACTTGACCTAACAAGAATTTGTTTTGGAGAACCAAAGTTATACGCAATGATCACCTCCACCCTGCTCTTAAAAGAGACGTGAACGAGTAGTATAAAATCATAACGAAGTTGATTAATCCTTTGAAGAGTTTGCAAGTTCAATCAAGAACTTAGTATGAGAATTACTTAACTTCACAAAAAATAACAAGAATGCCAATTTCTTTATTAAATTTTTTTTTTCCGTTCAAAAAGTCTATACAAAAGAGTATTTATACTAGAAAGAATCTTAAGTCTAATAGGATATCCCTAATATATATATGGATAAACCTAATAAATAATAATAATCTAATGACCCCGAATTTAAATAAAGGTTCTAATATCTCTAAAAGACCTAATAATAAGAATTAAAAGATAAATAAAAAAAATGGCACAACTAATTTAAATAGGATTAAAGTTTTCGTAATCTGCTGACAGAATTGAATCTAATTTTAATCAACACACTTTCTCCAAGTACCATCTTTCTTAGGTACTAAAAGTATGAGAACAACACATGGACTCATGCTCTTGGGAATGTACCCCTTCGGCATTTACTTCTCCATATGCTTTTAAAACTCCTTTGTTTTCTCAGGATTACTTTTATAGGTTGATCTATTAGGAATAGCCGAACCTAGTACTAGGTCAATCTGATGTTCCATTTCTCTTATAGGTGACAATCCACTTGGAATTTTATTAGGAAATACATTTTCAAATTCTTGTAACAAAGAAACACTAACACTAGTAACACTTGAATCAAGTTCATTAGTGTTAAAGTATGCCTCGTTATACAAGAGTAAAATCATAGGCATATCAGAAAAATAAACATGTGTAAGATCATTTTGTTTTGCATACAAATTAAGGTATTTCTCCACTTTTACTACACTTTTTTTCTCACATTTTCTTTCTTCTCTCCACTTATTTTCTCTCTACACTCAACTTTCCTTTTATTTTTATTTTGGTTGAAGCCTTCAAATTTGTCTTTAATGGCCAAAACTTTACTCCTTGGTGTTCCACACTCCTGACTCACTTTATTTTCACTCAGCCTCACATCATCACTATTATTTTGGAACAAGGCTTGTCCGGCTTCTTTTGTTTTCTTCATATTCAACTGATGTTCATACATTTGTCTAGGTTACAATAGTGCAAGCGTTTATGTTTTCTCATCCTTTTCCAGTGTATATCTATTTTTAAAACCACCATACTTGGCCTTCCTATCAAATTGTCAAGGTCTCCCAAACAATTGGTGTGCAACATGCATAGGAACAACACCACGCAAAACCTCATCCTTATATCTCCATTCTAAGAATGAGATTAAAACATTATCAATAATCATACTACATACTTTATTTTTTATGTGACATCTAGTATGAAATATATTCTCTTTTTGTTGCTTAACATTTACTTTACTAACCTGGACATTGAACCTTTTGGTTCCAAGTCTTGTCACTGGACCAACTGGAACCTTTAACGGATCTCTTGATGTTGTTTGGATTGCTATCACATTTGTTTGTGGTGAAACTCTCTTTTTCTTGCAAGTTTTGATACGAGTTTCTGGCTTACATTGCGAGGGACTTAATTTTCTAATGTGCTTATAAGGTGGTTCTCAAAGATGTGCCTGTTTCTAGGTACGTGTATATTGGTTCTGATTTCAAAATTCTGCCCTGCAGGTGACACATACTGACTTCAAGAAGGCCAAGGAAAAGGTGATGTTCAAAAAGAAAGAAGGGGTGCCTGAGGGACTTTACATGTGATGACATTCTCGTTGTTGTGCTCTTGTGTTTTTGGATTGTTTATTGCAAGTCAAGTTGTTTTTTCTTAGACTCTAAATAGAAGGTTGTCTACGTGTGAATGAAGTGCTGATAAGATGTCTACCTTGAATTTATCAAAGGCATCCAAACCCCTTTATTTCAACAGCAGTTATGGATGTTTCTAGCAGTCCCATAGTGTACTAAGCAACTAAAATCCACTTCTCCTATATCAATGTGAGATGGAAGCAAAGCCCCACGGTATATCCACTTTAATCCTTAAATCCTGATTTTGGGATCAATGGGAGTTCAAATTTAGGCAACGCCGCCATGCTACTATATCTTTAGGAGTATGGGTGGTGACAAAATATAGCAGGAGGAGCTGGTAGTGGTGGTAGCTGATTACATTTCTTAAAAAAAGCTCATGCGCATTGTAGCGATTATCTCACGGTTCACTGTTAATAGTGAATTTATTTCCCATTTCGATCATCAATTGTTTTTTGTGTTTAGTGTTTGATTTTTTGTCGGTACTTTCTTTTCTTCGTATTTGTGAAAGTTTTGACAAGATTTTAAAGTTGGATGGTGGGTCAATTTAATTAGGATGTAGTTTTAATTTGTAGTAATAAGATAAATTAAGAGAGTAAGAATCAAACAAAGAATAAAAAACTAGGGTGGCTTGTTGAGAGCTCACGTGAAATAGTTATATTTAGTCCTTATATTTTGAGTTGGCATTGTTTTAGATCCTTTTAGTTTTTAAAATTTTAACTTTGATTCAAAATTTTATTTTATTTATTTTTTAGTCTCTATGTTTAATAGATAAGAGAGAAATTCGTTGGAAATGGTGAACGAGAGAGAGTTGTTGGTTGAGTATATTTTGACAATAAAAATTTTGTTCTTAGTGCCAACAAGTTTTATTTGACAAGAAGAGTTTTATTGAAATATTTTTTTTACCCTTTATCTTGTCGAAAAAAAGTAGATCAGGATGGAGAAATGTGTTTTTTTTTTATCCAGTTTGATCTTGTGCTTTTGGAATAATTTAAGAGCGTTTTGATTTGAGAGATTTGTTTATTGAGATTATAAGGATGTTTATTAGGTGTTTTTACGTGGAAATAAGTTGAAAATGGTTTTCGAGCAAAAAACCACTAGCTTGAACTTTAATCACTTTAGCAATTAGACGATGTGTCATATGTTTTTTTTTTTTTAAAAGAAGACAACTTGAGCTAGGCAAAAAAAAAACAAAAAAAAGAAGGAAAGGTCACACACATGGCCCATCTATGCCCAGTCAGCACCTTCTTTTGTCCTTTAAATTTTTTCTCTTCAATTTAAATTGAAATGAATTAAAATCAATTAGTTAAAATTTATTTTTGAATAAAATTATAGCATTTTTCTTATAATATTAGTAAACACTCTTTCTTTACAGGCCATAATGATTTTCTTTTTAATTTTATTTGATAGTTTCCTTGCAAATGCTTATTCTAGTATCATATAATTAAATAAAAATAAATATTAAAAAATTTACTAAACCCAAACAAATTAATGACTTGGGTCAAGAGTTTTGCAAGTTAACTAAGTTGACCTGGTTTGATCCAAATTATGCTAGTCTTAATATTTATAAAACAATAAGGTAAAACGACATTGTCCCAAAATGTTTCTTTCTTAAGTCAAACAAGGCTTTGAACAAGTCGACTGAGTTTGAATTCACTAGGTCGACCAAGTAACATAATATCAGCTTTAACCCGATTTAATTTGAAACCTGAGCCTAATGGATCTTTAGTTTTAATTGAAATTAATTAAAATTAATTAATTAACAATGTATTTGGGATATCATTTAATAAATGTCATTCAATTATTACTTTATCTTTGAATAAGATTATAAATTATTTTTCCAATATTAGCAAGCACTTTTTTATATAGCTCTTTATGATATTTTTTTTCTTAAATTTTATTCAATCGTTTTTTTATGTGTGTCTATTTTTATTATCATATAATTAAATAAAAGCATTGGTTTCCGATAACCAGCCACTCGAGAGCTTTCTCTCTCCTCTTTCAAGATCAAGGGACTAATACATAAGAAAAACAAAGTTTGGGACCTAAGCAAAAAATCCAAGAAAAGGGACCAATATTATAAAATTTTAAAATTGAGGGACAAAAATGTTAATTTGCACTCCATTGAACAATACACATGAGAAACATGTTGTTAGTTTTTGTGAATTTCAATTTTGGTTCTTGTTCTTTTAGTTTGGTTTTCCATAACAATTATAAATCTTGTCATACAAAATTGACACGCCATCACCATGGAATAAATTTTTTTTTGCTCATAAGCATTATAGTACGCAACCCAAAAAGAACCAAAAAATAATGGACAAAAAAGACAACACTGAAGGACCAAATAAAAAAGAAATAAGAACTTGAGTACCCAAGAAAAGGGAATTTACATACCAAAATGCTATAAATAGTGAAATGTAAAACCCCATTCTCTTTTAGTTTCTTTTAACGGTATTAATAGATTTAATCTAGTTGTATTAAGAAAACAACATCCCATTGACAAAGGGTGAGATATCATATTTTTATAGGTTAAAATAAGCATGGGTGCAATTAAAGTCTATCTAATAGATAAAGGGTAGAATTGTAGTTTTTCTAGGCAATGAGCTGAGCTGAGCTGAGTCATGGCTCATGAGACACTTTAGTATAAGACTTTGTATGATATTTTATAAGTTTTTCATCAAAGTTTTAATATATGATTTTAATGGATAACAGTTTATTTATCATGCTCATATTTGCAGGTTAAATATTTTACATGAAACTGAGGATACTTATTAAAATTCTAGATTTATAAGTATTTAGCTTGTGAAATATAAAGTTGACCATTAATATAAAGTTGTGTAGCCAAGCTCTGGTACATGTTAAACCACCATATCTCTTACTTGGTTCATATTGATAAAGATTTATCCTTTTTTGAACTCAACTTTATGTTTGATGCCACCTTAAAAAGAATTCTCAAAACTTGCTCGACCCAAACATCTCAAATCAACCTCTTAAATGCCTTATTGATCCTCTTGGCTTTTGCCCTTGTAATTGGTCCAATCAAAACATGCAATGAATCTCGTGGTGGTTCTTGTTGATACTCATCATCCCTTCTCTCCTTAAAAAATTTGATCTCGAATTGTCACCTACATAAAAAAAAAAAAGATTAGAAACATTGAATGTAGCACTAATATTATACTTACTTGGAAGATCCAACTTATATTCATTGTTGTTGATCCATTCAAGAACATGAAATGGACCATCCCTTTTTTTGCTGCAACTTAGATCGCATATGAGCTGAAAATATTTCCTTCCTTATATACACCTAAACCCAATCATCAGGTTCAAAGATAACACATCTACAACTCTTGTTGGCTTTAGATGAATATTGCTTAATCTTCTTTTCTATTTGCAGCTAAACACTCTCATGAAATTTCTTCACCAATTCTATACCTTTTCACTAACAACATAACCAAGAAAAAAAAAGTTTCATGCAAAAAATATACTTTTTAAGATTAGCATACAACGTTTCCTCTATCAAAACTTGAAGCACACGACGCAAATTCTCGACTTGCTCTTTTAAACTCTTACTATAAACCAAGATATCATCAAAATGAACTACCATAAACTTGTCTATAAATGCATGCAATACATGGTTCGTCAATCTTATAAATATGTTTGGTGCATTAGTAAGACCAAATGACGTAACTAACCATTCACATAGCCCGTGTTTAATTTTAAAATTAGTTTTTCATTAATCACCTTCTTTCATTCTAATTTGATCGTAACCACTTTTCAAATCAATTTTTGTAAGGATAAATGAACCATGCAATTCATCTAACATGTCATCTAGCCTAGAAACTAGATGTCTATACTTTACCATAATATTGTTGATAGCCTGACAATCCACATATATCCTTAAGACTCATCTTTTTTTCAGTAAAAGAAGCATTGGTAATGCACATGGACTCATGCTCTCCCTAATATACCTTTTAGCCATCAACTCCTCAACTTTCCATTAAAGCTTTTTTATTTTCTCCAGGTTATTGTTATAAGTTGTTCGGTTAGGAATTGGAGTTTTAGGCATAAGATCAATTTGACATTATATTCCTCTGATTGACTGTAAACCACTTGGAGCGTCATTGAGAAATACATCTTCATATTCCCGTAACAAAGAAACAACAATATTAGAAAGAGATTGATCTAGATAATTAGTATTAAAACATGCCTATTTGTATAAAAGTTCAGACATAGGCTGCTTAGTATAAAAACACTCTTGACATCACTCTCTTTTTCCATAAAAAATCACTTGCTTCTTTGTTTTTCTCTTGACATCCTCTTTTTCTTTCTTCTCATATGCCCTCTCTTTTTCTCTCCTCTCGTTCACCTCTTTCTTCCTGCTCCTATCAACCACCTTCTTTTTTCAATCATCTCAACCTTAGTCTCTTTTTTTAATCTCAAATAATCCTCGTAAACTTGTTTTTGGTGATAATGATATAAGGGTGATAAATTTTTCATCTTTTACAAATGAATACCTATTCTTAAACCTATCATGTATAGCCTTCCTATCAAACTACCATGGTCTCCCTAAAAGTAAATGTCTTATATGCATAGGAACAAAATCACACAAAATCTTATTATTATACCTCCTAATAAAAAAAGGAGACCAAAACTTGTTTGTTTACCCTTATTTCCCTACACTCATTCAACAACCAAAACTTATAAGATCTATAAAGTTTTTTAGTATTCAAATTCAACTTATCAACAAGTATAGTTGACACGATCAAAGAGTTGATGTCCTATCCCAAGTGTAGGAGTGTCAAAGTAATAAATAACCCTGCAAGACCGGGGTTGATCCACAGGGAGGTCAACTATATAAATTATAAATAATATATATAATTTAACAAAGAGTTAAAGAGATCTTTGAGATGTGAGATTAATATGAGGATTAAACAATGATAAAAACAATTGTCAAAGTTAGAGGATCCACTAATGGTATTAGAAATAAGTATAGTATAAACTCGTTTTATTACTCAACTGGAAACTACACACAAAGGAGGTTCCAATCGGATGATTTATCCTTTATAATTCATTATAAATTTTTAACACGATCATATTAATTATCTTATTTTAGTAACACCATACTTTTAAATATTGTCAGGAATTCATGATGCTAACTTATGTTAACAACAAATCAAGTTCCTCTCATAACAACGATGTCGGCCGAAGACTATGAAGGATCAAACATTTATTGTATCAAGTGTTATACAACACAAATCTAGATTAATCATTTAACAAATAAGGTATTAAGAATTAGTAAGATAAAAAGATAAGACATATTAATAACAAACTTTCTTGGATATAAACATTGAAGTTCATATTGAGTTTATATTATACATATTCTAACACCATTAGTGAAACCTTTTCACATTGACATAATTAACTTAGCTAGACATAATGAAGAAGAAGAAGAACATAACTAAACAAAATAAGAACATAATTATGATATAAGTTAACTAAGAGTAGTAAAGGAAATGAAAAGTATAAACAAGAGATTAATGAAAATAAAACATGAAATAAAACTTGAACATTACAAGGAGAGAAAGCAAGAAAATGATCTTGATTTGAAAACCAAGATTCCTAAATGAATGGCAAATGCCTCATTTTATAGGCTAAAATTTGGAACTATTCATTTGGTAATTGATTATTGATGTAGTGGCCAACTATTGATTTAGTGGACTTGGTGGACAACAACACTCAAGCATTTTGCCTGGATGAAATGACATTGATGCAATCAGAATTTGGCAAAGTGTTCTGCATGAAAGTTGTTGGAAATCCTCTCCTCTTTCCACCCACAACATTTTAGAGCATTTGGATCACTAAAGCTCGAGATATGGCTAAAATACTGAGAAGTGCTTCTAGTGAACAAGGTGGATAGCCCTCAAGCTTTTGTCTAGATGAAATGTCATTGCTAACATCAGAGCTTGAGCAGGTGGTCCTCATGATAGTTGTTGGAAATTTTCGTATCTTTCCACCAACCAAATTTGACGTCATTTTTCGTTATAGAACTCCAGCTATGGGTAAAATTCTTAGCAGTGTTTGGGCTAGATTGCAGGACAGATTCTGACTTCTTTTTTGTGGCCAAGCTTTGAATTTGAAAACGACAGATTTGGATCTTCCACTCTTCATGAAAGTTGTAGGCCCATGTCTTAACTTTCCAGAATAATAAACCAAACATACATCCAAGGTCCGCAACTTCAGATATAATCAAATGACTTAATGGTGTTCCAGTTTGATCCAGCATCTCTTCTCTAACCTTAACCCTTTCTTTGTCTTTTCACTTTCAATAGTCAATCACATCAATCAATCTTTTGAATTATGAGATATGCCTGCATTTAAAATGAGCATTTATCATAAATTAAAGCTATCTATATTATCAAACTTGTTATTATAAAAACATGCTTAAGTTAGGGAATTTAATGGTACTAAAAGTACAATATAATGATATAAAGCATTAATAACAATGCACTTTTAAGTACTAATCAGTAGTACTAGTTATATTAGCATAACACTGCTTTACCCCTAACCACTCAACGTTTCAAGGACGATTAAGAAGTGTCAATGTCATTTCTATCTAAGACTTTGCAGACTCAGTTGATAACCTTTTGTTTCAAAATCAAATCGTATATTTCAAGGATCATGTCCATTCAAGTCTAATTGTTGAAATGAATTTAAAGAGATATCAATTTTGAAAGTATTTTGAAAATTAAGCTTTTTTGGTCAAAGATCTAACACACGTCATTTAATACATGCACTCATTTAATTATTTTATATTTTGAAAACAGAAATTACCCTATTATAAGATTAAAATAGTTTGTTTGGCTCTTTTGTGGCTCTTTGTGCCAATTTTAATATCTCATTTTGGGTATGTCATTTGATGGAACATGATGAGGTGATATTTTATAGATTTCAATAGCAAGAGTGTAACGACCTGAAATTTCCATATAACTTTCATATTTCTAATCATCCTGTTTGAGTATAATGGGGTAATTTTATTTTTTTTATGCAATCTGTCTAACAATACATCCCATTATTGATTCTTTGGTTTACCAAATTTACAGCAGAGTTTCCCCTATAACTTATACATTTTCTCAGTTCTTTTCTTATCCTCTTAGGCAACACAATATCAAATAACTGTATTACATACACGTAGTAGCCTTCAGCCACACACCAATTCAATTGTTTCTCCATTTGATTCTTTCACATCGCTTCTCATAATTCATCTTATATTCTTTCCATTTTCCATTTACTTAAAACATACATGTGATGAATACACACACACACACACACAACATAAGAGATGCAATAACCAAATGCTAGAAATACAATCATACCATTTAGTATATTTCAAGGTGAAGTTATTAACACAATTTTAAGTATTCATAGTACATAAAAATAAGTACATAACAGAATTATAAATAGTGAAACGACACAATCAGTGTTGGCCCACTTCGTGTTATAGACTTGCAATATATATCGCATTATAAGAGTTATTAGTCATCAATAAGATTTATGCTTATGATATTTTTTATGAGGGAAAGGAATCATTATGTCAATTAGCACTTTTAACAATCATACTCAAAACATTCAATTTAAGTTCAATAATACCTCAACTCATATGACAATACTCGTGCTAATCATTGCAATTAAAATAACATTACAAATTTAACATCTAGCCATAAAATACATATACGTGGTTTTCATAAGGAAAGAGAACAATATATTTATCCAGAATTCTTTTAGCATTGATTACATCATATACATATTGAATTACGCACTAGCTGTTATGACGTCTAAGTTCATATTTTTCATTTTTGATATTGCCTTTACGATGAATTATATAATACATTCAAATTTAAGGTTGTTGAGTATACGTCACCACGTTGCAACTCATTTTCTTAATTTTTGATTCCCCAATCAATAATTAATATTTCATTTCCTTAGTTACCAATTTTCTTGGGTACAATCCTTGAAGTAACCACACATATTAATCCTATGTTTACTCGTCACCATCACTACTTAACATAATTTGTTTGTAACATTACCATATTTTCTATTTTCTAGGTATCACAACGGTTTGTTACATTATCACCCCATTAACATTTACTTTGACTTAGTAATACATCAAACGGTATTATCTCTTAAGTTGCCAATCAACCCCCCTGTCATATATATTTTTAAGCGTCGGTTAATGGTCTTACCCAATGGTTTCCATTATACAATTGAGGATAGTTTCAATGATTTCCATTATTAGAAAACAACAACACCATGGTTTCTACTAATTGAAAACAACAATACGATGGTCTCTATTCAAAACAAAGACAACCACATAAATTCTCTTTTTATTAGGGACAAATAGGAACTAACTTTTGGTGCCTATAATTTAATTTAAAGGACTTGTCAACTTAAATAGAAGCATAGGGAAAAGAGAATCTACATCATCATCTTATAATTAACCAAATCATACTTTGCTTCTTTGGTCATCATTCTTTTAGGCAACTAAACATCAAAAGTTATCATATTCATAGATATTGGTAATTAATCGTCAACTATCAATTTATATCTTGTACTTAGTAACTGATACTGCGGTAATTAAGTATCGTTCCTTTCTTACCCTTAGTCACCGACATTACAGCCACTAAGGCCCCGTTTGTTTGCTGGAAAGTAGTTTTTTTTGGAAAGTGAATTCCGGGAAAGTGAATTATTTTCTGATGTTTGGTAGTGTAATGAAAAATCAGTTGGAAAACACTTTCCAGCGTTTGGTTATGTCATGGAAAATAAGCTGGAAAATAACTTATTAATGTTTTATTTTTCTCAAGTTTATTAAAATAATGAGGAACAAATCTTACAAATTAAAAAGTTGAATAAGAATGAAATTGAAAAAAAAATATAATTTCATAAATTATCTCAAATAAAATAAATAATAATCAAAATAATAGAGATCAAATCTAAAAAAATAAAATTGAAAGATGAAGAAATTAAAATAATAATAATTAACATTTCATAAATTATTTCAAAAAAAATAAGTAACAATCAAAAGAATGAGGACCAAATTTGATAGATAAAAATTTTCAATAAAAAAAATGATAAGGGAAATGCAAATAACAATTATAAAAATAAGGACCAAAGTTAATATAAAAATTAAATTTTAAGAGATGAAATTGAAAAATAAATATTCAAAACAAAATATATATAGCAATCAAAAGTTTGAAGACCAAATTTGATATAATCAGCAAATAATATGACATTTCTAAATTTTTCACAACTTCCGGAAAGTGTTTTCCTCCCAAATTTTCCAGGAAAACACTTTCCTGGAAACCAAGCCAAATTTTCCTTTGACTGGAAAATGTTTTCTGTTGACCAACTTTTCTAATGTCAAACAAACACAGGAAAATTTGGAAAGTGGTTTCCCGAAAAGTGAATTCCAGGAAACAAACATAGCCTAAGTATCACTTTTATCTCATCCTTAGTCGCCGATACTATGGCCACTAAGAATAATCCAGTCATCCCCTCGCGTATGCCAATAATTCTAGCAAACTCATTTGATTGCCAACAAATTCGACTATTTATATCTTCCTACCGAGCTATCTTTAATATTTTACTCCATATCTTCATACAACCTTATACTGCATTATTTTATTTGAGCTATGTTCAACAAACAACTGATGACATGTATTATGGTCTAGAAATCCTTATACATATAGGATTCTTCCATACATAACTATTCATTCCTAACCATGATCAATTTTGTATATGATTCTTTAAACATTAATTTCGATTGTGAATAACACATCATACTCTTTATTTTATCGTATTAATAAACACTTTTAAATGAGATGGTTCACAACACTCATTACCGGTAATCCTAGCATAGACCCTATTAACCAGAGTTAACCTCATCATTTACTCCTGGCTATCCAACATAGATATCATTAGCCAAAGTTAATCTTCAATGCTTATTCTCGACTATCCAACATGGATTCTATTAGCCAAAGCTAATCTTATCATTCATTCCCAGATATCCAATATGGATACCATTAGCCGAAGTTAATTTCATCAATGAATCCTGGTTATCAATATGGATATCATTAGCCAGAGCTAATCTCGTCAATTAATCCTGGTTATTCAATATGAATACCCATTAATTGAAGTTAATCACATCATTTAATCTTGGTTATCCAATATGAATACCATTAGTCAAAGCTAATCACATCACTATTCATTGTGTTTCATGAGTAATTTTAATTGATTGAAATCGAGTAGCAACATTATGTATAAATACCTCGAGGATTTAATAATAATTAGTTAAAGGTGGAAACCACCTACTTGCCCCTCTAGTAGTGTGCCCTTGCCCGGTCGAAGATCCGATCCCGGTCACGCCTCCTGATACACAAAATGACCATTACTTAGTATATTTTTATTTAGGTAATGTCAAAGACTATTTCCACACATATATTAGAACACATACATTCATTCAAACATCTCTCACATTTGTATAATTGAACAGTGATAATTTTGTAACAATACATTCGTCTCTAATTTTAATGAAGATCATCTACAAAAATTATACCATTATGACACTGAAATTTTCAACAAAACTGAGTTATTTTGACATTGAAAATTGTTAGCGAAAGCTAAGTCATTCCGACACTGAAAATCATCAACAAAAACTAAGTCATTCTAACACTGAAAATTGTTAATGAAAAACTAAGTCATTTTGACACTGAAAATCGTCAATGAAAACTAAATTATTACGACATTGAAAATTATCAATGGAAACTAAGTTATTCTGACACTGAAAATCATCAATGAAAACTAAGTCATTCTAACATTTCTTTTCCCTAAATTCATGCATATGGTCAATACCAAGTTTTCCTCTTAAAGACCATACTTCAACCTAGTTTTGGACATAAACCACAACCAAATGCATTTCCAAAGTTTATGAAGCAAGGGAAACATGTAATGTTTCTATTCCATGACAATATCACACATTCATCAAACATTGTTAAAGAGGAACCATCACTCATTACTATCTTCATGAGGGTTTTTTTTTGTTGTCCTCTCTTAAGGTGGTCGAAGCCTATGTCATTCCTCTAACAAGCATATTTTTGTGTTCTTCATGTGGCAACATCATTCATTATTGTGTGGCATAAGGTGTTCTACGCATTCCAATTATGAAGTACTACTAAATATGTTCAATGATCATATTCTTTTCTATAACCTCATCAAGTTCATCACAATGTTTTCAAGTAGTACACAATCAAGTTCAACATGTACATTCTCAAGGATTCTCCCATCTAAATTTCTATAGGCCAAAACATGGGTATTAACATTAAGTGTTTATTTCATCAAATTTTTTACTACATCATTCCAAGTGTTAGAACCTTTAATCAACAAAAATTCCAAGTAAAGATTAGAGCTTGATTAGTCCTAGTTGGTTTAGTTCACCTAGCCCCGAACACTGTTTGGTGTTTTAATCGTAACTAAAGTTTCAGAACTCTTTTTTTAGCATGGTTTGTCTATATGGAAAGCTTATACCGCTACAACTTTCGTGAGTACACAACACCAAATCTATCCAGTACTATATTAGTCTGGACCTTTACTCTGTATTTTTCTCATAGTTGGAGTTATACAACTCCAAATAAGTCAAGACTAGTTCCATTTGAAAGATAACATCCATACCTATAACTTTTTTAAGGATACCAACTCCAAATTACATCGTTTTAAGGCTCACAATTAATAATTATAGTAGCACCCAAAATTTGTCCAGTACTATATCGGTATGGACCTTTACTCAGTCTTTTGCTCATATATGGAGTTATACAACTCCACATTAGTCACGACTAGTTCCATTTGAAAGATAATATATATACCTATGACTTGTATAAAGACACCGGCTCCAAATGACATCATTTTAAGGCTCAAAATTAACAAGTACAGTAGCACCCAGAATATGTCTAGTACTATGTCGGTCTGGACCTTTACGTAGTGTTTTTTCTCATATTTGGAGTTATACAACACCAAATAAGTCGAGAATAGTTCTATTTACAAGATAACATCCATATCTACAACCTTTATAAGAACACCAACTCCAAATTATATTTTTTCAAGTTATAATTTTGACTAGAAGTTGGTAGTAAGACTATCAGGATTTTAATTACATAAGAGATAAATTTGACAAGCACACTACATGTTTTCATGCATCATGACATCCATTATCATTACTCCATATTCAAAGAAACTCTCATTTCCTATACATTTTCAAGAACCCTAGAATCACAACATTGGGGGTTTGTTCAATTATCCTTTACTAACTTTGAAATCAAGGAGGAAAACAAAAAAAAAACACTTTTATCAACAATTTCGAGTTCAAATTGAAGAGTTTTTACCAATTTCTTCTTTAATTGTTCTTCCTCTTCATCACCCATACTTGTCCCTCAAGTTCCTCTTCTCCAACCAAGCTTCTTAATTTTGGCCTAAAAGTGTTTCTCTCCTCACAAACCTATTTGCAAGCTTCAATCTCACAATTTGAAAAGATTTCTTAAGTAATTTTTTGAAGAGAGGCAAGAGAGAAGCCTCTTTCTCTCTTTTTAGTTGTTGTTCCACATGAATAGTAGCAGCAAGCATAGTGACATTAGGTTTTATGGATCAATTACTATTATACCCCAACTTATCCCCCCTAAATTTCAATTTATTGCACTGACCCGACATTATGTTTTTATTTTCAAGACCTTTTTGAACTCTAATCACTCTTAAATGTTAACCTAAGGTAAACTATTATGTCTTAAGACCCCGTGTAAAAGTTCAACCTGATCCAACAATCGGATTGGGAGATACGTTCAATATTGTAAAATTGGACAGTTGGAAATTTGACGCCAAAAATCTGAATTTCACATACCATATAATTTACTTAAATCATCTTGGTTCTTAGACTAATTCTTTGGAGATTCCTATTCATAATTATCATAAATTCATAAGATTTTCTTCCTAATTTATCATTTTTCAATTGATAGCTACCCTATTTAACCCAGATTTATCTATTTTTGACTGGAGGTTTACAAAGAGGCTCGAGTCAAGACTCGAGGCTCTATCAAGAAAGATTGTCTCTGTAAACCCCCGGTTATAATTTTTATAGGTTATTAAAATATGATAAATTTAACCGATAGTAAAATGGGTTAAATTAAATTAAAGAAACCTAAATCAAGATAAAAATGGTGAAATTAATGAAATGAAAAGTGAATATAGTACAAAATTGTATGGCCAAAAGTGTCATACCCCTTTATGTTGGGAAGAAGTGGGAGATGTTATAGTTTACATTTTGAGTTGAAGTTATGTATTGGAAATTATATAAATTATATGAAATGATGATGAAATTAATGTGTAAATTTCATTGTAAATTGATTAATAATGTGAGGGATCATTGTTAGGTTTTGAGAAAATGAATTTATACACACACACACACATACACACATCTCTTAAGGAATGACGATTTAAAATAGAATGTGTGCCTGGTGTTAAATGAAGAAATAAAGATACATTGAATGGTGATAGTTGAACCATTACTGATATGTCTTTGAAATGTAAATTATCTAAGGAATAATTAAATGCAAATCATATGCATGAGGTGGATACGATACTTGGGAGAGATAAGTTAGTTAGTGATTGAAGTAGTGAAAAAATGCTTGACCAATGATTATATAGGGTAGATGAATTGGTAACCAAAATGATTTGTTGAAAGCTAGTGTGGGAAGTTGATGAACATGTGTGGAGATTGATTTGAAAGGTTGAGATTGGGTTGCTTAGAATTTCTATGTATATGGGCAAAACATTTACAATAATAATAATTAGGTTGATGGTTTAATTTTCCTAAATATAGATGGCATGTAAGATTAATGTATTAGGATTGGGGTGGAATTTGAGTTAGATTCCACATAGGTGTTGCCATAAGTTCCTATTGAGATCCGAGATGAATTGACTATGGAAGTGCCACCAGTGAGGATTTTGATCGACATGTAAAGGAATTAGGGAATAAGACAGTTCCTGTAGAAAAATAAATTATGGAAGAGTTCTCAAATTGCAAAAGAAACTTGGATACGGGAGTCCTAAATGATGAAAAAGAATCCAGAAATTGTTTCATAGATAGGTATGAATCTTAAATTTCAAGGACGAAATTTTATAAGGAGGAGGAACGTAAACCCTCGGTTATAATTTTTTTGGGTTATTAAAATATGAGAAATTTAATCGATAGTAAAATGGGTTAAATTAAATTAAAAAAACCCAAATCAAGATAAAAATGGTGAAATTAATGAAATAAAAAGTGAATATAATACTAAATTGTTAGAAAGAAACATTTATGGGGACAAAATGAATACATAAGATCAAGAGAGGTAAATGTTCAAATAAGAGAAGGTTAGGGGTTTATGTACAAGTAATATAAAAGGGGTGGGGATAAAGGTGTAATTAACAAGAAGATAACACTATAAATATCATTCTATTTTCTCTCTTGTGGTGACATGCAAGAGCATTAAACGGGTTAGGGTTCTTTGATCTTTTCTTCTCATTCCTTGATGAAATCTACAACAAAATGTTAACCTAGAGTGGTTTAAAAGAGTCAATAAGTTATAAAAGAGAGATATTTAGGTGGTTTAGAGAGTTTATAGAGAGGCTCGAGAGAAGACATATTGATGGTAGAAAATCTGATAGCTATAACACCACCTTCCATCGTTGGATCACAACGATATTTGGATATGATGTTTTCCTTCATGTCTTGTACATTTTCACGGGAGCAATCTTCTATATCTGTCTCCGTTTGAGAGATATCGTATGAGGAAAATTTTTGGAAAAATACACTTCTAGACAGTCTTAGTTGTTGATCATTTTTTCCTCCATCCACTGTTGGATCGGGCTATAATTTGGATGAGTTGTTCGTCCTGATGTTATTTAGATTCTGAATGGTGGAGATCAGAAATAAACACTTCAAATAGAAGTTATGCTTATTTCACAATAGATCTGCAAGTTTTAGGTTAGTTCGGTTAAACCCAAGCTTCTGGAAATTTCACCGTTGGATGAAGTTGATATTTGGATATGTTATACTTATAATGGTTATTTGAAATCGTATGGATTGTTTGGAACATTATTCCCGTATTATTTATGGTTGTTTGAAACTGTTGCCAAAATTGGTTTTGTGTGAACTAAAACAACCCCAAAATTAAAAGGAAATGAAGCATTAGAGAGACTTAATTTGTAGGAAACTTTGGGGCTGTCATGACAGCCTTGAAAGTCTATGTTTAGGGGGGGTAAATACCTCTCCAAAATTTAAAAAAAAAAGGGGGGCTAGAGTGACAACCTTAAGTGTAGAGTTGTTAGGAATCAAAAGTGTCTCCAAGAAACTTAAGTAAGGTTGTTGTAACAATCCTACTAATGGGTGTTAAGGGGCTGATTTGGACAACCCCAAAAACAAAAAATAATGGAAAATTAGAGTCCCATATAAATTGATTAAGGTGAGGTAAGTTTGGGTTAAGAAATTAGTTTGAAAAAGTTTGCATGGTTCGGGTAAACAGGTGGCTATGTGAATGTGAAATAATGATCTAATTTAGATATGAAAATCTTGCATGAAATCATATAATGATGCTTGCTAGTTGATAAGAAAACATTGAAAAAAAGAATGAATGATATTAAATGATGGTCTTGTGTGGAGTAGGAGAGGCATCAACCGCGGGACCTCAAGCTAGCAGAACGAGACCACTGAGAAGAACAAATAGGTGTTTACCACCTCATCTCTTTATATTTTGAAGAGTTTAATACATTCTGAAATTTTATTTGTTTATATTGTATGTTGATTCACAATAGGATGAGAAATTTGAGAATGAAAATAGGATTAAACATGACGACTGGTGTCATGAGTGTTGTTGGAAAAATACATTGTATAAGGTTACTATTCTTGTTATCCTAGGCCTTGTTTGTTTCAAGGAAAGTGAATTCCAGGAATTCACTTTCCTTATTTTCCAATGTTTGGCAATCATCTGGAAACTTGGTCAAAGGAAAATTAATTCCGGTCAACAAAAACAGCTTACTTTACCCGCAGGAAAGTGTTTTCCTTTCCTTGTCAAAAGGAAAACACTTTCCTATCTTTACTGATAAAACAATCTAACTCCTCTCTGCATCTCTGTCCAAACACTATATATATTTTTGTTGTTTAATTTGTCTGTCCTGTATTTTTCTTTGTTTGCCAATTTTTTTCCCATACCCAGTTTTCTTCTTCATCTCCTCGTCACAGTAAAAAATGCTCACAGAAAAACCCAACCAATT
>Ga0307515_10009488_pt1 | contig 18801 bp, 16 predicted proteins | sample 17_EM_MG_FD_194513 | JGI IMG/M metagenome (GOLD analysis project Ga0307515, IMG submission 194513) | Populus trichocarpa ectomycorrhiza microbial communities from riparian zone in the Pacific Northwest, United States - 17_EM | ecosystem: Host-associated > Plants > Roots > Unclassified | place...
CACAGGCTGTCAATTCAAGCCATCGGGCTCATGTCAGTCTCGATGCATCTGAGAGCGGTGACGGAGATACTCACACGCTGTCGAATCAAGCCATCGGGCTCATGTCAGTCTCGATGAAGCTGAGAGCGGTCACGGAGATACTCACGGGCTGTCGAACCAAGCCATCGGGCTCATGTCAGTCTCGATGCAGCTGAGAGCGGTCACGGCGATACTCACTCGCTGTCAAATCAAGCCATCGGGCTCATGTCAGTCTCGATGAAGCTGAGAGCGGTCACGGAGATACTCACACGCTGTCGGATCAAGCCATCGGGCTCATGTCAGTCTCGATGCCGCTGAGAGCGGTCACGGAGATACTCACAGGCTGTCGAATCAAGCCATCGGGCTCATGTCAGTCTCGATGCAGCGGAGAGCGGTCACGGAGATACTCACACGCTGTCGAATCAAGCCATCGGGCTCATGTCAATCTCGATGCAGCTGAGAACGGTCACGGAGATACTCACGGGCTGTCGAATGAAGTCATCGGGCTCATGTCAGTCTCGATGCAGCGAGAGCGGTCACGGAGATACTCACGGGCTGTCAAATCAAGCCATCGGGCTCATGTCAGTCTCGATGCCACTGAGAGCGGTCACGGAGATACTCACCGGCTGTCGAACCAAGCCATCGGGCTCATGTCAGTCTCGATGCCGCTGAGAGCGGTCACGGAGATACTCACCGGCTGTCGAATCAAGCCATCGGGCTCATGTCAGTCACGATGCAGCTGAGAGCGGTCACGGGGATACTCACACGCTGTCGAATGAAGCCATCAGGCTCATGTCAGTCTCGATGCAGCCGTGAGCGCTCACGGAGATACTCACTAGCTGTTTAATTAAACAATTAGCTACTCACCAGCTTAGACAAGTTACAGAGAAACTAACCTGCAGTTAAACCATGCCAGTTAGCTAAACTTAGCAACGCATTTTCACCCTCCGCTCACTTCGGTGGTGACTCACATCCTAGAACAAACCAAGAGAACCCGGATTAGTTTTGCACGGGATGCTGGAAGTTTATTTGTAAACCCACTTGCTATTTGATCCCACCGTCAGGCTGTCGTCAGATATGCACATATTTCAAAATAGAAAGTCTTTGGAAGTACATACCGACTAGAACATTGCACCACCCATTCTGATTAACTTCGTCTTTGTCAAACTGTGGACAATTTGGCATAACCTTACCCCCTTTTGAGCCAAATTGGTAAGTTTGCGTTAGCTATGTTTCTGCTACATGGGATGGAGCATTTTGTGCAGATCATACTTGCTGTTAAAGCCCCAAATACGAGTTATTAATTTAGTATTTTGCGCATCCAAAACCCATAGAGTGACTCACATGCTACGGGAACGACATAATAGCAGTTAGTGACTCATCATCTGCATATGGAATTGTTAGAAACCTACTCACTGGTGAATCCAGCAGGCAGTCTGTGGTTAGCCACGCACTCTCGTTACATTGAATAACTGGTTCAGACGTACTGTCTATTCAATCGAGGCATTTATCCCTGGTAAACCTTTCACTGTTCATACGCGGAAGCAACTGGGAGAACTTACGGGCTGAAGTATAATACATTGGGCGTTAACCGTGTACATTTATTGATGATAGGGAACGGTCGCTCAGGAGCAACTCACAACTTTTCAACAGCTATGTGCAGTGCTATTTTCCCATAATTGTCCTTTATTTCAATATTCACATTCTGTTCCATCAGTAGCCGAACAATGGCCTCCCTCTCATTCTCCGTCGCATGGTGCAGAGCTGTGCGCCCGGCATTGTCCTTGGCGTCCTTGTCAATATTTCTGTCAAGAAATAGTTGCGCTGCACCGGTAAGCCCTTTCTGAGCTGAAATAATCAAAGGCGTCTTTCTTTCGGTATCAGGAGTGCTCTCTGTACATGTAAGCAGCAATGCCTCCACGGTGTGAGATAGCTTAGGTTCTTCTGTAGCGGCATTGAGGGTACGGTATATAATGTTCTCAGATATTTCTTGATGCTCGTTAACAGGGATTGCTTCTCCATTTTTCTGTCCGCAGCAGAACTCCATATAGCGTCCTAAATAGTATGATGCTTTATTTTTGGCCAACTGTCGGATTAATGTGGTAACAAGTTGGGAAACCTCCTCATTCGCACTGCAGAGGTCAAGGTGGTCTTTGATATAGCGAAGTGTGTATTCCACCAATGGCCACTCGTTTAGGTATTCGGCGTAGGCTCGAAAGTTGCTCGGACTCCAGCTCTCGATATTTGCAAAATCATCTTCTATGCGTGGACATGTGAAACAAATCATCAAATATCGAATCCACTTTGTAGTTATCGTAGTGTGGGCCTCATCTAACTTCAACGCAGCTGGAATGGTCCGGATCAAGAAATCGCGAGCAGTTTGGTGCATCAGCTGAACGGTGTTATTCGCTAAAGTAGCATATCAGCGTTGTGATGAAGGACGTAGTTAACTCTCAAGGGAAATTACGTTTAATTTCCAAAAAGTTACCCCCACAGTGCTCGATTCGCCTCTCGATTGCACTTATTATATTTTGTTGAAATTCTTCATAGGAAGAATTGTGACCATCTAGTATTGCAAGAGCATGGCGCAGTTCTGCAACGGCAAGAGGGCGGCGCGCAAACAGAACAAATCGGAAAATCCTTATTCCGTCTTGAATGTCCCGATCTTCACCTCCCTCTAGCCTGGCAAGCATTAGTTTGTACAATTCCTCTAGATCTTGAGGAAGATCTTTCAGCCGCTGTAATATTTCGGAATTCCGACAACCAGTTTCGACAAGCCGATGTAGTTCGGTCTTAACCAACGCAACCCACACGAATACACCTTGCGCATTTCCAGTGATATAATCAGCAGCTTCAGCAAGGATATTTCCGGTTAACTTGAGCTCATTTTTGAGGAAACCATCTGCAAATCTGGAAATGTCCTGCGTATTCTCATCTTGCAACATTATTACAGAGTGGTTCTGAATGCAGTGCTTGAGCTCGGCGACCGGGCGACTCGCGATGAAGATCTTTATGTTATAAGGGTTTTCCTTTGAGCAAAGCTTGCATATCAATTCTATGATGCTACGTCTGTCGTCGTGGTCGGATTCATCAATCGCATCAACAATGACGTACAGTGGTTTCGTGGAAGGATGGTCTGCAAACGACAATAGAATATTTTTTAGAGACTGGTAAGGCCATTCCGGGTGCTTGCGTCGTTGCAACTTCCGGAATTCCTGTTGATAGTGGAAAAAAAAAGACTCGTCCTGCTCAAGGATACTGTAAAGAATGGACCGCAGCATATTCTCATGTGTACGCTCCAGTACGTTCCCGCGGATTGTGTAGAAATAATGGGCCACAGTACTTGAACTGATGTCTGGTTTTCTCTTCACAAGGTTTTTCTCGAAGTATTTCGCAAGGGTGCTTTTCCCGCTCCCTGGCTTCCCCTCGATATACAGAAGGCTGGAGGTTTCTGATGCTGACCATTGTAGGTATTGTGGGTGCTCCCAAAGCCATTCCAGCGAGCCCTGATGCTCTTCTGAAATATTGTCATAGCGCGTATCCTCATAGTGAAAAGAACGAAGACACTCTGGATCAGGCAGTTAGCGAAAATCTAGGCTATCGAATGGCGACGGATATGCAAACCCTTTCGCTCCTTGTCGTATTCAATACAGATCATTTCTTTAGGTATCTCTCCAGCCTTTTCTGGGCTTGTAACCGTAACCAAAGCTTTCAACCTTGGTGTTGCTTCCATAACTTGATTGACCAGCGGGTATGCAATATCCCACAAGCCGTCGAAGATGACTGACAACTCTTGAGTGCCAGCAGTCTTGATGGCTTCGACTAAAGCCTCAATGAGTTCGTTATCCGGAGCATGTAGAATCTTACTTATTGCCATATTCTGGGTATCATTCTTATTAAAATATTGTGAGGGTCGCTGCATATGGCCACTTAGCAAAGTGTCAAGGAAAGTAGCAGCAATAGAGTCAGCGTTTCCACTTGAACAGCACACAAACTGGTGGAGTAGTGTGTGTACAAAGTTAGTCGAGCTCCTAGTTTTCGTAGTACTTGAGGCGAAGAAATAGAGCAGAGAGCTGTTTGTCTGAGAGGCCTTCTTCTTAACAAGGTCGATGACGTGCGAGCAAACTTCTGTTGTCCCGTGGCCGGGCGGTGCGAATAGCAGTAGTGCCCGTGAGTCGTTGGCCGAATCCCATTGGAGAAAGTCAATGTTTTTGGAGATCCAAAAGTTCTCGGGCTTGTTGGGGTAAAAAGGTGAGATCTTGGATCGATGCTTGTCCTGGTCAATGACAGACAAATAGCGGCGGAGAGCAACCCAATCGATCGTTTGAACTGGAATCGGTGGCGTCAGATATCAAAATCAATATATACTCTTTAACAAGGTTAACTACCGATATTTTCCAACTGTGCACGGATTTCAGGGTCTATCGGGGGGCCACAGTGCGAAGAGTATATGGTATCACCTGAACGAGATGTCAGCAAGAGTGTGGCTTCATCAAAACATAGAATAGATAGCCCTACCAAAATTTGCCGTCCCATGGAATTCTGAGCGTGTAAATTCGTTGTGCCTAGATTCTTTGTAGTTATGAGTAGTTTCTGCACGACTATTACTGTTGGTTTTTGTTGTATTCCCACTGCTAGTATTACTGTCACAGGCAGTGGTGTCCCAACGTTTGTCTGTGTGACTAATACTCTCTGTACCTGGGATATTCTGTGAGGCGCCTAAATTGACGTTGTAATCTTCGGTGGATAGCATGGGTATGGGAAGGAACATACCATCTGGCTCTAGTGCCTGTTATGCAGCTCATTGTTAGCTACCATTCAGATCTTGAGGGGATCAGTACGGTGATACCTACCTTCGCATTCGATGCACCCGCACTCTGAAGGTTCCCCTGCTCATTCCCAGGCGAATCTGGCTGCTGTGACAGATACCGCATCTTCCATTTTTTTCTTAGTAGCTTACCAGAAGGCATCTTGAAAAGTGGCTGAAGGTCAATAATAAAAAGGTAAATAGTAGTCTGCGTAATTGAGAGTGCTGCAAAGTATTTGGTGACGAACTTCAAGGAGGTAGGAGTTGTTATTCTATTCCAGTTGCGGGGCCACTGTGTTGTAGCCGCTCATATACATTGACTATAATGACTAGGCCACCAAGAGCGAAAAGAAACTAGCTGACCAAGGTAGCCAAACATTTGTTCTGCAGCTATCGCGCACGTATGCATTAGGCCATACTCCAATCCCAACTTTGTTTTTAGTGTGACATCACTCGCGTTTTCATGCATGAGTGTGTTGGGCGTGCTGCAGGATCACAGTTTCGAAGTGAGAGCAGGATGCCTCTTTAGGCTAGCGTACCCCCCAAAGGAATCGTCAAGTTGACACGATCAATGCCGTATAGCCTGATAACACCTCCCTCCACCACTATTAATTCCGGCTCGATGACCTGTTAGCCTGGACTAAAAAAAGACTAGATCTCTCTGTATATTCCATCTGATGATAACCAAAAGCTCAACCAACCACCTCAACGCCTACGCCATATTAAGCATTCGGTCTTCAACTTGGGCCACGTAGCAACGGCGATGGAGTGAGGGGGACGCTTGATTATATCATATCTCCTGCATGGGATCGTACCGCCTGCATGGGATCTTTGCACCGGCACAAATTGTCGAGTTGTCCAACGGCGAAAAAGCCTCTTGAAAAAGTCAAGTATATACGGCTGAAAGTGTGGCCATGTGCAAACTCTAGTAGCATACCTGTCAGTCAATCAGTTCCTAATTTTGCCTCGCCAACAAGTGACGCGACATCTCATGCAGCCGTAGAACAAGTTGCCTACCTCCACCACTAGGAATCGCTATTTAATGATACATGGGTGCATAAGTCGAACCACAACCGCGGAACCGCCTGTGGCTTGCAGGGTTCTAGGTACGAAGCCAAGAGTCGTACCGCCCGCAGCGTTTTGTAAGTAGAGAAGCGCAGAGGTCATAGAGGATATTAGGGACGGAATGACAGGGTTTCGAACCGACACGGATAACATAATTCTACAGTTAGGAGCAATTAGAGCACACTGCGACCTTATTAAGTCATCTGCATTAACAGCGAACGGACACAATAGCACATGGTAGAATGTACGGTCCAACACGTCGAGAACCATCACTTCTCCAGTTCTCAAATCGGTCTACGTGGCGGGCGGATGACAGAGCAGTTGACGTCTCCGAACGGAAACCTGATGAGTCATTCGTGTTGGCCCGTGCATTCCGGTATGCAAGTTAGGCGCGGTTTTGGGGACCGTCGAGTTGGGATCCCACCGATCTGGGTGCCCGACAGAGTGTTGGGAGGGGCGTATGTTGTTGCGAGTGGCCTCTTCTTGCAATTTAGTGAGAGTATGGTCTGATAACGGCATTTTATGTGGGTGACTAGTGTGGGGGCCGCATCTGGATAGACAAGTTCAGAGATTTCACGTAGAAAAGACAGGGATAAAATCCCTGCGCGACACGACGTCAACGTAGCAACGAGTGGTCGTTTCGCGTTTTAAGAGCTGCAAGACTCCCAACAAATCCCGCCTGGACACTACATCCAATCCATTTGCCAACAACTGCCGACAAGCTCTCTATTGGCCTCCAGGACGGAGAGAGAACCACGCATGAATCCGGTGCGTTTTCGTATTACTACACCCGGTATCTCCGGCTTCGGTAACAGGATCTCTACTCTCTTTTCAATAGGATCACAAGCCACCACCATTCACTACCGCCCATCAAGTTTCTCGAAATCCTTAATTCCGCCTATGTTCCGTAGTTGACATGACGTATCAACTAGACCCTCAAATAGAATTACTAAAGTGAAAAAATCTTATCTCGATCGTTCAACCGTACCTAAAGAATCGCTTTCACTTCAGGGCAGAGCCGGACATCGCCGACTATTGTCACCACCGACACCATAATATCCTCAGCGTCTACATTAGTAATATCTCCACCTCTTACATTTCAGGTAGTATCAACCTTGCTGGCATTGTCACCTCCCAGCGCTACCACCAGAAACTCTAGCATTTCGGCCGGTTTCAATCCCACAGCTCAGTCTTCCACTCCTCCGTGCGGTACCGAGGTCTCCCAAATCTGGTATGACTGCTGTTCAGCGGTTACGCGCCGTGTCATGGGTCTCGGACTGATAATTCGTGGGGTGGAAATCGATGCCAATAAACGCTATGCAGTGAAAACCGTTTTCAAAACGGTAGTATCCCATTCAGCAAGTCACTCAAGGTACGGCAAGAACACATACATGTACATGCAGACGGCCTCTTAGATTGGTCGTATTATTATGAGGTTTAGAAGTTAACCTTACCATGACCTTGTTTGGTTAGCGTTTAGTAATGCATTCTGTCCGGAGTTCAATTGGGAAGAGAAAAAAGGTTGCAGAGGAACTGCGGCGGGCGGAGGGCTTGGCACGAGTGCTGTAGCATGAGCCGAAACGTTCGGATCTGTAGGTAAGGCAGTCAATTGTCGCAGCAGCTATTTATACCGTTCAATAATGGCATCGAGAACAGGTTTGCATGGATGAGAAAGTGTGTGGTGTTATTGGGAGGTCGGATCATGTTGTTCGCAGGAATTATATTGCACCCGGTATTGCCACCCGGAATAATACTATAGCGAAAGAAGTCTTGTAATGCGAAGAGATGCGCATATGCCATAGCGTCCATTGTAGAAGTAACGTCTATATTATATATGTACGTTTGGGTGACATAAGTCAGTATCATAGTAGCGTAGTACAGGGATGGAGACAATCCGTCCGTCCGTCCAAAGGCTCAGCCTACCCCATATTACGAATTTGCGAGCGCCTTCACCTTGGACTGGGGGTTTCTGTCGTCTGGAAAGTAAGACCGTCAACCTACAGGACCCTGCAGGCCATCAAGTGACTCGTCGGTGATTACGAGTGATGGAATGGTGATCGCGAGTGACTAAGTGATGACCAAATGACGACCATAATATGGCTGCAACAACCAAAAGATTGCAAAATATCTCCCTGAGACACAGCACAGTGAAATGGTACACCCTATCACGCGATTAAAGCTAACAAAGGCCCTACTGAAACCCACTAGCACGAGATATCACTCGGCAGGTACCTTCAGTCCAGCCAGCACTACCTGGTCCTGAAGATTTGAGAATTGGACGCCCTAGGGTGACAAAAGCAGTGGTCTGGGCTGGACTGCACGCCAGTCTCCCGAATGACTACAGTCTGGACAGACCGTTGCCATGCTTGACGTGGTATAGTGTTAACATATACTTCAATACCCTAGCTACGTCCTTTGAGTCAAGCAACCCGCTTACCATCAACTCCCGATATCCAAGAACTTCAGTTCTCAGATACCACAGGCAGCAGTGTTATCTAGCTCATGCATTCACCATTTTTAACGTTTATAGCTGCATCCCTTTGAACTCGAGCGAGCGCGGAAAAGGTCTCATATCGGAATCATATGCCGTTTTAGGAAGATGTATATGGAAGAGGGAAAAACTGCTCCAGCTGTATAGAATCCTGAAAAGTGCGGGCAAACACGGCAAGGGTGAGGAATGACGGAACTATATATACGAGTCTTAAGTATGGATATATGGGCTAGGGTTAGTGTCTCCGGTTTCAAGTTACCGCTCGTAGGTGAAGTTAAAAGAAATCTATATTTCCGCAAGCCAGGGATTATGGGGTGCTCTCGTTCCCAGATTTTTTCGTCGCTCGCCAGCTCGCTCCTCAAAAGAGCTTGCGAAGTCAGCTGACGGGTGGTTTTCGAACGCAATTATGGGGTGCTGTTCTAGCACGATTAAGATTACTGCATCAAGAAAAAGATAATAGTCAATAAATAATGTCCGGTAGATGCGGCTCTTCCCACAGTTGGATCCCAAGTGTGTGGGTCCTCACTAAGTCAATTATACCGAGAGATACACGCATCCCAGTGTGTATACGCAGGCGTAGAATACACGAATATAAGGATCGGAATTATCATAAAAACTTGGTACGGTATGTACATTGTAATGTGTTGACACGCGCGTGTTGCCGTGGCCGTGGAAAATTCGACAATTGTCTAAGTTCTACGGAGGAAAGAGAAAAGAGGAAAACTAAAGGACACGTGTCAAGAGAACTATAGTGACATAGTGAACTGTAGTGAAATGGCAACTCACGTAATAGCCACGCAATCACATGATACCCGTTGATGATCAGGCATCCCAATAGTCCGTCCCGTTCGTCCAATGCCTTGCCCTGGACCGGTCGACAATTTTGGGGGCTCAAATGTTTAGGACCAGACAGACCAGGGCACTCCATAACATGACTACAAGACTGTGGGGACTTGCAGTTCATTAATTGGCCCCACAAATATTTCGGTTGAAGATTTGTTCCGGGATTTGGTGACTTTACCCATCTGGGGTAGAATCTCTGTCTCCCGGAACTCTCATTCCCGAGCCAGATCACTAGAGTACATCTGACCCTGGTCAAGGCTACAAATTGCGCCCTACGGTCTAACGTCGCAGAATCAAACTCCTGAAGCCGGAAGTTAGCAAAGGCGAGTCTTAATTCACAGTGCATAAATACCGGCTGCTTTCCATATGCGGTTGGCTTGATCGTATTTAAGCACAGTTCCCAAACTGGCGTCTTTCGAGGTATTAAATGTGATGAATGATTGATTGTCTTTCTATCATGGCCATAGGGACCGTATGTGTACGGTCTCCGTATGCGTATCCATACATACTTGAGATGTATTACCCCGTATTCTGATACAAGTCCATATCCTCTTGCAAGCCATACTCTCATACAACGCTGTAACTGACGAACTACGTATATATGTAACACGATGGCTAGCACCACCGCCTAGACTTGGTTAGCCTTCTATTTGCCCATGGGTGTCCAGGGCTGAGGATCGAATCGTTGCGTCGCGTTCAGGGCGACTGTAGGGCCTCGGTGGAGGTTGCCACAGTCGGGTGTGTATAAATCTGGCCGGCAGCCATTCCGAACTTGGCGTGTTAGCTTGCCACACCCAAAGCAGGTGGTAGTGTTGAATATCCGATAGCTAGTGGCGAGAATAACAAGTGGCAATTGTGGCGTTGTCATCTCTGAAGATACACCCGAATATTCCCTATATTATACGGTTATACCGAATCTTTCTTTTACTCTCTTCTCTCTATTCCATAGTCTACGCAATCGGGTTCTCCGCTTCATATCGTAACACATGATCCGAAATTCGATGCGTATTCTGGATCTTCAAATACGGTTAGGATAACTCTCATATAGTAGATCCGCATATCCCACACTGTTGATGCGCTTCACAGAGCTCGGTCCATATCAGTGGTAGTGAGAACCAATGATTCCACCAGTCCAGCAATGGATCAGTCCAGACCGGAACCGTCCAGTCCAGTCCAGGCCTAGTCCAAGAAATTTTTGGACTGGGATCGGACCGATCCCTCACGGTGTCCAGGGTTAGGGTATACTTTCCCGGTTATTAGTCTTTTATTGGGGAACATATATCTCGCTGGAGCCGAATATACAGACAGAAGTGGTATAATTTCGATCAGAGTGGGTATTCGGGGGTGAGTGGTGATAATAAGTGAGGATGAGTCATGTTTTCGGTAGTACTTGGCTAAAAAGTAATGTCAAAATTTTATGCGCAAATGGATCGGTCCAGACCAAGCCCATCCGGTCCAAGACTGCCAGTCTGTGGATCAGTCCAGTCCGACCTTCCCATTAGACCGGACTGGACTGAGCCCCACCGCGGACCGGGATCGTCTGGACTGGTGGAATCATTGGTGAGAACCACGGGATGGTAACGGGGAGGTTTTCAGGTCCGGTCATCCCATCCCTGGACGACATTTGGGATGACAAGATCGAGCCATCCCGCGCGGTATAGGACGGCATGCTGTGTCTTTTTATGTCAAATCGACAAAAATGGCTGCCGAGTAAGAACCACAGCTCTAAATCGAGATCCGACTCGCGAGGCTAATAGCTCTCATTCAGGAGATCATTTGACGTCCAACAAGCGTCCTTATGGGACAAATATTCGTGGAGTTGGTATGGGTTGATTGTGGGAGCCAACAGAGGTGGAAATTTCATCAACTCCCACCATCTACCCATGCTAACTCCATTAATGTTTGTCCGATAAGGATGCTTGAGGGACGTCAAATGTTCTCCTCAATGAGCTCGATTAGCCTCGTGAGTCCGATCTTGATTTCGAGCTGCAGTTCTTACTTGGCGGCCGTTTTTGTGATTTGGGAGCGGTAGTTGATCAGCGGAGACAATCCTCGTCCGCATACCGTGATTTCGCTGGGCCGTGATTTCGCTGGGCCGTGAGAAATCACGTCTTGGCACTTGCACGGACGGTTTTTGGACGGTAATCCCGTCCCGTTTTCATCCCGTGGTTCACACTAATCAGTGGCTTGCTTTTTGCTATCACCCTAACACTTTTTAGCTTTATGCAGTGCTCCTAAGCGGCCCGGCCGCAATATTTGAGGACTGGCTCAGCGCAGGCCCGGCCCGGCCTCAATTTGAAGAGCCTGCGCCGCAAAAAGCCTAATGGCCGGCCGGATTTTTAGTGGCTTGCAGGCCCGGCCCGGGCCCCCTTGCGATGTTTGAGGCCAGGCTTGACTCAGGCCGGCCGGGCCTGGCCGCTTTGGAACACTGGATTTATGCACTATGTGTAAGACAGTATGGCCCTGCAGCGTGGTAGCCCAGAATTCAGAAGCCAGGACAAAAGCGGGCGGACATTCTTAGCTCCGAAAATTGTAATCTAGGGTCGGGAATGGCTCTGCCCGGACAAGACGGACGGTTTGGAACCCTATACCCAAGAGCGCTTCACTTTTCGCCAGGTGTACAAGTCATTCTTGGCGGTAGCAATCGTGCTTGATTTCCAGAAACCGCTACTCTCGCTGATGTGCACCACAGCATGTAGCCCAAAAACATATATACTCAACTTTATTTCGTGCAGTTAAGCCTGGAGAGCAGCACAGCATTCGACTTATGCCATTACGATAAGCCTGAAGTTTTGTTTGTTAGTCAAATATATCTTGATACCTGGCAGTTCCACTAAGTGCTAGAGGCGGATCAAACTACAACGGCTAGAGTTACGCTCCAGAGCCCGAATCACCAACAATAAAGAAGCGACCAATATGGGAAACAGTACTTTCGAGTGATTTACATCTAAACGGCCGTAATACAAAATCACCGGGGAAAGCTACTCCCATGGCAGAGATACCCTCCTAATCAGCCCTCCAAGTCTTGAATGGAACCTATTTCTGTTGTAATCTAAAAGCCCGCCAACCTCCATCACCCCATACCTGTGGGGACGGATTTGAGTGCGGTCATCATGTGGGTTGGCATAGGGTTGAGTGCGGCGGAGCCGCATGCACTTTAGTTCTTGTGGACGTGTCAACCAGACTTAGACAGTGACAGTCAGTGAGTTTAGGTCAATAGCGTGATTCAGCACAGCGGACACGGTGCAACAATATCAAGGCGACCAACTTCCTCTGCATGCTTTTGTTCCATTCACCTTTTCTGTACTGGCCATATAATTGTCGAGTTGCTACTCCTTGGCTCATTTAGGGAAGGAGAGTTCCCGCTGTTAGCAAGGGATACGCACCGCCGTTGTTCGTACACTCCCTACATTGGAAAGAGTAGACAAACTACCCAACACTGTGCTAAAGACCAAGCTTAGTCGAAGATATCGTCATGGTTGTTGTTGTTTAATGACACTGTATTCACTTTATCTAGAATATGACTGTGCCCGTTTCTCCCGCACGCTAGGTGGGGGGATCCTCGTCCTCGACCTTCAATGTCATCATTGCCGAAACGATGGGATACCTAGGCGTTCGCTGTCAGCAGTGACGCCAACGGTCTGGACGAGATAGGGCTCAGTCCAGTCCAGTTCAGATTAGCTGTTGCACCACACCAGACTATAGACTAGCAGTCCTCTGCCAATACCCGACAATTCTCGGTATCTGATCTCTTAGCTGAGATATCCATCTTGAAAATGCCAAATATGGAGAATACATCAACTTGCTCACCTTATTGACCTCCTTCATAGTCTAAATTAAATTCGTAGTATAACGAATTTAAGTTTTATAAACAGTATCTCGAGTCGTTCGATCAAATTCTAACCCCTGTAGCTTGGCACTTCTCCCTCTCTTGCTGCCAAGCACCTGTCTGCTAATCCTGCCTCTGACACCGTCAGTCGCCTCGATCTACATCTCCGTTCTCCTCACGATCAATATTACCTTCTACTGCCCTGCCAACATCTCCTCCAGTCTACTGCAACCTTATAGCGTGCAACACCTTCTACCGAGGGAGTCCTACTCGTCCATCGAAGGTCATCTCTATCTCAAACTACCATTTACTGGGCACTTATTGTCGACTGTTTCCCCTAAGTACTCAAAACTGCGGATGGAATAACTGCCAGGCCCGGTTGTCGTTGGTTGTGGCACGATAATCGAGTCATAGATTAATGATCAAGTATTGGGTTTGTAGTTGGAATATAACCACAGGAATGCGGCTGCAACAGCTCAATAGGTGCCAGTGCAGTGCCGTACTTACCACGTACGGCCTTTTATCACCACAGCCCGAAATAAAACCCTATTGTCCCTAACCCAAATGCGGCATCTTCGAGTGGGTAACAAACATAGTCTAGGTGCTGGGATGAGATACGTCTCGGCCCGTTCCGAACGTTCCCGACGCGTACTAACCATTTCCGGTACTTTACTAGTAACTATTCTACACCTCTGAGACGACTTGGTGAGTTTAATCACACGGCGCATGGCTTATCGCCAAATCACCGAGCCGTCACTCGCATCATGGATCCATCACTCGGTTTATATGTGGGCCCGGTTGTTACAGGATCTTGTGCCGGAGATATGTTACAGATCTGATACACGGTGACTGCTGCAGGGGCTGATGTCTCGTCCATATATCTCGAGTCTTTTCTCTTCTCTCTTCTCTGTACCATTGAATACACGCACACGGTTTCCCCAACTTCAATATCGTAACACCGGTTGTTACACATGTACATGTACATGATGTGAAAGATCTGATACACAGCCGCTGCTGCAGGGGCTGATGTCTCGTCCATATATCTCGAGTCTTTCTCCTTCTCTCTTTGTACCATAGTCAATGCACGCGGTTCTCCCCAACTTCCATATCGTAACACTGGTTGTTACGAATGTGAAGCAGACAAAGTCTATTCTACTATCAAAGGGAGAAGCTCTGTCTTTATATACATGAAAGCCTGGAACTCCATGAAAGTCTATGGAAGCTCACGATTGCAAATGCCAGTGGCGGTGGCGAGTGAAAACTCGTGGATGAGTCTACGACTGTGAGTCCGTAGCCTGTGAGTCAATTCGGCGACCTCAGTATCGGCGACTTGCTTTCAGATCATATAGTAATACCGGTCGTCCCATAGTTCGAGAAATCCGTGCCCAAATTGTTATAATGGTCCAGCTTGACTGAGGGCTAGTGGAAGCGAATTGGCGGGTGGGAATCGACCGGCGGCTAGTGGGGGCGAGCCTCTTTGACCATCGGCTGGCGGGGGCGAGCAATTTGGCCGACGGAAGGGACGGAGGAAGGTGGCCGAAACCTTGAGCTTGAGCCAAAGTGTGAGCTTGAGCTCGAGCGAGAGCCCAAACACGAGTATGAGCCAGAGTTTGAGCTAGAGCTTGAGCCAGAGTTTGTGCCAGAGCTTGAGCTAGAGCTAGAGCTTGAGCCTGGGCTAGAGCCGGAGCACGAGCTCGAGGATTGAGCCGGAGCCTGACCGTGGAAGAGAATGGAGGGAGCCAGGTGCGAGGGATGAGGTATATAAGAGGAACGAAGCGGCAGTGGTTAGGAAAAGCAACGCCTTCAGCTTCAAAAAACCCGCCCACCCGCATCGCTACATATACCGATGCTAGCTCTGTATGTTTTCGACTCTACACCCAGTGAAATGGCTTCCGGCCAAGAATGCGAGAGTCCAGGTGGAGCGGCGGGCCTCCGCTCCCCCGAGGCGGCACCTCTGTTTATGCTTCGTTTACTGTTTCGTTCGGTTTTGCTTTCCTGCCGGTTCTAGCGCTGAAAATGTCTGTATATCATTGAATAAAGCACATGCTGGGGAAGAGCGAGTCCACTAGGTATGAGATATTCCACACCCCCTCCCACCCAAGACGGACTTTTAGGATCCATGTCGCGGACATACAATAACGTTAGCTACGTTTTTCCTGTTGTACAACATACTAGATCAATTGAAATTCCCATTGCTATGTACTCGAATGAATCGTACATTCGACTATTTCGACACCACGTTGGCCGTCCATGAGCCATTTCGCTTTGCAACCCACCTGCCTAATCCCTTTTACACGGAAGCGGGCTTCTGCACTGCCATACTCTAGATAGAGTTTGTTGACACGAGAAGATGATGGAGAAGAAGAGAAGATGATGAATTGTCTGTCTATCCAAAGAGAAGGAAAACTATGGACTTATATATGAAAGAGAGAGAAGGAAAACCCAATGCCGACTGCCAAAGCCGGAGCCCAATGCCGAGTACCAGTGCCGAGCCGTCCTCCTCGCCATGGGGGCAGGCGAGGCCGACAGGGGCAAGCGAGGCCGACAGGGGCAAGCGAGGCCGATGGGGGCAAGCGAGGCTGGTGGGGGCAGGCGAGAACGGTGGGGGCAGGCGAGGCTGGTGGGGGCAGGCGAGGCCAATGGGGGCCGTAAGCCGCCGGGCCAAATCCCTAGTCAACAGAGTTAATGCAGTATGATCAAACAAACAAAACGAACACCTACCTGGTCCCGCGAAGCGGGATTATCCGGTCTTTCACGGTAGCCGTGCTCCCCCGGGGCGACCTGTATATATAGCACCACCCAGGTAGAGCTAGCACCATAGATTTGCACCCCAGATACCGCTGCGCCACGGCATAGATATACCCAGTAATAAGAGCCCACGAGGTGATCTGCACGTGGCATATTACCCCGGATTGCGCCGTCCAAATTCAACAGGAAGCGATTATGCTCGGTATAGCTATGATCATGATGGATTGTGCTTCTGCTTGGTGGTTCCCCCACTCGGTCATCCGTTGCTTGGTGGCTTGCTGCTGCTTTTTAATAGTACTATCCAGTGATCTTTTCGCTCGGTCATCTGCTGTTCTGTGATCAACGCTCCCCCGCTGCTCCCTGTAAGGCTAGGCTTCAATTTTCATAGAGCGGTAGTTGCGATAGAGGTACCTTTTTCTCGGTGGTCCTTCTCTGCATTTCAACCCATACCATCGTCGATCAGAAAAACCTAGGTACTGCGGATCAATCGTGAGAGTTGGAAGCATCTGCAACAAGTCGAAAACTGGACACAACTATGTTGCATACCGTTCTCACATGCCCTACTCCCGAGCAGGACGGGATGCAACAGTGCCTCCCCGCAATATGCACTTACACCGGGCAGACGATGGCGAAATGTAAAACAATCATAATGGCAATCTCAAGAGTAGCGGGACTATTCGAGGGCAATTACCGATGAATGCAGAGTCGGGTGTTGGAGGGAGGAGGGAGTGTAGAGATAACTACTAACCAGTGTGGTGAGGGTGCAGAAGATGGAGACGGTGCATCACAACTAGGGGTGCATCACAACTAGGGGTACCTAAGGTGACAGTACCCCGCATTCCCAAGTGCCGGATTCTTACCGCCACGCGAGAAAGTGCTACCCCGGCAGCCCAAGTGCGCCTCTGCTGGTGCAGCTAACTAGGACTGGTTCATGCATCTCAATTAGCCTTGCTCTCGGTTGCAGCATTTATAGAACCCTCGACAGGTCTCGCTGGGTCCAGCAACAAGCGTGTCATGCAATCAATACGATAAGCTGCACTATCGGAAATCCCGACAACATGGCAACCCTGGTCACTATCAACCCGGTCGTACCCGACAACCCCACAACCGCAAGTATAAGGCTTTTTACTCCTACAACATTGCTGTTATCCGCGGTTTGACGGGTTGCAGTTATCTAACGTACCTAAAGTTTTCCCACCAAAAACAACGCAAGCCAGGATATCATACCAACATCAAAATGCGGGGCACTGTCATCCTTAGCACTATTTTTGTTTTGGCTTTGGCCACTCATAGTGGACTAATTTCTACAGACATTTTTGACAGTGTAAGTTTATCCCACAGCTATTGTTCAATGTTACATATGGTTATGAGAAAGCTGATGCGCATCATTGAACTTGTAGCAAGTAAGTAGCGTTAATTATCGACGTGGCAACGGTGATATGGCCGCAGAATACTGATGCGCTTGTTCGAGCTTTTAGTATGTAAGTGCAACACCCCGGTAACTCAAGGTTCCGTGGAATCAGCGTGCTGATGCAAAGGTTCGATCACATAGCAAGTAAGTGGAGGACAATAGTCATTCGCGAGGTGACCGTGAAGTGGGTAATGGATGCTGATGTGCTGATTGGATTATGTAGACTGTACCTGGGCGACTCTAAAGGCTGTGGTCGTGATGACAGTGAGGTGGGAGGTGTATGCTGACATACATGTTCGAACTTGCAGTGTGTAAGTACTTGACACATACTACTATTGGCGTGACTACGGTATTGAGTGCAAGGTGTTGACGGGCTTATTCGGACTTGCCGACTGTAAGTCGGCAGGATCACCTTGGCGACTATTGTTGTGGTGATTCGAGGGAATGGTGCTCAAGTACAATTTGAATCTTCAGTGGGTAAGTTTATAATGATCCCGATAGCCATCCGAGAGACCGCGACTATTTGAATGCAATGTGCAGATGCACTTATTCGTGTTTGCAAGAGGTAAGTAGATAATCGTCAGGTAGAGTTGATATTAGCAGAGAGCTGACGTCGTGACACGTTCGTACTTACGTGTGTAAGTACACGGCCCCAATAACAACGATATATGACGACAGGTTCTGACGCGATGATGACGAACTTGCAAAAAGTAAGTGATTCGGCTGATCAGGTGATGGCGGAATAGAAGTACCGTGCTGACGATCGGTAGGCGATTAGCGGACGACCCCCGTAACTATTGGCGTGGTGACAGTGGAATGCCGAAGCACCTGTCCGAAAATACAGACTGTATGCCGACTACCCTGGTGGCTATTGACCAATTGATGTGGTGGGGATCCTGACATATATCTTCGAACGGCAAGTCTGTAAGTGGACCCCGAGAGTCGTCTGATAACGGCAATGTCACAGAATAATACTGACGAAGCTACTGTGGGTAAGTGCAGAGCCCAATACTTATTGGGCGATGATGGTAATATGCTGACGCACATAATCAAACTTTTAGACAGTAAGTGGCCGGTCGAGATAAATATTAGCGGTGTGAGGCTGAATTACTAACTTCAAATTTGTAGCCTGTGAGTAGATAAACCAGATGATCCCTAGTTTAATGACAGAAATGCTGTAACTACGTGCTGATACACATATTTGAACTATCAGTATGTAAGTACATGTTCTTAATTACCATTGCCGTGGTGATTGTCAAATGGGAGTAGTGTGTTGACGTATTTATTCGATCGGATCTCAAGGATGTGAGTTTCACTCTAGTGACCATTGGCATTGTAGGTGCTTAGTTGCTAACATATGTGCTTAAACCGGTTGGGGGTAAGCAGATGACTCCGATAGCCATACAGTGGCGACGGTAATTGGAGAGCAGGATGTTAATGCACCTGATCAACTTGTAGTATGTGTTCTAGTCCATTCACGGAGGCGGTTCCTCCGCGGAGAGACCGGTCCATTCGCGGAGTCCCACCCTCCGTGAATGGACTGGTTCATTCGCTGAGTGTACCCCACCTCCGTGAATGGACTGGTTCAT
>Ga0307515_10009489_pt1 | contig 18799 bp, 4 predicted proteins | sample 17_EM_MG_FD_194513 | JGI IMG/M metagenome (GOLD analysis project Ga0307515, IMG submission 194513) | Populus trichocarpa ectomycorrhiza microbial communities from riparian zone in the Pacific Northwest, United States - 17_EM | ecosystem: Host-associated > Plants > Roots > Unclassified | place...
CTTAAGCCTATAAGTAAGAGAGGCATTATAGGCTGAGAAACGACTTAGGAATACGATACTAATTAAACTTTACCTAATATGGCTTAATAGAGTGCAAAGCCTTAATCTAAGCTATGGGAACGCATTACCCTATTATATAACCACTAATAATAGGCACGACGCTAGGTAGATTATCCCACTATAGGTTTAGGGGGGACACCCTAAAAGGATATTTCTACTCCAGATGGCACTAGAGTGAAATTAGTCTTAGGGTAATGCTTCTAGGCTATTAGTCCTAGGCGCCACAACCGTATACTTTCTACGGCTAGAATATTTTTTAAGCTGTATATTTTTTATAGGCCGCTATTACTAGCATTTAGCTCCTAGGAGTCTAAGGCTTCTAAGACGCTATTTCTAGGACTTAAAACTTCCTAAAAGTTTAAGGATTCTAAAAGACTAATCCTAGGACCTAGAAGCTTTTAGGGGACTATTTTTAGGACTTAGAGGCTCCTAAGAGACTATTCCTAGAAGCCTAAGGCTACTAGGAGATTATTTCTAGGATCTGGAGGCTCCTTAGAGCTTAATCCTAGGAGGCTTATTTTATAGGGTGTCTAAAACGGGCACCTAAAGCCTTTACGGTTGTTAGCGAAACTGGCTTCGTCTATTCCCCTAGGGGAATAATCCCCTAGGGCTTCGTTCCCCTAGGGCTTTGTTCCCCTAGGGCTTTATTCCCCTAGGGCTTCGTTCCCCTAGGGCTTCTTTCCCTATACTTCCTCTCCCCTTGGCCTCTAAGCTCGCTTAGATCCGCCCTTATCTTCTTACGTCTCTACAATAGCCTATTTCCCCTTTTTAATCGCTTCTTTAAGGTCTTCTATTCGTCCCTAGCGCTAAAACAGCTCTAATTTTAACACAGTATAGTGCACATATAGCTTTGTCTGGAGGCTATTATCTTCGCTAGCTACAACGCTTAAGATAAGCTCGAAGTTCTTAAGTAAAAGCGTGTTAAGGTCGAACCTATTATCTATAGCTGTTGGATATAGAATGTAAAGATATATAAAATAAGCTTGCGAAGCTATTTAGGACTACTTTTAAATCGCTATAGATATAGAATTGTGGTGGGGGTAATGTAATATTTACTAGCCGCGCGGAGCGTTCTAAGCTTTGCTTTTACAATTAAAAGTTTAGCTTAAAGGGTATAGCGCAGCGCGGCTAACCCTAGGTGGCTTAACAAAGCTACCTTACTACGTTATAGTTTGAAGACGCGCTATCTCCCCAACTTAGGAGATTTATAAATGCACTAATTATATAAACAATCTCCTTATAGACGTCTCTTACTTTAGTAATAGTGAATTTATTATATAATGCCTTGAAGCATCCTACTTTCGCAGTTTTTCCTCCCGCTATTAGCCGTCAGTTTTAGGCATTTTGTTACTAGCCTAGACGACCCTTATTAAGACTACCATAATCCCATTTATAATGCTAGCCCTAAGGTTATAGAAAAAGTCCAAACTCAGTACGATAGCATTCGTCATTCCTTTAACTATTAAAACGTAGCATTATAGCTTACGACCTTCCTTTCCTCGTCGTTCTTAAAGCGTCTTAAAGCATTAATCTAGATTACAGCCGATTAAGCCAAGATATACTACTTAAATAACGCGGGACAATAGTTTTAATATGCTGTGCAGTCTTAAGAAACCTGTAAGTGGATTAAGAGAACTATTAACAAAGGGGAACGCCCAGCTGTAAGGGGCGCTTAGTTATATAATGCTCTACTATATAATAGTTTTATAAGAGGATCCTCTTATTTAAACGCGCCTATTTAGACCACGCTAGTTTATCTAGCGATTCGTCTAAGTTAGAAGAATAGTATTGCTTTATAATACTAATATCCTCTAATCTTTTTAAAGAATAATAAAAGGCACTTTATAATTAAAATTAAGGGAATAGCTAACTAGATTACTTAGGTAATGGCAATTATATACCTAGGCTTACGCCTTACTATTGTTAAGGTATTACGTTAGTAAAGAGTACTAATTTAGGTTTTAAGTCGGCATAATTTATAGCCTTTAAAACCTTTTATAATAAAGAGTAGTAAGACCCTTAGTATATGCCAGCCTTAAGCCATAATAGAGCAGCGCCTAGTAGGCTTTCTAATTGGGCCAACTTAGGATAGGCTATAAAAAGGGCTCTTAATTATTCGTGTAGCACGTAGGTGGTTATAATACATTTTTTACTTCATATCTACTAAATAAGTTTTCGCTGTAGCTATACCTAAAAAACACAATTATATAACCTACGTCTTTATAAACTCTTCTACTACTTTATATTTCGGCATCGCTTTCTAAAGCTGCTTAATTTATTATCGCAACTTAGTAGTATATAGAAGGTCTATTTATACTGCAGCTATAGCATTCTTAGGATGGCTCTATCTTTTAATTATCTAGCTTATAGAATGTCGTTTACGCTATATATATACATTCCTATTCGCTCTTAATAGGTATAAATCTATACTATAACCCTACTTAACCCCGCTAGCTATTCTCGTGGCTTTTATATTTACCATCTCTATATCTAGTATAACTTATTCTTACGGCAGTCTAGCCTAAACAATGCAATAACTAAAGATAAGAGTATGCTTTATATATATAGCTTAACGTAGTAAATCTAGCAAGTTATACCCTATCTTAATATATAACAAGCAATGAAATAACAGATTTAATAAAAAATACTTCTAATCTAGCGGACCTAGTAACATCTACTTTTTAGTTAAGTCAATTGCTGCACCTTATAGCTAGAGGCCTTTTAAGCTAAAGCCCTATACCTAAACTTATAGAACTACTTAAAGCCCTTAATACGGCATTGGAAAAGCTTACCTAGATATTAACTACAACAAATGCCGAATTTATAGCACTAGAGCTCCCTCTACAAAGTTACGGCAAGTGTTATAAAGAGCTTAATAAACAGATTAGTTAGGTGGCTTAATTAGGTGCTTATAACTGGGCTACATTTAAGTATATAGGCTAGGATATCTTTGGCTTTATATATACTTTAAAAATATACACATCTACTATTATAATAAAGATAATAGACGTTGCGTTATATATTAAAGGCGTACTTATATAGACTAGAGCTAATACTAGTACAGGTCTATAGGCAATATTACGTTTACTAGAGAATACCTTAAGGAATATAAAGAGCTTATTAAAGACACTTAGTCTGTTATCCTTAAAGAACTAAAAAGCAAGGTTTATTAATTAGGTAAAATAAAACAATAGCTCGGTAAATTAATTTTTCTATTACACTATAGGTTAATATATAGTTATTTATTAAACTAGTCTAGGCTATCTATTAGTAGCTACTGCTAGTATATATTTTCTTAATATGGCTATAGGGGCCGTTTGCCTAGGGTGGAATACTAGCACTATTAATACCGAAAATTTTTGGTACCATATTAACTACCATTCTGTTCTTAACCTAATCTTATTATCCGCGTATATATACTATACTCAACATTTCTTAAGATAGTCTTTCTCTAAATTTCTTAATATTTAAGTTAAGTAAAGTAATAGAAGAGGCGTTAGTAATAGAGTCTATCTTAAAAGAGTTAACCGCGGATAATTGCGATAACGGGTCAGGTCTAGGGCGGACTCATTAATAGGAGTTTAGAGAGCGACGTATTTGTTTAAGATAAAATTAAGGGGAAATTTGACGTGTAGGTTCTTTAAAGTTCTTTAGAGATAATAGGGTGGCATTAACCTAGGCGCGGACGTAGTCTATAACGGTAATGGTAATAATAAGCTTAGCCTTATACGAGAGTTTTAAATAACCATTACTTAGGAAGCGAGTTAAAAGGGCTTAAATTATATAACCTTAACACTATATTTAATTAAAGTCAAAATCGCATTAAATGCAATAAGATAGTATGCAAAAGTCAAGTGTTAATTTATTTCCTACTGCTAATAAGGTATAAATACCGGTTGGTATACCCTGCAGCAATAAGGCAATTACGCCCGTGGGAAGATAAAAAACCACTAAACATGCAATCTAAGGGATTGCGGACGCTTTATTAATATAACAAACTCTGTAATAAAGACGAATATAAAGGAGGGTAGTATTCGCGTCGCTAGGCTTCGCTTATAGTAGGTCCCTTATTTAAACTGGCCAGTTTATAGAGGGTGCGCTATACATTTAGGGATTGCGAAATAATTTTTCTACTTAAAGTTCCCTTATAAAGATCCTCATCTAGTCCTAGCTAGCATTTACCCTACTATTAGAAACTCTTAGCATCTACCCTACTAACCTTTACCTCTGCATGCCATTTTATGGCAAAAAGCGCGTTTAAACGCCAACTTTTCTCTTTATTTACGTTAAAAATTAAACGCTTCTTAAATAAGGGTGTGGCTAGAGCGGGTTAGTACCCTCCCTACTAGCGCCAGCATAATGTTAAAGTAAATTTATATAGTATCGGAATCCTTAATAGAGGGTAAGACGATTTTTAAGTCACTTATAAAAGGGATTAGTAGATATATTTTTTAAGCCCTAATTTAAGAAGCTTCTTTAAAGGAAAAGGGTAGTAATTAGAAAACTATTTTAGTAAGTACAGGCATAAAGCAGGTGCTAAGAAAGTACTAATAGTAGATATATAAAAATGAAAATAACTTTAACACTATAAAGAAGAAGCTGTTTTTGTATAAAGAGCCCTATAGACCTAGCATGCCAGATAAGTTCCTATATAATAGATCCTATAGGCTTAAAAAACTAGAGAAATTCCTATAAAAGAAGCCTAATGAATTTGGCGACAAGTAGAAGTCCTATTATACTTCCTCCTAACCCTTTCCTATTACACTAGTAGAGGTACACAATCCCACTTAGTAGATTGTAATAGATAGAATAAGCGCTAAAGAGTATATACTAGACATTATTCTTTAACTCTTTAATATATAAATCTATAAGCCTACTAACCTTAAATATAACTAGTACTTACTTAGGATGTAAGTGTTTAAGCTTAGAAAGAAACTTATAGAGTTTAGGGTTATTATTATAAATTAGTTATCCTTTATCGGTAATACAGTAAATAAAATCTTCTACCCGTGTTAAAAGACTTAAGAGATCATTATAAATTATATAGAGCTTAGAAGAGGTCAAGCTAAGAGAGATAAAAGCGCGGGTTTTAGAACATAGATAGACCACTAGGCGTTCTATAGGCGTTCTATAATTTCTTATTAAATTTCTACTTTATTCTTCTATATAGTATTACACTTATAGAGTCTTACCTACTAAATTACGCTAAATCCCAAGTTCTTTATTATTACTTAATAATCCATCATCATCACTCCGGCTCAGTTTATTGATGTTAGTAGTATTAATTCGCCCTTCTACTAGGTCACTTTAGCGCAATCTGTTAATAGGGTGGCCAAAAATCCGCAGCTTATTACTGTCGTTTAAAACTACCGTCTCTTTATTACTATCTTTATCACTATCCTCTTTCTATTCTTAATTATAAGGTGTGAAATATATAACGCTAGGGTAGTATATATAGATCGTCTTCTAAGCTCTTCCTATAGACTTATAAGAATTATTAGCAATCCAATTTAGCTTTGTTTAAGGCATATATATAATAGGACTTATTTAATAAGTATAGAAAAGAACTATATTTTAGTAAGACTTAGTATCTAGGGAAAAGCTAGCTTAATCTAAGGACATTTAGAGGTAAGGTAAATGCCACCTTTATAATATTTCCTCCACCGCTTAGCTAAGCTAAGACCAAGTTTAGAAAGAGAGATTAATATTACCCAAATAAGGCGAAGTATATTAGCGGCCCCTTTACCCTAAAGCTGGCGCATAATATCCGTTAGCTATAATTACTCCTTGCTTAGTATACTGTCTGTGCTTAAAAGCGTAGGCTACTAGACTAAATCTAACAGTGGCTGTTTAAATTAAAGGAGGCATTGCTAGGGGTAATTATTGGTTAAGCTATTACTAAATATAAATACCTAACTAAAATATATTATATTAGTGCGGAAGAACTAACGCACCAGTCTCTAGCTTTATAAGTAGTGCTTAGCTGTTATTACTTATTAGATTATAAGTAGTCTCAATACTCTAGCTCTTATTAGCATTAATATAAAGAAGCTTATATAAACACCGCATACTTTAACGGCTAAAGAAGTTTATATAAATTTGTTAACTAGGATCGTATAAGTTACTCTAAGATTAATATTTCTACCTAAATCTATATAACGTAGGTGAAAGCAATACCGCCTTCTAAGCGCTATACTACGGTTTCTAAGGCATATAGTGTAAGTAAGGAGTTAGGAGATAAAGCTACGGCTTATTTAGCTACCTCTGACGTAACTAAGAAGAAGTTTAGGAATATAGTTCCCACTCTATCTAGAACCGGATAAGGGCTTCTGTATATTAGTGTTTAAAAGTAGCCCTAATAGTTAATCATTATTTAAAGTTGGTAATCCGGCCAAGCTAAGTTTTACGCTTAGAATTAAATAGGGGATTTATTTAATATTATAAGAAGAGGCTTAGATACTAGATGCCAGTAGAGGTATCAGCCCCCTAAATACCTAGAAGCCATAGGCAGTAAAGAGATTATCCTACAACTATTAATATAACTTAGTATTACAGCGAAGTAGCTTATATAATTTAATATTTTTAGATTAGAGCTATACTTCTAGTATTAATCCTATAAGGGTATAAAGGGCGCTATTATATAGTTTTTTTTGCTCTACAGCACTTATAATTCCTAATTCTTTTATACTAGCCCTAAGCTCTTACTAGCCATGCTTTCTTTAGTTAAAAACCACTCGCAGCCGTCTAATTCTAGACAGGTGGGAATACTATCTTTACCTACCCAAATATCTAAAACGGAAATTTCGCATCCTAACGACACCTAAAAGTATAAGGATATGTATATCTTAGGAATAGACTATACAAAAAGCTATAGTAAGGCCAGCCCTATATTTTAAGTTTGGCCTATTAATCTTCTCACCTAATAATAGGCTTGTCTGACCCCGCGAACATAGTCGCTAGTATTAAGTACGCCCCTCTAATGCTTTCTAGTAAGATAGCCAGATAATTATAGATTTTTTAATTACACTAATAGCTAAGTAAGTAATAATAAAGCCTACTTTGCGGATATTTCTAATAATAGCTTAGATTATAAAAGCGAAGACAAACAGCCTATTAGATTCCTAAGAAGACTAAACTAAATTTTAAAAGGCATAGTTGAAAACAGTGCACTTAAATACTAGGTAGAGTAGAAGCCTAGGCTGACAAGTATTAGAGCCGTGGAGAGAAATAAAAATTTAAGGTATTGCTTAGTTTACATTATAGATAGAGTGGCAGTTTTATGCTAGAAGCCTACTAAAGAGCCTATAACTAACCTAATATCCTATAAACTTTGATCTTATTATAAAAAGAACCTTAGTAAGTTTATTAAGCATATTATAAGGTTCTAAGAGCTTAGAGAGGCGCTTAAGAAGAAAGACAGAAAAACACTTATGGCTTTAGTAGATAAGAGTAGAATATAGAAGGGACTTGGATTAACCCTATGAAACGCCATTAATAAAAGTAGTAAAAAAGAGATTAATGGCGAATCTTTAAAAGCGAAAGAGAAGTAGAGATTACCCCTAAACGCATAGCGTGTAGTAGGCTTAGGCCTAAATGATTTAGGAATAGAACTTTCTCCTATAGTACTTTAACAGTTTCTAAATAATCGCTAAGTATTTCTAGTTACTGTTAAGCAATTTGATTATTTCCTATATATAACACGTTTTAGTCTTATCTATCCCACTATTTCTTAGGAATGTCCCAATATAAGTGGAAATAGCCGGAGGTTTTAAGGGCTTTTAAGTGAGGCTTATAAAGTAGAATGACGTATACTATATATACCATATAACTATAGGGAAGAGTTTATTAAAAGGCGGAACATTAGAGAGTTAAACGAAGGTTAAGCTTAGGTCTACGTCCTTACTACTAGTGAATTCCGCCTACTAAGACTACCTAGACTAAACGAGGTCTCCGAACTAGGTTAGGTATACTTATTCTTAAATATAAAAATTAAAAGCACTTAATAAAGGTTATAGGCTTTTATAGCAGAAGTAGTTGTTCTAATACGTTTAATAGCACTACCTAAGATAATAACTTTCTTACTAATACTTTCTAAAATATTTAAGTTAGGACTAGGACTAGATGGTTAGTATAAGCTCTATTAATTTCCTTATATTAGTGCTATTTACGTTATCTTATTTACTATAATAGATAAGTAAACGCACCCGCTTACTTATAATGGATTTCAACTATAGTCTCTTAAGCTAGCCGGTCTACAGAGAGTACGCTATGCGTTTACGGATCGCGAAACAAATTTTCTACTCTAAGTTCCCTTATGGAAATCCCATCTAGTACTAGCTGGCATTTGCCCCGCTATTAAAAACTCTTAGTATCTACCCTATATACCATCCTGTGGCGAAAGTACGTTTAAATATTAACCTTTCCCTTTATTCGCGTTTAAAAATTAAACGCCTCTTAAATAAGGGTGTGGCCAAAGCGGGTCAGCACCCTCCCTATTAGCGCGCTTAAGTAGCGCCGGACATCTTACATTTTTATAGTGAAAATATTAATCTTACGGAAGTAACTTTAAGAGAGGTTTTAAAGCAAGCTTCTTATCTAACCTTAGCGTAAATATTATTTAGTAGAAGATTATAAAGTAGAAGATTCCTAAGTAGAGTATTTCTAAGTATCGCATTTTTACGCAGCGTATTTCTAAGCAGCGTATTTCTAAGCAGTATATTTCTAAGTAGTATATTTCTAAGCAGTATATTTCTAAAGTTAAAAGCGTACTTTATATGAAAAAGTATATAAAGCAAGTAAGCAGGAATAGTAGTAGGTGGGGAGGTAGTATAGCAGAGACTATTAAATGCTTAGTTATAGCAGCTTAACTACAGCCTCGTGCCCTCTCTACGCCGCCCGTGATAGCGGCGTCCCACCGTACTCGTCTTTTAACTTGACGTTGACCTTACCGGTTTTGAGTAGCAGCTTAACTACGGCCTTATGCCCTCTCTACGCCGCCCGCAATAGCGGCGTCCAACCATCCTTGTCCTTTAACTTGACGTTGACCTTACCGGTCTTAAGTAGCAGCTTAACTACGGCCTTATGCCCTCTCTGCGCCGCCTATAATAGCGGCGTCCTACTGTCCTTATCCTTTAACTTGACGTTGACCTTGCTAGTCTTGAGTAGCAGCTTAACCACGGCCTCGTGCCCTCTCTGCGCCGCCCGCAATAGCGGCGTCCTACTATCCTTATCCTTTGACTCGACGTTAACCTTGCCGGTCTTGAGTAGCAGCTTAACTACGGCCTCGTACCCTCTCTCCGCCGCCCGCGATAGCGGCGTCTAACCGTCCCTATCCTTTGACTTGACGTCAACCTTACCGGTCTTAAGCAGCAGCTTAACTACGGCCTCGTACCCTTTTTCCGCCGCCCCCTATAGCGGCGTCTAACCGTCCCTATCCTTTAACTTAACGTTGACCTTGCTAGTCTTAAGCAGCAGCTTGACCACGGCCTTGCGTCCTTTCTCCGCCGCCTACTATAGCGGCGTCCAACCGCACTTGTCCTTTGGCTTGACGTTAACCTTACCGGTCTTAAGTAGTAGCTTGACCATGGCCTTATACCCTCCCTACGCCGCCCCCTATAGCGGCGTCCTACTGTACTTATCCTTTAACTTAACGTCGACCTTGCCGGTCTTAAGTAGCAGCTTAATTACGGCCTTATGCCCTCTCTCCGCCGCCCGCTATAGCGGCGTTTTACTATCCTTATTCTTTGACTTGACGTCGACCTTGCCGGTCTCGAGCAGCAGCTTGACGACGGCCTTATGCCCTCTCTACGCCGCCTATAATAGTGGCGTCCAACTATAGGTGTCCTTTAACTTGACGTTGACCTTACTAGTCTTAAGCAGCAGCTTAACTACGGCCTCGTGCCCTCTCTACGCCGCCTACTATAGCGGCGCCCTACCGTACTTGTCCTTTAACTTAACGTTAACCTTGCCGGTCTTAAGCAGCAGCTTAACCACGGCCTTATACCCTCTCTCTGCTGCCCGCAATAGCGGCGTCAAACCTCCGTTATCCTTTAACTTGACGTCGACCTTACCGGTCTTAAGTAGTAGCTTAACTATAGCCTCGTGCCCTCCCTGCGCCGCCTATTATAGCGGCGTCCGACTATAGGTGTCCTTTAACTTGACGTCGACCTTTAGACTCTTAAATAGTAATTTAATTATATCTATTAACCTAAAATATGCGGTATAGTGTATACCCTAAAAATCCTTAGGAAAACCCTGGCTATATTTACGTAACCGCTATACTTTAGGAATAATAAATAAGGCTTAGCTTACGCATAATACTTTACGCTTATTTAGTAGAAACTTTAATGCTAGATTATAGAGACTACGTCCGGTCTCTTTATAGATATAATTCCCCACGTTTTAAACGGCATAGTTAAGTAGTATATTTTCCCTTAGTTAATATTTAAATAGTTTATTAGTAGGGCAGTAGCCCTTACTAAATATATTAAGCGATAAATACTTAAGATATGCTATTCTGATATCCCGTTATGCATCTAGGAAATATTCTACGCCGCTTTATTTAAGGTATTCTTAAGTAGTTTTATAAACTAAGCTAATAACATTTCTTTCTTCGTTGATTTTTATTATCCCTGTATAGGCGTTAACGATTACGCTCTAGGGTGTTAAAATATCCTTAGAAATAGATTAATTATTAGGTTTAAGGTTATCGACAGCTATAGTATATAGGACTTCCTTAAGTTAGAGAGGCCTAACGGCGTATATAATTTAAGATAAAGCCCGCATAATAAGTATTTTAGTAGGAGTAGGCTGTTACTTAATTCTCTCCATGGCTTCGTTATAATTATTATTAAGTGTCGCTGGTAATTTATATAACGCCTTTTTAACAGCTTTAGGATTGGTCTTTAAAGCTAGAAACTTGATATAAAGTCGCACAGCTAGAAACCTTTAGCTATATTAGTACTTTAAATAAAGGGAAGTATAAATAAAGCAGTATAGAACTTATATCCCCTTAGCTTTCGATATAACTACTTATAGAATATTATTTTGGAGGTTGGAATTTAGTTAATAAAATTTAAATAAAAGATATTTAGACTTAACTTGCGCTTAAACGTAGGCTCTAATATCTGCCTCGCTAGCACGTATTTTGATGCGAGTCGATCCCGCTAAAATTCCTGCAATGTTATCAATATGCCTTAATGTATATAGCAGACGCAGATTGGAGATAGAATCCTCTAACTTAGTAAAAAGGTTGTTTTAAATAATCTACCCTTTCTTATTAATGCATTTATCTAATGTATTAATAATAACATATACTTCGGAGCATTCTTTAGTTAAAGATTGAAGTAACTCTAAATACTGCGTATAGGTGGGTGGTGTCCCCTTCCTACGGTGCTTTTCGTAAAGAGTGTGTACGTCCTTTAGAATAGCCTGCCTTCGCTTTACTAACTACCGGATAATTGCGCTGATAAAGTATTTAATTCTTTATAATAGATTCTCTTTATAGTTGCAGTAGATAAATATAAGCCCTATACCTTAGACGGGCAAATTGTTTTTAAGAAATTTAACTACTGCCGACCTTAGTAGTCAATCTTATTGCTTATACTTGGTAATATAAAAGTTCTACTTACGCGAGTATAGTCTTACTAACACTAGCTAATATCTGGTCAGTTTTTGATTAATATAGCTTTAAGATTAGACTGGTATAAGTATAACTTATGGCTTCCTAAGCACTAAACGGTCTCCTTATTTCCCTTCGCCTACTTAAAAAAGTCCGGATATTTAAGCAGCCATTGCCCAGTTCTAGTTTGTTTTTGATTAGATATATCCGCCTACTTTAACCAGAAATTTACCAATAATAACCAACTAAGTATAATTTGAGTTTCTTCGTCTTAACTGCTTGTTAGTTATTTGTGTTGGAAGAAGGCTAGGAAATTATCTGGAATAACTAGTACCTTCTTGCCAGCGTATAAGTAAATTGATTTCGTGGCGAATATCTAAGATACCGCCGCTAAATATTTGAATTAGCTTAATCTTTGCGAAATATCACTAATAAATCTTAGGTATATAAACACTTATAGGACTTATAAAGCTAAATCGAGGTTTAAACGAGCCTTAGAAACAACTCGTTGGATTTTACTTAGCGTTTCTTCTTTAAATAGATACAACGCTCTCCGTATATGGCGTCGCATTATAGATCGCGCACCTGGCTTAGGTGATTCTGTATCTTGTACTTTTCTTAATTCGTCTTTAAGCTTCTCTAAAGCCCCGTTAATACGGTTAACATTTTCCTCTACGCTATTCTTTATACTTATGCCAAACCTGGTAGGTGATTAGATAGTCTTTAATAGGATTGTTAAAGTTCTCTGTAGGCTATTAAGCGATGCACATATATCTAAGATATTATTATCTTGGTCCTTTTAGGGTCTATAGTACTTTAGAAGTCCCTACGTTAACTATATACCGAGCGAAATAATGCTAATAATACTGCCCGCTACACCTAAAGCCTTAGCTATAGTTGAACCCCTTTAGCAGAGATGCTAAAACGAGTGGATAGAGAGGATGTAAAGAATAAGAGTTTTGCCAGGTAGATCTAAAGAATACAGTTTTGCGGTTTTTTTTCCGTTAAGATCGCCTAATAATAGGTTATAAGCGCGTAGACGGCCCCGCCTTCGCTGGGCAGTTTAATGACTTATTGTTAACCTAAATCGGATTTTGCCACCTTGACTCGGTTACTGACCCCTTGACTTAGTTACCGACTTAGTTAACTACGTGTATATATAGCCTCATTTTCTTTATAGATTAATCTTTATATAAGTTCTTCTTTCCTAAAATCTGCGTACGGACTTTTAATTAACACTTATGCAGCCTTGACTATGTTAGCGGTGTAGGTAACTAATAATAGCTAACTGATCTAACCCTCCTATTTTCTGATTCTCTTTTTTATTAGTTGGACCCTAGTAATAAAAGTATACTTAAAGGGCAGATATATATGAGATTAGGAATATATAGCAAAATACTAAAGGCTAAGACGCGTAACTTTATATGGGCTAGTTTAGTAGGTAACCGTGTTAATAACTAGTGGGGAAAGTTTTTAGGTAACACTTAGGGCGGAAGCTAATTTCGCTAGTAACTGTACTCTACTTTAAGTAACTAATTCTCTACACTCTTTTAGTTATTAAGGTATATAGCACCTAGACGCGTCTGGTGGTTAGTGTAATTTATTAACTTTCCCTTAAATAGTAAAAATACTAGAACTTCCCCTACTAAAAGGCCGTGTAGATATAGCTGCGCTAACTACTAGAGGTAATAGGATGCTGTATAATAAGTACTAATTAGTAATTATACTTCTGGCTTTGTGGCACTTATAACGGCCGCGCTACGCCGCTCTTATAAGCTGAGAATTTTGGCAGCGCTAGTAGGGAGGGTGCTGACCTGCTTAGGCCATACCCTTGTTAAGGGTCTACTTCCTAGGGAACTATGGTTGGTGTTATTTTAAGTATGGTGTTATGGCGGTGATATACTACCTCCGCTGCTCGGCGTTTAGCTTGGCGCGGTTGTTAAGTTAACTAAACTATACCGAAACCCCTACTAGTCCTTAAGATAACCACCGTTTAACTTTGGGATGCAGCCTATCTCATGCTATAATATACGGCTATGTTTACATTACAGCCTCCTCTAAAAGAATTTTAGTATATTATACTACCTTTAAGCTTCGTAGGCGCGCCTTTGACGCCTCCGTAAACTGATGAGAAAGCCTTTACCTAAGCTCCCTAAGTTATCGCACTTCTTAGAGACATAGTAATTAAAATCTATGGATATCCTTTTAGCTTATATAAGGGGAATACAATGAGATAGAGCGTTGGCTTAGGTAAGATAAGTCACTATTTAAGTTTGTTAAGAACAAGATACGGTATATAGCCTCCGGCGGGAAAAAGGCACTAGCTAATGATACCAGTTGGATAGATATAACTATGACGGTAGGAGGAATTAACTTGTTATTTGTATGCCTACTTAACTATACCAAAGTAGAGCGCTTTTGAGCTTTTGTATAAATAAAGGCTTTATAGCGATAGGTAAAAGAGCTAGATAAAGGGCGGTATCCAGAGCGTATATATTCATTATCTCGCTACTAAATTAGCAGTTTATGCCATGCGAGCTCGCTTAGAGGCATATTTTAGGTACTATCCTCTTAGTAAAGGCATCTACAGGAAAATATCCTCTTAGGATGCCCCTACTAAGCCTATAGTAGAATGGCCTGCTTGGCGCCCCTGCTTTATTTTATTTACAAAATACTGTTACTTTTGCTGCGTTTTGGATATTGACTTATAGGTAGTATTACTAGATGTTAATATCTAAGATATAAAAGGATCTATGTTTACCGGTTGGTGACACCTATAAGGCTACTACTTAATATCTTAGAGCCTTACCGCAGGCACCTTGAAATGGAATAGTTTAAATATCTAAGTGTATTTTCTTGCTGCATGTAGCTGTTTTTATGCATCTTTACTGCCAATATATCTGCACTAATATGTATAAATCTAGCCTTATTTAAGTAGAGATAAGTATTAATAGTTTATGTACCTACTAAAGTCTACTTTCCTTAGCTCTGTTTTATACCAACAGCTTTAAGAAATATTACTCTATAAAAGGCTATAAAACTATAAATTCCTATAAAGAGCTAGCATTCTGCCTTAAATTTATAAGATCGTTCCTTACTATTTATAGAAAGTAGCTAACTCGTTTCTAAAGGTATACTATATATGTTTAGGAAACACTTTTATATAGTTATGGTTACTTTTATTCTAATAAGTGCACGCGTAAGTGTAATACGGCTAGATAAAACGGCGTATAGTGTGCGGAAAATAATCTAAATAATGTCTAGAATATAAGGATATTGTAGGGTATATATAGCTGTGATTTAGAGTATAGGACGCCGGAATCGATATAATAAGTTTTTTAAAGTCAGAAGTGCCCGATATAGTACTCTTTATTTATAGTTATAAATATAGCTAAGTTGAATAAAACCTTAGTCTCTTTCTAAATTCCTCCAGCCTTGGATAGAAAAACTTGAGAACATTATTTCTTAACTCTATCTCTTAAATTACTGTGTGTCTACGATTAACGCTTTATTGTATTATTCTAGCTAATATCTCCTGCCTCTAATAGACATTTCCCCTTCTTAGGCTTTGAACGGTTCTTCCTTAACTTAGTATTGTTAGCCAAATATCCATCAGAGGAGCCTTTAATTAAGAGTACTTATAGCGGCTTTAAATTCTTGCCAGACATCCTAGGAGGTACTAGCGTTTACCATTTGTATATAAATAGGGTGATCTCTAGGTCTATATCCGCGCTAGTCTTTAACATATCTAAAAGGAACCTCTAGCTTTAGTTAGTATTTATAGATTGCTTTTAGTTAGTCGTTAATACGCCCTAAGAGTTTCGTATCTTTAAGAGTGTGTGCTATAAATATACTACTTCGGAGGCGCAATTATAGAAGTTAGAAATGTATGTCCTTACCAGGCTCGAAGCAATTAAGTAGTATTATAATATTTGTAAGACTATACGTTATAGCAAAATAGTGAGGCTTGTTCCCTTTCTTATTAAGTATAGCGGTTAGACTAGAAATGAGGCCGTTAAGCGCTATGTTGAGATTGGGGCCGATATAAATAAGAGTAATTAGAGCAAGCGTAAAGATAAGACGAGAATGCCTATTAAGAAGACATTCTAGATTTATTTGGACTTAAGATACTATAAAAGCAATCAGGCGGAGTGGAGAGTTATTAGTAGAATTTCCTATTGCTTAAATGATTAGCATTGCTGCCTAACTCGGGGCCGAGCGCTAGAGAGGAGGTGATAATATTGAGGAGGTTTGGGGGATTGAGTAGACCTTAAAAATCAAGTACCTAATTTTAGGCGTTAAATAAAAGACTTTTTTAGGTCAGTCGGGTGCTCCCTTAGTCATTGCTTATTATAAAGAGTAAGGTGCATGTTTTATTATCCCGGCCCTATGCGCGGCGTAGCGTAGTATAGGCACCTAGCTTAGTGTTGCCTTAGGCGTGCGAAGCCTTACACTTTACCGTGTCTCTAATCTTTTATTCTTTTACTACTATCTATACTGTTTATGGTTTCTTTATAGTAATTATACTAGAAAATAAAGGTAGGAATAGGTAATTAAGATTAGTTCTTTTAGGATTAAGAGCTTCCTAGAAGCCCTAAACCTAAATACAATGCCTGTTAAATTTGTCTTTACGTAAAGTTTATAAATATACATAGTGAGAGCTATATTAAGCTTTTTAGTTATAATGATCTATATATATAATTAACACATATCCCTATACACTATAAAAATCTACGCTAATATTTACCTATTTAGTTCTAGGTATTCTATTAAACCTAGCGAGTTAAATAGCTCCTCCTTTACGAGGGATCTATCCGTATCCTTAAGTATATATTTTCTCTCTAGAATTGGTCCTAAGAGGAGATTAAGAAAGTAAGTTATCTGTTGGCTGCATTTACAGAGAAAACCACTACGTTCTTTATCTAAAATATTAATAAGTAATTTAAAATCATCTACTGGAAGTCTTTTAATACTATGGGAAGTTAGCCTAGTGTAGATTCTGCTAGTAGGAAGGAAGCTTACTTGCGGTCGTGGATACTAAAATCACTATTAGTTGGGATTAAAGTAAGGATATCAGTGCCAAATTGAGCTGCTAGTATGTGCTAGTTGCGTCCCTAACTAAGTCTATTTTTTAGGGTAATTAGTTGTTTATTATACTCAACTATATACCTTATAAGTTTAGGATATGCCTAGAATAGCATATTGTTTAGAGCGTAGAAAGCAGCCTAGCCGTAGTGACCTAGTTCTAATATTTGCTCTTTATTCCGCTAACATCTAGTCTACCGGACCGGTTAAAGCTGGTAATTCTATTCTAGCCGCGTGCAAGCTTCCACTAATCTAATTAGGTGGAATCGCTTTATAATAAAAGCTATAGTAAGTAAGACATCTAATTAATCTAGAGACTCTATATTTGCGGATACTGTATTACTAAAAGAAAGAATAACTATGCTTATGCTCTCCTAAATAGTAAGATAGGAATTCCGTAGCTGTATAAAAGCGTTTTAGTTAGTAACTGCGAAGAATAAGCGAGTAAGGAGCTAGAGCCTATTAGAATTGTCTAACGAGCTATAGTTAGTAAAGGTTTAATATATCTCTATTAACGGAAATTTGCAGTTATAAATAGGTGGAATCTCCTTTAGAGTTTATTTTTATAGCCTCTTAACCTTATGGGAGTGTTAATTATTAACTTTTTGTTTGCTCCGAAGCCGCTTTAATATTGTCCTTCTAGACCTAGTAATCGCTATATTTAGTGTTTTAGTAGGCTTAGCTCGCTATAATTACTTTTTATTTACAGGCAATTATACTCCTTCTCTTTAGTATATTTTGCTTTGCGGTTTAGGATTGTATCTAACTTCTTCTATTACGTTATCCTATCCGTAAATATTATCCAACTCTGCCTTATCTTACCCCTCTTTACGCGCCTATATTTGGTCGTCCCGCCTTATATATTAGAGATTATAGTTAATTAATTATTAAGGCTCTTTACGGTATTGCTCGTCTACCTAAGACAGCGACTGTTCTTTCTCTCCTTTCTAGTTATCTATACAATTATAGGGTTAACTACTAGGACTTTGCTGCAATATCTCCGCACTTTAGATTAATGAGTTTATAGTTATAAAGGGGAACTGGTTTTCCGTATAGGATAAAGAGTGTTAAAGAGAAGGCGCGGGAGACTTTTAGGGGGTCGTGTTGACGCCTTAAGATGGCGTTAAATTACCGTTATAAGAGGAAAACTAATTAGTAGTACTTGCCTTAGTCTGTTTAGCTAGCTTACCTATAGGTAAAGAGGACAAGCTAGAAGCTAAAAGGAGCTTACTAGGATCGATAAAATCACTATTACAATTTTATAAATCTTCTTTAAATAAGTCTCTAATAGTAATATAGTATATAGCTATAGAATTAATAGCTATGGAAAGTATAAGCGCCTAATTATAGATTAGTTGGGAATACTTTAGATTTATATCTAAGAGCTAGTTAAGCTTAAAGCAGACATTATATTAAAGGATCGTAATTTCCTATAATAGCTATATTAGTTATAAAAATTAAACGTAAAGGGGGAAGTAAAGAAGGTATACACTTTCTATTTTAGTATTAATAGTATTGATCGGTATGCCTTGAGTCGGTTTATTGCAAGTAAGGGGATTATAGTTTAAAGGCGGACACTACACTTGCGCGTGTAAGTGGAAGGTGGTAGAATAAAGTCACCTATAGAGATATAGGTCTCGGCTTATTAACCGCCCAAATATTTTAAGTAATAAAAGGCAGACCCAGCCTTGCAGGGCAATAGCTCTATTAATAACCATTATTAATAACAATTGCTTTAGGCCGCATATTTAAAATCCTAGACAAACCTACCTCCTATAATTATGGCGGCCGACTCTATAATAGCTACCTTTCTTTAGCTAAGGAAAGAGGCTTTAGTTAAATGGATAATACCCTACGTAATGATTGCGCTGGAGCTTTAACCGCTAATATCTAGGAAACGCCACCTCGATAAGGGTCTAGTTAGTGCGGCTTGGCCACCCTCCCTACTAGCGGGGGCGAGCTTGAAGTATTTTACGCTTTAATTACCTGCTGTAAATACCGCTAATTATGCTGCCGCTAAACCCGTCCTGTGTT
>Ga0307515_10009490_pt1 | contig 18799 bp, 16 predicted proteins | sample 17_EM_MG_FD_194513 | JGI IMG/M metagenome (GOLD analysis project Ga0307515, IMG submission 194513) | Populus trichocarpa ectomycorrhiza microbial communities from riparian zone in the Pacific Northwest, United States - 17_EM | ecosystem: Host-associated > Plants > Roots > Unclassified | place...
GTTTGCATGATTGCATCACTCAACAAAAAAAAAAAAACCGAATATTTTTTATTTTAATTGATTAGCAGCAATCTCAGTTTGTCACCTAATCTTGAGCGGGTGATGTTAATGATTCCAGCCTTTCAGATGAAGGTTAAAATAAATATTAGCGCCTTTCAGATGAAGGTTAAAATAAATATTAGCGAATTAGCGCTAAATAAGTAATAGAAACTGAAAGAATTATTGATCAAAAACTTAAGAGAATAGAATGAGTTGTGTGAAAAATATTGATATTGTAGAGACATTGGAAGGCTTGAGTGATTGAAGAATATTTATAATATAAATTATAATAATTTTTATATTAATATTTAGAATTATAGTAAAAATAATTATATTTATAACATAAATAATTATATTTTTTATATAAATACTTTGAATTATATTTCTTAATCTTTAAAAAAAAATGATGGGTTTTCTTCAATAGTAATAATAGTAGTTTTAAAAAAATTTATTAATGATGATAATAATAATAATAATAAAATTTCTAAATTTATTAATTATTTTATTAATAATATTAATTATAATAAAAATAATAATATGTATAATACAAACAATAATATTTTTTAATTATAATAAAAATAATAATATTTAGAAACTCAACATTGGGTCCTGCCTCTGGACCCAATGCTCTTGAGTCCTTCATCAAGATCCATTATCGCGGGTCTAGATGTTTGACTCAACAGAATCGCGTTCAGACCCAAGGGGGTTGGGGGTTGGGTTGTGTCCGGACCCTGAGGTCCTTGGCGGGACCCAAACAGGTTGGGGTTTGGGTCCATGACAGGACCAAAGGTTGGTGGTGGGGCTGTGTCCAGACCTAAGGGAGTTGGGGGTGGGGTCCGAGTCTTGCCCCAAGGGGGTTGGGGGATGGGTCTGTCTTCAGACTCAAGGGGGTTGGGGTTTGGGTCCTTCCGTGTCCGAACCCAAAATGGTTTGGGTTGGGGTTCTAGTCCGAATCCAAGGGGGTTGGACGTTAGGTCTGTGTCCTGACCAAAACAGGTTGGGGTTTGGGTTTGTCGTGTCTGGACCCAAGGGGGTTGGGGGTGGGTTCGTAGCCGAACCCAAAAGATTTAAGTCAAGATGTTTGACCTAATAAAAGTTAGGTCTTAGTCTGAATCCAAGACAGTTGGGTCTGATCGCCTGACCTAAAAGAAAAGGGCTCATGTCAGGACCCAAACCTCAATAGACCCGTTGGCCTGGGTCGACAGCCAGGCCTGCGGGTCTGGCTCCAACACCATGGCATGACAACTCAAGCATCTGGTGTCCGCAGCCTGAGGCGCAACCCCTCCTCCCTGCAGCCTTGGAACTCTTTGTGATGGGCATGATTGTCCTTGCACCAAGTGCCTGTCCTTGGGGCTGCAGCACGTCATGCCCAATTAAAATATGTAATCAATAGTGCAATGAATCTTGTTAAACAGTGTTTTTTTTAGCACTGTTTCAATCCATAGTGAAATGAATCTTGATAAACAGAACTTTTCCAATATAATTTAACTTTATGTATAATCATTTGCTCCGTGTTTTTAGTGAAATAATCAATTAATCCTTTTGTTTTAAAAACCTAATATCATTTCCTTATGCTTTAACAGTTGGTTTCATAGTTAGTCCTTCTGTTGGTTTCTCGTCATAATTAAAAAAAAAAATGTGCCTAAAATATCTTTCATTTGAAATCAAGTTTTCTATTTTTACATGTGATAGACAAAATTTAAAATGCATTCTAAAAAGGTGATTTAAAAATTTCTAGAAGAATTAACGGTAGCTTTAATTAAAGGACTAATTTATATTTATTTTTCAAAAATAAGGCTAACAAAACAAAACAAAAAAATGTAGGTATTAAATTATAATTTACTCTCTCTTTTTGTAACTGACCATATGAGTTCCATCAAGAACTCGGCATGTTTTTTATTTATTTTTGTTTTGACTCGAAAGGTTCCTCTACTGTGTTTAAACTCAAAGGCGGGCATGATTTTTTTAAAAATAATTATCACAGTAAATTAAAAATATTGATCTATCAAAAAAATCAATGAAATAATATAACACATGTGCAAAACGTGATATTTATAATTTGTCGGTATTCAAAGTAGTGATATCAAATAAAATATATTAAACAGGCAAGAGAGTAAAGAAAAGAAAAAAGGATTCTTGAGATAGATTTGAAATTCTGATTATTACATTACTAATATCATCAAAAAAAATCTTGACAAAATTTTTTTAACTATATCAAAAAAGGTTGTCATAATAACTTGACATCCAAAAATGATTGGTGGTTCATTTTTTTAACGGCAAATATGATCCACTTAGATAACTATTGATTATCTTTTTTAATGTTGTTGGATTTATTTTATCGAGATTTTTCTAATAATATTAAGAATATCATAATCAAAGCTTTAATTTGTTTCAAGATATTTTTTTTCTTTTTTTCTCTCCTCTCATTTCTTCTATCCAATTAATATTTTTTTATTAAATATTACTATTCTGAAAAGCAATATCGTGTTTTCTAATATAAATTATATTATTTTACTAAAAAAATCACTTTTATATTATTTCACCAATATTTTTTAAAAATATGCTAAGAACAAAAAACAGCCCATGATTCGCATGAATGGTTTTCGAATTTGTAAATATGAAAGCGAGGACAGGTTGGACTCGTGATTCGTGAACAATTTTCAAAGTTCCATATTCATCCGAGGAGTAAAATTATCAATGAAACTAACAACTTTCTCCCTATTTTCATACAAGGAAGGAGTCCCTGCGACAAACAACGAAAATTACATCAAGTCCGTCGTATAGGGCAAGCCAGTCTCTCTCACTAAATTTTCTTTCAAAAATCTATTGAAAGATATCATCACCTCGCAGGATCCGGTTGTGTCCACCATGCAAATGCCAAAGTCAACCTCCTTTATCAAAGAAAAACTAGTAGGGTCGAGAACAGCCGCAGAAATTCTTCTCATGACAAATGCCATGGCAAAAACTCAGGTTTCACATTACTTCCTATTCATATCTAGCGATAAAAAAGCATCGCAGGGGAATATAAGTTACTATTTAGTTTGTGTCACATGGTTGTGTGAAAAATATCAAATCTTGTGTACTCTCAGATGCAGCATTGAAATAAAATCTAACTGTTGAAAGGACTCCAAACCCTCATCCTAAAATCAAGACTGACGAGCTGGCTGGGGAAATGGACAAGACAACCTAGGAGAAGTAAACGGATACTGGGGGAATGTCAACATCATTGCCTTCATCATCCTCACATGCGACAACAACATCAAAGTGGTGACGATATGCAGGCAACTCCGCTTTGGCCACTTCCCTAACCAGATCAACCATCTTCCTGTCCATCCTGTCTCTGTGCCGAGGGAACATGCTATTGTAAAGCAGGCAACTACCATGTGAAATGCTATAGGCATCAAGCCCCTTATGCTTGAGCCATTGCAGAAGTTCCCTCAAGGTAGGATTGTCTTTTAGAATCCACCTGTCCCAAACTGTCCAGCTCATATCCTGATGCTTGATAACCTTGGGTGGGACAGGCTCAGCCATGGAGAATAGAGGGAGTGCAAGGTTGGCAAATGTATTGCGGTAGTCCTCCACCTTGTGTCCACCATCCAGAACCTTATACAGCTCCAAGCACACAAGACCAGTGGCCATAGCTGTGGAGGTTGCAATAGCAGGGATGATCCTTCCAGCAATAAACTTGGCTTTCAGTTTGTCAACCTCAGGAATGCTGTAGTTTCTTGCTCTCATGTTGGCAAGACCGGCTATCAGATCCATGTGGTAGTTTGTATCGTCATCCTGCACAATCAAGGAAATTCACTTAAATTTGGGTTGGCACAAGAACATCAAATGGCCGATAAAGTACCTCCCATTATATTTTGGCCACATATTAAAACTTCTTCAAGTCCACAACAAGAAGCAAACATCAATTCATGCAAATATTTCAAAATTATCAGCTGCTACAATAAATGAAAAAAAAGGTTGGATAACATCCTGCTTTGTTCAACAGCAGGATGATCCAAATAAATGCATGCTAAATAAATTGAACAAGAGGGACCACCTTCTCAAACTGAATTGGGGTCATCCTGTATGCAGGTGGCAACTTATGCCTGCACTGCTCTAGTTTCCTGATAAGTTCATTGATTACCGCTGCATCATCTACAGATACAGTAGATATAGTGGTAGCCTTTTCATCTGTCTCAATTTTCACATCTTCTCTTGGTTGAAATTCTGGCACAATCACCTTCTCTACAGCCTCGGCCAATGTCTTAGGATGTTTCACCCACTCAGGAACAGAGATCCCAAAAGTCTCCGCTCGCAATATTGATGCTGCCATGACAAAATGGAGGTGACTTGGATCTGCAGTTGAGAACTGAAGTGGATGAGGGAATCGCTTTGGTGCTGACCAGAACGGAGCACCAGTACTAGTAGATGCATCTTCAGGGAAAGTGAAGATCAACTGCTTCACCCGATCAGCAAAATAATCTTCAAACCTGAAGTCAATGTAAGCATAACGTCAGAAGTCAGAAAACAGAATGAGGTATGCCCAACCATAAAGAAAGAATAGGAGACCCAATACAAGAGGGTACCTTAAACGCGCCCATGTGATGCAATCCTGGAATGTCTCACATTTTTCCTTCTCAAGGCACTCAAGAACACGTTCCAAGGTGTCCCTTGACTGAGCATCACCAGCTTTGGTCATAGCATTAGTATAATCAACTGGATTTGATAGATAGGCATTAACTTCTGTTGGTGTTTTCTCAACCAAACCCTCAAACTCAGATCGAGCCCATGTCAAGCAATGATCAATGTTATGTGGGAACGAATGCACAGTGCACATAGGTGCTTGTTTCTCTGGTGGGTCCCTTGAAGCACCATAATTTTCGGTCAGGTGAGGAATGATCATCTGAGTGTTGCATTTGGCACCCAAGGTTCCTGACTCGAGAAGAGGCTTTTGGAAGTACAAGCACCTCTGGTCAACATAAAGTCTTGCATTGACATTGTCTAAAGCATTGACAACAGCAGTTAAGTTCTCCCAGAAAGTATCATCAAATACATTCTCACTTTCAGGGGACACACGATTTTGCAGTGCTTCAATCTTGAGATGAGGATTTATTAATGCAGCAGCAGAAGCAGCAACAGTGGATTTGGCCTGTCCAATGTTCCAATCACGGAAGAGAAACTGCCTGCTCAAGTTACTCTTCTCAATCACATCATCATCAGTTAATGTCAGCTTTCCCTGTTCACCACATGAAACACCCATCAGTGCTAAATTTTTCAAGAATTCACAGCCAAGCGCACCAGATCCTACTACAAATAAATTAGCATCCTCTAGCTTCTTTTGAAGCTTGGACCCAAAAACTGAGATTTGGGCATCATAACGGCTATTTCGTGGCTTGAAGTCACTGGGATCCAAATTTGCTGTTGGAAGTGATTCCACGGAATCAAAATAGAAGAACTGTTACAGCAGAAAAGGCAAAGTTAGCTTACCACAACAAGCAGTAAAGTTGAATCATTAGGTAGATGTTTAACTTTGGAAACAGCCACATCCAAGGCAAGTAAAATTAGGTAAATTAAACATGGCTAGTTTATCAAGCCAAGATGTTATGATAAAAACTCACTATAGGTTAATAGATGAAACCCTCAACAGTATTTAAAAGTCCTTCTGATCAAACTGAATTAAAGGAAAGCCCAAACAAAGCACACAACATTATTTAAAACTTCTTCTGATCAAACTAAATTTGTTGGTCCAAACAGAGTGCGCAAGTATGTAGATAAAATTCTTTAACTGTGTGTATACAAAAGAACCCTCCATTTGTTTATGTACAAAGACTACAATTAAATAGATGAAATCTTCAACAGTGTTAAAAAGCTCAAGAACAAAAACTGAAGTTTACCGCATGCCTAAGTTGGCTAGAGAGAGAAAGACTTAAGAAGTTTCAACAAAATAAAAAATTGATACCAACCTGAAAGAGAGGATGAAACTTTCCAGAACATGCTTTGACAACCTCTTGTCCCACTAGACCACCAAACATAGCTGCCATAGGATTCAGTACAGCCCTGGCACCAAAGGCAAAGTGCCGCAACAGTTTTGGGTTAATGTCCTCTACTCTCGCATCTCCTGAGTTTTCATTGATGTGACTTGCCAGAGATATAAGCTTCTGAGCATCTTCTTCTGAACCAGCAGCAGGGAAACAACCCATCTCAGACACGAACTTGTCCAGTGCTTGAAATGCCAAGTGCAAGAGAGGTGGACGGTCAAACTTGGAGAAATCACTCAATAGAAATTCACCGGGATCTTTAATTGCTTCTCTCAATGGCTTAAAATTCAACACCTTGGGTTGTTTCACCTGTGTGACAATCCCACCTTTCTCATAGGTAGCAAAGTTTGTGGTGTCCTCCTCGAGATTAAATGAATATGGTCTGGAATTTTTAATCTTTCTTGGTTTTCCATCATTCATTTCTGTCATTCCCTTCACTTCAGAGAAAACAACAAGATCCCCATCTTGAAACTCAAGCCTTTCATCATCAACGCATGACACCAGTGCAGGGTTATCATTGCTGATAGATGCAATTATACCAGTGTGTGGTTCCTCTCCATCAACATCAAACACTGTGAATTCAGGTCCAAAGTCACAAAACACAGAGCCAAAGAGACCTCTAACTTCAGCCTTGATAAAAGAGATGGGGGGCTTATGATTATGGCAGTAGTCGTTAAACTCAATGGCTTTGTCAAGATTGAGATCTGTAAATACGACAGCCTGCACCACCAGAAAACAAGCATCTGGCATAAAGCAGTATAAGCAAATACATATGATTTCTGTAAAATAAGATAGGCAATGTATTCGAGCAGACCAGATGAAGAAATAGCAGACACAATCAATAGCAGAAGATGAATAGAATTGTTAGGGGGGCAACTTAGACACAACATAACTTCAAATAAAAAAAAATAACTTGTTATGGGGACCAATATGAAGCATATACCAGATCATAGGGACTGTAGTGAATTTTGAAGATTTTGGGGGACTGTTGGCTTACAGGCCACCCTGGACACAGTGATGATCCACTGAAAACATAACGTTATTGGATGGTTTTTTTCCCCATATTTGCATGAACATATAAATCCTTCACTTTAGCATTTAGATTATCTTAGAATTTTATTAACGCACCGAAAAGGTGGTGCAATGCGATCCTTTGTACCAAGATGAGTACACCTGGACACTAATCTTCACTCCTGTCCTCTTGTTCATGCCTTCCATTATAATTTCTTAGAACATTTAATGCTTTTGATAGTTGAGACCATCTTATATAACAGGTTATAAATTTTATTTTTTGTTAAGTGAATATTATTCTTGCAAGCTTTTGTGGACAGAAGACATTGGAAGTTCATTGAACCAAGCAATTGTATTCTTAAGAATTGGCATGTCTTGCAGTGTAAGGTCACACAACAACATGATGCAACACAGAAAGAAAAGGGCCAGTTCTATGTTTTCACTTTTGTAGGGTTATGCATGTAGCATAAAATAACAATAGGCCCTGTCTAGAATAGCATAATTAAGCTGCGAACCTTAACTGGCATTGACCACCTAATTTGTTGCAAGAGAAAATTAGTCGTTGACAATACAAATGATTTAACTAAATGCATATAATATAACAACAAAAATCCAAATTCAGTAGCATATTCTGACATGCATTTGTAATAACATTTTTTCCTGTGAAAGAAAGATTTACTGGTAACCTTGATAAAGTACCTGCTAAGCAAATTGCAGGTTTTAATCAAGATTATAAAAAGGTGGTCAAGATGGCACAATGCATATATTTGGACAAGATTTCTTCTGATAATATCAAAGTGGAGAAACAAGGAAGTACCTGGAACTTATCAAGTTGTTCTGTTGTCAATTCTGTAATTAAGGTAGAGATGGTGACTGCATTGTTGAGATCCTGCAACTTCTGAACAGATGCTAGGGCCCTGTTCTTACCAACATCATTCTCGGAAAAAACAAAGTTACTGGATAAATCCCACAGCTCCAATATTCCTTCATCATGCAATGTCACAGACTTGACACCAGCAAGAATGAGGTTTTTTGCTGTAGCAAGAGAATCACAGCAGATAGATACACATTAGAGAGACAGAAAGAGTCAATAAATTTAACACCAATAGGAACAAGAATCAATCCAAATTAAAGACATTAGCATTCCTTAAATAATGCTATCTCAACTCAAGCAATGGCTTCTACAGTTTTAGATAATCACCCCACACCCAAAGGAAAAATAATATATATTACAGACTATCCGGTGCCAGGTTAATAAAAATAACAATCCAACTGATATGACTCCAATTGATTCTATCAAAATTTGAGATAAAAAGACAAACAGGACTAAAATGGAAAAGATGTGAAGAGAAATAGCTAGCAGAAGCTCCCTTTCGTAATCACAATTTTAAATTTCTGTTTTATTTGTTACTCGAACCCATGATATATACAAATCAAACCAAAAAAAACAAATATCAATAAATCCAGATTCCTTCTCCAGTGTTAGCTCCAAGACTAATCACCAAAGTGGTTGAGAAGCTAATGATAAAGACATTTGATACTACTGGTCATGAGCGCGTAAGGATTGTCACTTTTTAATATATTGCACAAGCATAAAGCTGAACCCAAATCTTGAACAATGCAGTACCAAAATGGAAAATGAGAAGTTCCAGGCAGAATAAAAAGAGCTTGAGAGGTCAAATTGAAAGATCTAAGATCAAGTTCACTTGCCAGGAGAGAAGCCAGCAACTATTATCAAAGTAAATTAGTTTTAAGGTTTTTTCTTTAAGCATTTTCTGCAAAATAAAACGAGTTTTTAAGTTTACTATGCTCAATCATCCATGTATGATGCGCTCCCTCCCCCCTCCCTTCTCTGTGTCTCCCTCACAGAAATGATTCGGTAATTTGAAGCCAGGGAATGAGAAAAACAGATTTGAAATTTCTTGCTCAGAAATCAGGCTCTATTTTGTAAAATAAGCAGGGTTATCTTGTTGATCCTAGCAGTCTCGGATGATTTAAAGCCACCCGTAATTAGTTTAGAGTGCCAAGGCCTCCATCTATATTTTAGGGGCACATCCAATCATAGCTATAGTCACCACACGAATCTCCATTAACCATCTCTATTTCATGTGCTGCACCATTCTTTGCTATATTTTTGGTCTGTGGTTGGATTGCGCAGATCCAATTTTGCCTATCCTAACCTTAAAACATAATAAATGAACCAAACTTCAAAACCACAGAAACCAAATCTTATATCAATAAAGCAATCTATTCACAAACAAATCCAACAAATCACAAAGGGAAAACCACCCGGTAGCATCAACTAGAAAAAAAGGTCTCATAATTCATACCAATCTCAACACCAAGACCATGCATCCCGGAAACAAGAACGTTGGAACCAAAAAGCCTTCGCATCGTCTCTCTTCCATAAACAGCAAGCTGGCGACTGTGAAGATCCTCATCAATCTCCATCGGTTTCGAATCACCAGGTGACATAATCAACTCCTCTTTACAGCGGTTGTTACTGTCTCTGTCGGTGTCACTGCAATTACCAATAGCGCAACTGTTTTTGTTACTAGACACGTTCGATTCCAAGGAGCAATCGATCCGGTTCTTTTTGAAAGAAAATGAATCTGATATGCTGTTATCTGGTGCTTCTTCTCCTTCAACCAGCACTGCTTCAACAGGTCGCTTTATAGGAAGCATAAAGTATAGTAAACTGTCAAACAAACGACGAACACCAATCAAAATTGTTAAAATGAAATAAAAAAAAACGGTGCTGCTAATAAAACCATAAACCCTGAGGCCTAATAAGATTCGAATGTGAAGATGTTAAGCAATAGATTGTTTAGAGGAAGTGATAAACGTACCGATTAGCCCAGTGAGGAAGGATGGAATCTGGGGGGGGTTGGGGTTTGGTTTTGGTAGCTTGTGGAGTGTCTGTGAAGGAGAGATTTTTTTTATTTTGGGTTTAGAGAAATTGAAGTTGAGATGGGGTAGAGACAGGAGTATTTTATGGTTTTGCATTCGGTCTGTGGCCTTGGGGCTTAGGGTTCTCGACTGGGATGGGATGGAAAATTTTTAATGGACCATCTATATTGTTAAGAATTATTTATGTAAAATAAATAAATAAATAGAAACATAGATATTAGAATTAAAAAAAAAAGGAGAGAGAGAGAGAGAGAAAATATTGTTTATCTAAACATAATTCACTTACACACAACTGTAAACAGTAATAGATTTTTCTTTTTCTTGGTCTTAAAAAAACCTGTATTGAGATAATTTTGGTGTTCTAAAATTAATTAGGGGCAAGATGGGTTTTTTGTATTTACATTGTACAATAAATTTACATCATTGCCCTTAAAAGAAATAAATTTTTAGCTTCTACTAAGGGTAACTTTTGTATTTTCATAAAAAAATGCATAGTGAAATAACTTATTTACTTTTGGAATTGAAAAAAAAAAAACTAATGAAGGGAGATTTTCATAATTTTAAATTTTGTTGCACGGTAAAAGACCTTTACGTCTTTAATGTCAAATAATTTAACCCCTGGATTAAATAGTATTTTTATCATTTTATTGCTGGTTTTTTTTTAATTAATGAGTTGAGGTGGGTCATTTAAGTATTTTAATAAATAAATAAAATACGTTAGTGCATAATGTGGGGCCGTCAGTCACTCTGCCATTTTAGGATGGTGCATGCAACTAATTCGAGGGGCCAAAATGCATCTCAACATGTTTTCCATGAAAAAAACAATGTTTGTATAGATAAGTTTGTTGGTTTGTCATCGACTATCATTTCTCTTTTTTTCTTGGTCTTTGTGTTGGCCCTGCAATTTTTCATATAAACTATTAAGAGGGTGTTTGGGAGTGTGATAACTGTTGCTTTTCAAAATATTTTTCACTTGAAAATGCATCAAAATAATATTTTTTTTATTTTTAAAAAATCATTTTTGATATCAGCAAATCAAAATGATCCAAAAATATAAAAAATATATAATTTAAAAAAATCAAATTTTATCCAACCTCCGTTTGGAACGTGATACCAAACGTTCCAAACGAGGGCTAAACCTCTCCTTTTTTTATTTTATCCATGTTATTTTGTTATTATTTACTTTATTTTAAATAATTTATGAAATTGAAATTTTATTTCAATTTAATCCTTATTCAAGTTCTTGCTTTATCATATTTGGTCTCTATTTTTTAATTGTTATTTATAAAATCTGAGATAATTTTTTTATTTGAATTTTTTTCCTGATTTCGCTCTTCATTATTTTTTCCCTATTAGATCCTCATTATTTTTATTGTTGTTTTTTTTCTTTGCAAAGTTTTTAAAATTATTTTTTTTACTCGATTTCATCCTTCAACTTTTAATTTGTTTGGATTTTAGCTTTTTGGTTAAGTCGGTGTTTAGGATTTTATGAGTCGCAAGTTTTGAAAATTAACTCAATTTTAGGGGGTTCACTAGAGATTTATTTGTTTTGTTTGATATTTTTTTAAGCTATTTTTTTTTTGTTTTATCCTTTAGTATTTATTTAATTGGAGATTAGGCTCTATTTTTTCCAACTTTTTGGGTCCTTTGTTTTTTAATTTGATTGGGTTCTCTTTGTCTTTTTAATTATTGGTTTTTATTAAGTTTATTTTTATATATAAGTTTTATTCTTGAGTTAAATAGAATTGATTGGTTGAATATAGGTGAATTATCACCCATGTGACTTCTTTTAATGTCGACGTGCACTCCTTTACAATGGGGTTTGGACCGTCTCAACAAGGTCTTCTGGTAGTGAACATTGTCCACAGTGGAATGACGGTGAGTCTCCATCGATCTTTTATTTCTTTTTATTTTATGTATGATATTGGCAGCTTATTTGTTTTAGTTAATTTTCACCAAAAAAATTTTGTATGGTTCATCTGTTATCATTCCTATGGTTTAAATCAGACTATTACATTACTTAATTTTATTAGATCCATCGTATTTTTCTTATTTCTTTACAAATATTACCATTGCCTAAATATTCATGTTGTGCATTAAAAAAAATGATAGGCTCGCACCGTAGCATAGGTCATAGGTCTAGTAAATCTTAAAAGAGAATTTCATACCATTTCTTACATAAATTCTTTCAAAATTATTAGAATACAAGACGAGTAGTCTATTTATAAAAGAAGAAAATGAGAATATTAAAAGACACTAGGAAACTCAAATATCATGAAAATCCAAGAGACTAAACTCAAGAGTCATGGAAGTCCAGTTAACTCTAATGGGTATTCAATATATATAATTACAAATTTTATAACATGTCCCCTTAAATAATCATGTACTAAAAATGTGTCTCATTAAAACCTTGCAAAGAAAAACCCAAAGAGAGAAAACATAAGTGAAGGAAAAATAGAACAACATTCTTGTGTGATTTTTGAATACTTCAGAATTCATCAGAGGGTTTTATATAGATACTTCAAGATTCAAAAAAAATACCAAATTGCCTCATTAAAACCTTGCAAAGTAAAACTTAATAGGAAAAAACCTAAGCAAAGGAAAAGGAGTACAATTTGCATTGACTTCACCTCAAAAGTACATATCTTATGATAAATCTTTAAAATGATGCATTCTAATATTTTGGACAAGTTTCTAAACATTGAGGTTGGTAAATTTGCTAAATTATCATTTGACCTGATTTACTTTATATCAAATTTTCTTTTTTATTGAAGCTTATAAGTATAAAAGAACTTTGGTGAGATATGCTTTATTTTGTCTCCTTTAATGTAGCATCCTCTAAGCTGAGTGATGTAAACAACATTATATTCAAATAATATTATGAGACTATCATCAATGGTTGACAATCCATATTTTGTTTTTATGTGCTGGATAATTAACTTTAACCATATACATTCTTGACTTGCTTTGTGGATTGTAATAATTTATAACTGATTTGATGAAGAAGCCATTAATATTTGTTTGACATATCTCCAAGAAATTATAGTACCTTCATAGGTAATAGATAACTTGTTTGTAATATCCTTTTTATAAGGATCAAAGAGATAACACGCATATACATATCCAATCAATTGTGAATTTAATCCACTATAAAATAACCTCATTTTTATTGTTTTCTAGAGATAGTTAAGTATATATTTGACCACATTACAATGTCTTTTAATGGGATTGGGACTGTATCTTGCTAATAAATTAATTACAAAGGCTATATTTGGTCTTGTATAATTTGCAAGATACATAAATGCACCAATAGCACTAAGATATGGTACTTATGGACCAAGAATTCCTCCATCCTTTTCTAGCAGTTGAAAAGGATCTTTCTTCGTATCAAGGGATTAAACAACAATAGATGTACTCAAAGGATGATCATTGTCCATGTGAAAGTGCTTAAGGGTCTTTTCTGTATACGTCGATTGATTGACAAATATTCCATTTGAGAAATGTTCAATCTGTAAACCAAGAATTTTTTTTGTCTTTTCGAGATCTTTCATGTCAAATAGGTTGCAGTTTTTGTGAGCTCTTGAAGAGTACCAACAAGATTTAAATCATTGACATATACTGCAACAATAACAAATTTGGACGTGGTTTTCTTAATAAAAATGGATGGGAAAATATCAGTATTCTCAAACCTCTTTTCTAGGAAATATTATTTAAAATGATTATACCACATCCGACCAGATTGCTTCAGCCCATATAATTTTTTTGTAATTTAATGGAATAAACACTTATAGGTTTATCATAAAAGGCTTCGGGCATTATAAATCCTTCAAGGATTTTCATATGGATATCTTTATCTAATGATTCATATAGACGTGTTGTAACTACATCCATTAAACGCATATCTAGAGTTCTGAGACTACTAAATCAATCAAAAATATAAAAGTGATTGCATCCACAACTAGAGAATAAGTTTTTTCATAATCAATGTCAGGTCTTTGTGAAAAACTTATGCAACAAGTCATGCCTTGTATCGTATAATTTTATTGGTCTCATTTTGTTTTCTAACAAAAATCCACTTATATCTAATAGGCATAACACCTTTAGATGTATGAACTATATGTCAAAATACTTCATGTTATACAAGTGAGTTTAGCTCCTTTTGGATTACTTCTTTCCACATTGGTCAATCATTTATATATTAATATTTTTTTATAGTTTATGGCTCAATTTCATCATCACTTTTAGTGATACCAAAAGCAACCTTAAATACAAATACATTATTTATGATAATTTTATTTTGATCTAAAATCTTTATTGTATGAACATAGTTTAAGAAGATCTCATTATTTTCAGGTACCTGGATCTTTTTGGGAGATGCCTCTTCAGGAGGTTTCTCTTCAAGATGATCAATATTAAAAGATGATTTGGACACAATATTTGTTGCTGGTTTTATGGATAAAGACTTTTCAAGAGTACCATCATTTATTTGTTGTAATTTTTGTTTTCTAGGATTTTTGTCCTTAGCACCAACAGGTCTTTCGCGCTTCAAGCATGGTATGGATTCATTTACTGTTATGTTGTCTTTTTATCCTTCAGGGATTGCACATTTGTAACTAGAATGTGGGATTTAACCACCTTTTCACTATTAGTGAAAACATGTAACAATTGATTTGTAATATTTTGTAAATGAATTATCTTTTGAACTTTAAGTTCACATTGATTTGTTCTTGAATCAAAATGAGATACTTCGGGTTATTCTAAGTAATTTCTTATCATGCTTCAGGAATTAATTTTTCTTCCCCTAATGATGGGAAAATGTTCTCATCAATAAGGTAGTCTTCAAAACATGCCTTAAAAACATCATCAGTTAAAATATTTAAGGAATCTAATAATAGATGGAGAATCAAAACCAACATAAATTCTCATTCTACATTGTGGACTCATTTTAGTTATTTATAAGGGTGTTACATGCACATATACTACACAACTAAAAGTTCATAGATGAAATATATTTAGTGGTATACCAAAATCAAGTTGCAAAAGAGAATATTTATGGTATGCACTTGGTCTAATTCTATGATGCAACATGTAATATAACATGTCCACAAATAGATGTAGGTAATTCTGGTTTTATAAGTAATAGTCTAGCAATTAATTGAAGTCGCTTTATAAATGATTCAGCTAGACCATTTTGAATATATACATGAGCAACTGAATGTTCAACATCAATTCCAATAAAAATGCAAAAATTATTAAATTCTTGAGAAGTAAACTCATAAGCATTGTCCGGTCAAATTATCTTAATTGGATAATCAGGAAATTGCGTGTGTAGTCTAATAATATGTGATATTAATCTAGCACATGCGACATTTCAATTAAAAGTAAACAAATATGTGACCAATTACTTGATGCATCAATCAATGCCATAAAATATCTAAAAGGTTTGCATGGTGGATGAATAGGTCCTTAATATATCTCATTGAATTCTCCCGGGAAAAGATGGTGATTCTATAAAAACCTTTGATGGAGATGGTTTGGTCATTAATTTACTTTAAGAACATGGAGCGCATGGATTTTCACTTGGTAAAAGAATCGTTAGGTTCTTTAAAGGATGCCCATGTGAATTTTCAATAATTTATCGCATCATTATTGATCCAGATATCTAAGTTGATCATGCCAAAACATAAATATTTTTAGGTCGAAACACATCTAATGTATCAAAACGTTTGTTTTAATAGATTTCATGATCGTATAATTATAAATTCCAAAAGAGAAAGCATGTAATTTTTCAAGTACAAGCTTCTGGCCTGAAATACATGAAATAATATAAAGATATTTTTTTTTCATCTATTATTTCAATATAATAACCATTAGCATGTATATATTTAAAATTGGGTAAATTTTTTCTGGACTCAAGTGAATATAATGCATATTTGATGCCTAATTTTGTGTTATTTGGTAACAAAACATTAGCTCTTTTGAAGTTTTTAATCATGTCTACTAGACCTGATATTATAATAACATTAGCATTGATTAATGTCAAATATTCAAAGAATTTATTTTCCTTAAGAATTATGTGTATTATTGCATTGTCTGCTAGACATAAATCTTCATCATGAAAAGTCATGTCTTTATTCAAAATATAATTAAAATTTATTATTTAATTGAGATAAAATTGACATTGTTTATTGAAAATACAATAAAATAAATATCCTAATACAAATATAAAAAAATATTAATCATCCCTAAGGATCCCACCACTAAGCATGCTTTTTGTCTTATATGGGTTTTCAAAAAATCAAAAATATCAAGATAAAATTGACATTGTTTATTCAAAATAAAATAAAATAAATATCCTAATACAAATATAAAAAAAAATATTAATCATCTCCAAGGATCCCACCACTAAGCATGCTTCTTGTCTTACATGGGTTTTCAAGAAATAAAAAAATCAAGAAAACCATTGTGATCTTTATAAATAAAATTAATCTCAACTGCATTTTGTTTTAGAGAGGCTTGATATAAATCTATAAGATGTTTTGGCGTGCGACAAGTACATGACCAATAACCATGCATGCCACACATATGACATTTATCTTCATGTTTATACAAATCCTTCCTTTTTCTTGTTTAGGCTTATTGTGTCTCCATATTCTAGTGATATGATGAGTTGTTTTTTGAAAGTTATCTCTTCTCCTTTTCCATTTATTATTTTCATATCTATACCCTTATTCTTTTTTATCTTTTGGACAAGGGTTTCATTCACTTCAGGAAATGATTTAGAACATATGAGATGGGATTGATGATTTTTCATTAAAAGCTCGTTATTTTGTTCAACCACAATAAGACATGATTAGTTCTGAGCACCTCTTTAAATTATGTTATCTATATTGTTGTTGTAAGACAATATTTGAGGCATAAAAAGTATATAATGTTTTATCTAACATTTGGTCTTTTATGATATTTTTACCACATAATTTCAGCTGAGGTAATTTTAAAAAGAGTAGAATTATATTTATTGACCGATTTAAAATCTTGAAACCTCGGAAGCAAACAATCATAACAAGCTTGAGAAAGTATGGTAAACTTTTGGTGGTTATATCTTTCTTTTAGATTTTTCCACTTAACAAAAGGATATTTTATTATGAAATATTCAACTTTCAATCCTTTATGGAGATGGTGGCGAATGAAAATCATTGCTTTTGCGCAATCCTACAAGGATGCACTATTTTTTTCTTTGATGGTCTCTCCAAGATTCATAGCTTTCAGATGAATCTTAGCGTCTAGAGGTCATGACAAATAATTATTCTCAGATATATCAAAAGCGGTAAATTTGAGTTTCGTCATATTCATCATTATTTATATATATATATATATATAATAACTTATTAAATAAAATTATGAATATAAAAGGAAAAAAATCAGTCTTTTAAGATTGTTATTTATTTAGTTCCTTAGAAATACTAGTTCTTCAAGAACTATATTTAATTTATTTAATTTTTCAGGAACTTACAATACTAGTTCTTCAAGAACTTTAAATCTTGATTCATAAAAAGGACAACCAAATTGCCAAAATAAGTTATAGAACCAAATATATTTCATAAAGTATGAACAATAATGAAAAGAAAAAAATTAAAATTGATAAAAGCCACGTAACATAGGAGTTCATGCATGTCAAGATTTCACTATAAACTAGAGTGATCATGCTGATAACATCTTAAAAATAAAGAACAAATAAGAACATGGATATTCAGAATAAGTCCCAAAATAGAATTTTATACATTTTCTTATAGAAATTGTTTTAAATTCATTAGAATACAAGACAAGTAGTCTATTTATAAGAAAAGAAAATGAGACCATTAAAGAACATTAGAAAACTCAAATGTCATAGAAATCCAAGAGACTAAACCCAAAAGTCATGGAAATTTAAGAGACTTTAATGGGTATTCAATATACAAAATTACATATTTCTAACAATTTGAATTTTGTCCTCGAATTATTATCATATCATTTTTCTTTGGTTTTGCTTGGAATTCATTTCATTATATTTAATTTACTTGCTCGTGTTTGATAATAAGAATAATAGAAAATGAATTAACATAAAATATATAGGGCGTGATTTTTTCACTATAGCATTAAACAGTTTATTGTGGATTACTACAATAAAATTATTATTTTACCATTGGATGGGAAATGAGAGACTTAGTGGTGAGGGTAATTTGGTCTTTTTCAATGACTTAGTGGTCATTAAAAGATTTTTTAGGGCATGTTAGTCTTTTCTAAAAAAATTGCACAGTAAAATGTCATATTTATCCCCTGGGTCATAAAATTTAGAATTGCTGACCAAGAATTATTTCATCTTTTAAAAACTTAAAAATAGTAAAATTACTTATTTACCCTTGGGTTCAAACAAATTAGAGATGTTGACAAAAGGCTTTTTTGGCTTTTCACTTCTTAAAATAATGTAAAAATACATTTTTACCCTTAGAAAATACAAAGGAACAAGGCATACATTCAGAGGCATTTTTGTCCTTTCACATATTTTTTAAATTTACAAGCTCATGAAAGGCATTCTAGTATTTTTAAGTTGGAAAAATATTTTTTTATTTGAAAAAGTTGCTGACACATGCTCTTTACACGCCAACGCGTGAGCGTCGTCCGTGCTTTTTGGACTGCGCGTATGATGTCATACGGTGGCCAAACCTGTCATTCTATCATGTTTTTGAAAGTGTCATCATGTTCTCTTCCTGTTGAGGTGGCACGTGGCGACGGGTGATGGGTGGTTTGTCTATGATGGTCTTTTTTTTTTCCTT
>Ga0307515_10009491_pt1 | contig 18799 bp, 17 predicted proteins | sample 17_EM_MG_FD_194513 | JGI IMG/M metagenome (GOLD analysis project Ga0307515, IMG submission 194513) | Populus trichocarpa ectomycorrhiza microbial communities from riparian zone in the Pacific Northwest, United States - 17_EM | ecosystem: Host-associated > Plants > Roots > Unclassified | place...
GGCGTCAGCCGGTAGGCAAGCTGTCCGTGCCGAGGACGGTCACCAGGGCCAACAAGCCAAGCGCCTGGTTCCCCAAGACGTGGACGGAGCCGAATATCGGTCGCCGTGGACCTCTGAACGCGGCAAAATCGCGGGATGACCGAACAACGGCTGCCCGGTGGGCGCAGCTTCGGAGCCGTACGGGTCGGCGACGAGGTCCGCCGCCCCAGGCAGCCGTGGACGGCGACCGTGCATTCGGTGCTGCGGCATCTGGAAGACCTCAGCTTCGACGGCGCCCCGCGAGCCCGCGGCTTCGATGACCAGGGCCGCGAACGCCTGACGTTCCTGCCCGGCCAGACCTTGGGCGAGACCTCGCCATGGCCGGATTGGTTGCGCTCCGACGACGCGCTCCGGCAGGTCGGTGCGTGGCTTCGGAGGCTGCACGACGCGACCACGACATTCCGGCCGACCGGCGACGCCACCTGGTTCACCGGCCGGCCATGGCAGCCGGGACTTCTGATCGCTCATCTGGACGCGTCGCCGTGGAACGCCGTGTGGGCCGACGGCGCCCTGGTCGGCTTCGTCGACTGGGACACTGCCAGCCCTTCCCGGCGCGAGGATGACCTGGCGTTCTCGGCGCTGACCTGGGTGCCGCTGCTGACGGCAGAGATCGCCGAGCAAGCCGGATTCGGTGACGCGGCCGACCGGAATCGGCGGTTCCATCTGCTCCTGGACGCGTACGGATACACCGGCAACCGAACCGCGGTCCGCGACGCGATCATCGGACGTGTCGAGCGCAACGTCGCGATGATCCGGCAGCTCGCCGACGGCGGTGAGCCGACCTTCCAGCGCATGCTGCCGTGGGCCGCGGACCTGGAACGGTCCGGAAGCGAGGCGGCCGAACTGCCCGACGAGTTCTGGCAGGGCTGGACCGCTGATTATCGGACCAGTTATTCCGTTTCTCACTGAAGGCAGGCGGCCCGCATGCATCTCACCCGTCGGACACGAGCCGTTCTCGGCGCCACCGCGGCGCTCGTCCTGTTCGCGGCCGCGCCGGCCAGCGCCGCCACGACGGTGTCCTGGCAACCGGGACCGGCGGTGTACGGGGTCAGCCAGCCGCAGAACGTGACGGTGACCATGGACGACGGTGTCGCGATAACTGTGCAGATGATCTATCCGACCGACCTCGCGAGCGGCACCCGCGCCCCCGGCGTGTTCCCCGTCCTGCTCAGCCAGGACCCGTACGGCATCGGCCCGGTCCCGTTCCCGTCGACCAACGCCGGGAGGTACTTCGTCCAGCGCGGGTACATCTATCTCGCGTCGGCGGTCCGCGGCACCGACTCCTCCGGCGGTCAGCTCGACTGGTTCGGGGACCGCCAGGGCCGCGACGGCGCGGAACTGGTCGACTGGGCCGCGCACACGCTCCCCGGGTCGAACGGCAAGGTGGGGCTGGACGGCTGCTCGTACCTCGGCATCAACCAGTGGTTCACCGCGGCCGCCGTGGGCCGGCACTCCGCGTTGAAGGTCATCGCGCCCTTCTGCACCGACTCGGACTTCTACCACGACTTCGCCGCCATCGGCGGGATCCCGACCACGTCCTTGGCCGAGACCGCGGACCTCGAACCCCGCGGCCCGCAGGACGACCCCACCACCGACCCGCAGGCCGTCACCATCAACGACCTGGCGACCGGCGGCCCACGCTCGTACAACAACAGCTACTGGCAGGACCGGAACATCATGCGGCTGATGCCGGCGGTCGTGGCCAACGAGATCCCGGCCCTGACCGAGTCCGGCTGGCAGGACCTGTTCCCCGGCGGCAACCTCGGCGCCTACGTCGCCGCCCAGAACGCCTACTTCCACCGGCCGCTCAACGCACCGGTGCGGCCCGGCGACCGGGTCACCGGCCGATACCAGGCGATCGTCGGCCCGTGGGAGCACCAGGAGAACGTCGACGGCCCCACGATGCAGGCGATCCGGTTGGCGTGGTTCGACACCTGGCTCAAGGGCGCCCGGACCGGCATGGCCAGCACGGACACGCCCCTGCACCTGTTCCAGAACGGCGCGGACCGCTGGGTCGACGTGGCGGCGTGGCCGCCGTCGCCGAAGACCGGGACCTTCCACCTCGGCGGCGGCCACGCGCTGAGCCCGCGACGCCCCGCCGGCACCGGCACCGAGACGCTGAGTTGGGCGCCGGCCGGCCCGGCCACCACCCTGACCTACACCAGCGCCCCGCTGGCCCGCGCCGCCGTGCTCGACGGACCGACCGACGTCACGGTCTACGCCAGGTCCAGCAGCACCGACGTCCAGCTGACCGCCACCCTCAACGCGATCGCGCCCGACGGCACGGTCACCAAGTACGCCGAGGGCGCGCTGATCGGCAGCCAGCGCCGGCTCGACCCGCACACCAGCTGGTACGGGACGGGTCACGCGCTGCTGCAACCGAGCCACCCCTTCACCGAGGCCAGCAGGCGACCCGTCACGCCCGGCGTCACCACCCGCTACGACATCGCGCTGCTGGCCAACTTCGCCCTGCTCCCGGCGGGCAGCCGCCTCCAGCTCGTGCTCAACAGCCAGGCGCCGGACACGTTCCACCTGACGCTGGCCCCCACCCCGCAGCAGCGGGCGGACCTGGCCGGCGGCGTGTACACCATCGAAATGTCCGCCGACGCGCCGTCGCACATCAACGTGCCGCTGGCAGCTCCGGGCCTCTTCTCCACCAGCGACACGGACTGGGGACCGTCCTCCTGAGCCGGGAACCAACGACCGGCTAGCGCAACCGCAGGGCGGCCCGGACCAGCTCCAACGCCGCCTCCGGGGTCAGCCCCAGGGCCGTCGCCTGCTCCGCGTACCGTTGCGCGGCCCACTGCGCCTCCACCGGCGTCCGCCCGGCGCGGGCCGTGATCAGCGTGCCCGCCCGGCCCCGGGTCTCCACCAGCCCGGCCTGCTCCAGCTCGCGGTAGGCGCGGGCCACCGTGTTCGCCGCCAGGCCCAGTTCCGCGGCCAACTGCCGCACCGGCGGCAGCCGCGTGCCGGCCGCCAGGCTGCCGGCCGCGGCCAACTCGGCGATGCGCATCCGCACCTGCTCGTACGGCGGCACCGCCGAGTCCGCGTCGATCACAATGTCCATGTCGATCACAATGTCCATTCGGCCCCCGGGCTACAGTAGCCGCGGCGGGGTGTTGCCGGCCGCGACGATGGCCCGGCGCATCGGCACCATCGCCAGCAGGATGCCACCCACCACGAAGAACACCACCAGCGACACGATGCCGACCCGGTAGCTGTTGGTCAGCTGGAACACCAGGCCGAACGCGAGCGGGCCGAGCCAGCTGGTGCCCTTGTCGCTGATCTCGTAGAAGCCGTAGTACTCGCCCTCGCGGCCGTCCGGGATCAGTTGGCTGAACAGCGACCGGCTCAGCGCCTGGCTGCCGCCCATCACCAGGCCGATGCCGACACCCAGCAGCATGAACGGCAGCGGCTCGCCCTCCGGCAGCCAGAACGCGGCCAGCACGACCGCCAGCCACCCCGCCAGCGCGATCAGCACGGTCTTGCGCGCGCCGATCCGGGCCGCGACCGCACCCAGCAGCAGCGCCCCGCCGAACGCCAGGAACTGCACGATCAGGATCGTCACGATCAGGGTGCTCTGCTCGAGTTTCAGCTCCTCGGTGCCGAACTGGCTGGCCAGCGTGATGACCGTCTGGATGCCGTCGTTGTAGATCAGGAACGCGACCAGGAAGAACAGCGACAACGGGTACGCGCGCAGGCTGCGGATCGTATGCCCGAGCTGCCGGAACCCGTCGGTGAGCACGTTGCCGCGGTCCGGCGCCGCGTCGGCACCGGGATGTTCCTTGAGCCAGCGCAGCGGCAGCAGCGTGAACACGCCCCACCACACGCCGGCCGACACGATGCACCAGCGGGCCAGGTCCAGGGTGCGCTGGTCGTCGCCCTCGATGCTGAGCATCGTCACCACGATCAGGTTGAGCAGTAGCAGCAGCCCGCCGCCGAGATAGCCCAGCGCCCAGCCGCGGCTGGACACCTTGTCGCGTTCGTCCGGGCCGGCCAGCCGCGGCAGGAACGAGTTGTAGACGACCACGGACGCGCCGAACGCGATGTTCGCGACGATGAACAGCAGCCCGCCGAGCAGGTACCGTTCGCCGGTCACGAAGGCCATCGCGATCGTCGCGCCGGCGCCGATGAACGCGGCGGTGGCCAGCAGCGGCTTCTTGCGCTCCGAGCGGTCGGCGATCGCGCCCATCACCGGCAGCACGAACACGGTGAGCAGCACCGACAGCGACACCAGGTACGGGAAGTAGGAGCCGGCGGCGACGCTGATGCCCAGCGGGTGCACCCGGCCGTCGCACTCGTCGGCGCCGAGCGCGCACCCGGCGGCCAGCTCGGTGACGGTGGTCAGGAACGGTCCGAGGAAGACCGTGATGACGGTGGTGGAGAACGCCGAGTTCGCCCAGTCGTAGAAGTACCAGCCGGTGCGTTCTCGCCGGCTGCTCGCCGGTGCGGTGGTGGCGGTCATCAAGTCAGGCTCCAGCGAGAGTCGGAGGATGGCGCGCACATGATGCCATCTCCGGCGCCGTTACGGGTTCTGACTCCACCACTTTGCGAGCGTGCTGGTGGCCGGGTCGTCCGAATCGGCCAGCGCCGCCCACGGGTCGACGCCCGGCGGCAACTCCTCGGCGGCGTACGCGGCCAGATCCTCGGGTTGCACCGGCGCGTCCGGCAGCGCGGCCGGGTCGATCACGCCGGCGTGGACCAGGCCCAGGCTGCCGGTGTCGATCCACGGGAACCCGTCGACCGGCTCGGGCAGCGGGCCCACGTCCACCACCGGCGGGAACAGGCTCACCTGGTCGACGTCCGGCGCCGCGTCCGGGTCGGCGCCGACCGGGCCCAAGCCGTGCCCGTCGGTGACATCGACGACGCTGTGCTGCTCCCCGTCGTGCCCGGTCCCCGGCTCATGCTCGTCGTCGAAGCTCGAGTCGTGAGCGCCGTCCGGGTCGTGCCCGTCCAGATCATGGCCGTCCAGGTCATGGCCGGCGTCGAGATCGTGCAGCGCGCCGCCGCCGTCGTCGTGGCCGAACAGGTCGTCGTGGAACAGGCTGTCGTCCTGCGGCAGCTCGCCACCGTCCGGTTCGAAGCCATGCTGACCCGGGTCCTCGTGCCCGCCGGGATCGTGAAAATCCGGCCAGCCATGCTCGTCACTCATGTGATCTCCTGACCGTCATAGGCGGGCGCGGGCGTCAATGCCCGGGCCCGTACAAGTACCTCGTCGACCTGCCGGAGCTGGGCCCGGACCGCGCTCAGCTCGGTGTTCGCCTGTGCGCGTCGCTTCGCGCGCCCGGCGGCGTCCTCGGCCGCCGCCGCGTCGATGTCGGCGATGTGCGCGTCGAGCTCGCGCAGCCGCCGCTCGACCGCGTCGTCCACCGCCACGCTCAGCGCATACTGCAGGTCGGTGAACCGGTACGAGATCTCGTCGGACAGTGCCGCCCGGGCCTCGCCGAGCACATCGCGCAGCCAGGTACGGGCCTGCTGCCGGTCCGTCTGGACCCGCCGCCGGTACAGCACGTACCCGCCGGCCGCCAGCCCAAGCCCGAGCCCGGCGACCGGGATCAGCAGCCCGCCGGCGACCGCGCTGCCGACGCCGAAGACCGACGCGCCGAAGATCGCCCCGCGGCCTGCCATGAACGCGATCCCGCCCGCGGACAGCGCGATCAGCAGGTTGTCGCCGGAGCCGTCGCGCGGCGGGCTCGCCGCCAGCGCATGCCGCAGGGTCGCATTGAGCCGGTCCAGCACGGCGGCCAGCTCGTCGTCGTCGAAAACCTGCGCCAAAATCCGCTCGCCGACCTGCCGGAAGGTCGCCTGCAAATCCTCCGACAGGCGTACGGCCACCGCCTGCAACTCCGCGTCGACCTGATCGGGCAACGCGTTGAGGGCCTCGCCGCGGGCCTTGTCGATACGCGCCCCGAAGTCTTGCTGCACCGCCGCGATCCGGGTACGCAGCATCCCGACCACCTCGACCCGGGCCCGCTGCGTCTCGGTGCTCAGCAGCAGCGCCCACTGGCGTGACTCGGTGCGTTTACGGGCCGCCAACGCCGAGCGCTCGGCGCGTACCCGGGCCAGCTCGACCGGATCCGCCTCGCTGGCCTGCACCCGGCCCGCCGCGGCCGCCTCCAGCCGGGCCAGGTCGCCGCGGGCGGCCCGCAGCACGTTGGCCAGCTGCAGCTGGTGCCCGCGCCCGGCCAGCTCGACCAGGGCGTGCTGCAGCTCGGCGATCCGTGACGCGTCGACCAGGGCGGCCTGCTCGCCGGCGGGCACGCTCAGCGCCAGCTCGGCCAGCCGCGCCGACACCGGGAACCAGGGCGCGTCGGCGAACCGCGGCGCCCGCACCCGCAGCAGCGCCCGGTTGTCCTCGGCGATGCGCCGCCACCCGGCGAACGCGTCGACCTTGGTCAGGGCGAACACCACCGCGTCGACCCGGTCGCTGGCGGCGACCAGGAAGTCCAGCTCGGGCTGCGACAGCGGCGCGGACGCGTCGGCGACGAACAGCAGCGCGGTGGCCCGTTCCACCGCGTCGAGGGCGACGGCGGCGTGCGCCGGGTCGAGGCCGCCGACGCCGGGCGTGTCGAGCAGGCTGACGTACTGCAGCAGCGGCGCCGGATGGGTGACCTCGATGCGGCGCGGCACGCGGCCGCCGCCGGGCACCTCGCGGCCGGTCGCCCAGACGGCGAGCTGCGCCACGTCCACGTCGACCGGCTCGGATACCCCCGGCACGTACGCGGCGGCCGACGCCGACCTGCCCGGGGAGAAGTGCAGGTAGGTGGCGGTGGCCACGGCGGCGTCCACCGGCGACAGCCCCGGCACGCCGAGCAGCGCGTTGAGCAGCGAGCTTTTGCCGCGCTTGGTCTCGCCGACCAGCACCACCGACGGGCGGGTCAGCTGCCGGCGGCGCAGCTCGGCCAGCTCGGCGCCGGCGTCCGCGTCGGCGGCCCGCACCGCGGCCAGCGCGTCGCGGACCGCGGTGTCGAGCCGTTCGGCGAGAGTCATCGGGCCTGCTCCTGGATGGCCTTGGCGAGCAGATGGAAGCCGCGGTGCGCGACCTGGGCGACCCGGGACTGGGCCGGCCCGGCGCCGGCGACCGCGTACACCCGCCACCGGTTGGCGGCCTGCACCGCGGCCGCGGACAACTCCGGCGCGCCGGCATTCGGCAGCCGCAGGATCCAGCGGGCGTCGTTGGAGGTCGCCAGGCGGGTCAGCTCCTGCTCCCACGCGACCGGCAGCGGCACCGCACCGGTCGCGACGCGCTGCGCCACCTCCAGCAGCCGCAGCCGGTGATAGGCGGGCTCGCGGAGCAGCCGCTCGGTGGCGTCGCGCAGCGCCTCCCGGTCGGCGGGCTCGGCCAGATGCCCGGCGATGCGTTCCAGCCTGGACAGCGCCCAGCCGGCCTTGATCGCGTCGGCCCGCCAGCGCAGCGTCTGCTCCACGGTGTGCCGCAGCCGCGGGAACCCGGACGCCTGCACCAGCCGGCGCACCAGCTCACCGGTGCCGAGCTGCGGCTCGGCGGCCAGCTGGGCCAGGGCGAACCCGATGCCGTACAGGTCGAGCAGGCCCAGCAGCCGCTCCCGGCGCTGCGCATCGACCGGCGCGGGCCGGCTGCGGAACAGGTCCACCGACGCCAGCAACACCTGCAGGTCGGTCGAGGGCAGCGCGGAAAGCTCCCGCAGGGCGGCGCAGTCGGCCGCGGTGAGCCGCCCGGCTTCGCCGGTCTCGGCGAGCAACCCGACCACGGGCACCACCTCGGACACCGTACGGGCGAGCAGCACCGCCTGCTGCTCGGCGAGCGGCCCGGCCACCGGCCACGGATCGCCGGCCCCGCCGACCAGGGTGTCGACCTTGCCGAACACGCCCAACGCGTTGATCGGGCTGCTGGCCAGCCGCGCGGACGCGGTGCGAAACGCCTCCAGGGCGCGCACATCGTCGGCGCGGACCGCCTGAGTGAACACGTAGACGACGGCCTCCGCGGCGGCGACCTCGGACGCCGAGTCGGCGTCGATGTCCGCATCGAACGGCGCGGTCGTCTCGCCCAACTGCGCCGCGGCGCGGGCACTGACGGCTGTGTCGGTCGACGCCAGCCCGGGCGTGTCCACCACGGTCAGGTCGCGCAGCTTGTCGCTAGTAAGAGTGACATCGACGTACGCGACCCGGGCCGCGCTGACGCCGAGCCGCTGCGGAATCATGCCGTCGTCGTCCAGCGGCAGGCTCGCCCGGGTGCCGTCGCGGCGCACCACATCGACCCGATCGGCGGCGCCATAGCGGAACCGGGTGACCACCCGAGTGCACTCTCCCACGGCCGTAGGGGCAACCCGGCGCCCGATCAGCGCGTTGACGAGTGTCGACTTTCCGGCTTTCAGCCGACCGGCGATTGCCACGCGTAACGGCTCGGACAACCGATCACGGACCTGAAGGGCCTGGCCACCGGCGTTCGGCCCGACCTTGGCGACGATTTCGTCACACAGAGTCGCCACTCGGGCGGAGAGCGGTCCGACGGTCATGACTCGTCAGCCGAGCACACCGTCAGAGAGAATGTGCAGACCGCGGCCGTCGTCCCCGACACAGTCGCCATCCTTCCCGTCCGCGGGCAGGGCGGGACGCCTGCCGCACCACAGACTACGGATACGTGAGGCGCCGCAGATCCCGTGTTCGTGCCACCCGGGCGCGGACGATACAACTACGGGGCACAGAGACGGGGGGACGCGGGTGGCACAGCAGGACCTGGCCGGGCTAGCCGCTGCGCACCTGCGCCGCCCCGGCCTCGTCGTGCTCGTCGGCGCGCCCGGCGCCGGACGGTCCACGCTGTTGCGGCGCGTCGCGACCATCGCGCCCGGTCCGGTGCACTCCGGGGGCGGGCTGGCGATGCTGGCCGCCGTACCGGCGTTGGCCCTGTCGCGGGCCGTGAAGGCCCGCCTGCCCGCCCACGACGTGCCGCTGCTGGCCGAGGCGGTGCGCTCGCGGGTCCGGGGCGGCCTGCTGGTCCTCGACGACCTGCAGTACGCGGATCCGGCCACCCTCGCGGCGCTGCCCCACCTGGCCCTGCACGTGCGGGTCGTGGTCGCCCTGCGCACCCCGCACCGCATCCCCGAGGACACCGTGGCCGCGTTGCGCGCCGCGGCGACCGCCTGGCTGGACATTTCGCCGCTGTCCCCGGCCACCGCCCTGGACCTGGCCCGGCGCACGGCCGGACAGGTCAGCGAGGCGGCGCTGGCGGCGGTCGTGGACCGCGCCGGAGGTAACCCGCTGGCCATCACCGCCCTGGCCCGGCAGGCCGGTGCCGGCCGTGGCGGCCCCGACACCGACATCGACCAGGTCGCGTACGCGATCGCCACCGCCCTGGCCGACCTGCCCCGCACCGCCCGCACCGCGCTGGCCGCGCTCGGTCTGCTCGGCCGACCCGCCCCGGCCGCCCTGCTCGGTGCCGGCGCCGACGCGCTGCGCGAGGCCGGCCTGGTCACCGACGACCCGGACGGCGTGGTCCCGGTGTCCGGGTATTTCGCCGAGACCGCGGCCGGGCTGCTCGACGCCGACGCCCGCGTCGACCTGCACCGCGCCCTCGCCGGGCTCACCCCGGACGCGGAGGCCGCCCGGCACCTGGCCGCGGCCGGCGACCACTCCGCCGCGTACCGCCGGGCGCTGGCCGCGGCCGACCGGGCCGGCGGCGGCGACCGCGCCGACCTGCTGCTGTTCGCCTGCGACCTGCCCGGCGTGAGCATCGACCCGCGGGTCCGGCTGGCCGCCGCCGACGCCCTGCTGGCCGCCGGACGCCCGCACGCCGCGGCCCGGGTGCTGAGCACGCCCGGCCCGCTCGGCGTCGAGGCCGACGTGCTGCGCGGCGAGGCCCTGCTGCAGGCCGGCGACCCGATCGGCGCCCGCGCCGCGGTACGGCCGGTGCCCGACGCCGCGGCCAGCACGGTCGTCGCCGCCCGCGACCGGATCCAACTGCTCGCCGACCTGGCCGCCGACCCGGCCGGCGCCCTCGACACCGCCGGCAAGATCGCCGCCCGCTATCCGACCCCACCCCCCGGCGTCGCCGCGGCCCTGGCGGCGGTACGCGCGGCGCACCGCGCACCGGGTTGGGACCTCGCCCTGGCCGCCGCGGCCGGCAACGACGCCGACCCGCTGACCGGACGCTGGAGCGCCTGGCTGCTGGTCGAACACCTCGCCGCCGACGCCCGCCTCACCCAGGCCGCCACCGCCGCCCGCGACGCCGCCTCGGCGTGTGCGACAGACCTCGCCTACAGCTGGCAGACCCGTTTCCTCGCGGTCGCCGACTGGGCCGAGGTCCTGCAAGGCTCCCTGGTCGCGCCGTCACCGGGCGCGGAAGGCGAGGGCACCGACCGGGCGCTGCGGATCACCGCCGAGTTGACCGACCGCACCCTGCCCGCCGACGCCCGCGGCTACGCCGTGGCCGCCATCGCCCTGATCGAGGCCGACACCGGCCTGCTCGCCGCCGCCCGCGCCCGGCTCGGCACCCCGAACGGGCATCCGGCAACCGCGTGGGTGGCCCGCGAGGCCGCCTGGCTCGACGGCCAACCCGACCGCGCCGCCCAGCAACCCGACACCACCACGGCGGGCCTGCTCACCGGCCTGCACCACATCACCGCCCGGTGGGCCGCCTACGACACCGGGGCGAGCGCCCGGGCCGCGTTCGCGACGGCCTTCGACATCGACGGCCCCGCACCCGCCATCCCGGCCGGGCTGCCCACCGCGGCCCGGCGCACCCTCACCGCCTGGGCCACCGGCACCGGCTTCACCGCGGCCGCCGACGCCTGGTCGGGCACCGCGCTGCGCGAACAGATCCGCTGCCTGCTCGCCGCGGGCCTGCAAGACACCGACCCGGAACGAGCCGTGTCGGCGCTGCTGCAGGCCGAACACCTCGCCGACACCGCCGGGCTGGTCGTGCTCGCCGGCCGCGCCCGCCGCGGGCTGCGCCGCCACCACGTGCACCGCGACACCCGCAGCCCCCGCTCGGGCAACCACCTGACCCGCCGCGAAACCGACGTGCTGCGCCTGGTCGCCGCCGGCGAACCCACCCGCCGCATCGCGGGCCAACTGGGCATCTCCGCCGAAACCGTCGACACCCACATCCGCGCGGGCATGCGCAAGCTGGGCGCCCGCACCCGTACGGAGGCAGCCGCGCTGGCCCTGACCCAGATCGAAGCGCCCGCCCGCAGCGACCGTGAGGATGGCCGGTGACCCGACAGCCCGACGCGCCCCGCCACATCGTCGCCTCCGGTGCCGACGCCGAGACCGTGGTGCGCCGCCTGGCCCGCGACGGCTGGACGGTCCGCGCGGGCTTCGCGCTGCCCGACCCGTCCTGGGACGTGACCTCGGCCCGGCTGGTCCTGCACGGCCGCATCGCCGACCGGGAAAACCTGCAGCTGGCGGTCCTGGCGGCGGCCCGAGGCGCGGGCATCGTGGCGGTCTGCGACGCCGAAACGCCGGTGGGTCGCGCGCTGGTCGACGACCTGAGCCGGCTCGGCACGGTGCACCTGGGGCCAGGCGGCCAGCCGAACACCACCGAGCCCGGCGAGGCCGTAGCAGACCTGGTGCCGGAGCAGCGGGCGCTGCTCGACCGGCTCGCGGCGGGCGACACCATCGCGGCGGCCGCGGCGGCCGAATTCCTGTCGCTGCGCACGGCCAACCGCCGAATAGCGGAGGCCCGAGCCCTGTTCGGCGTCCGCACCACCCGCGAAGCCGTCCTGGCCTACCTCCGCCAACGCCGCACCCCGGAATAGCCCCGGGGCCTCTTTGCCGGGCGGGACGGAGCCGGCGGTTGCCCGCTTCTTCACCCAGTCCGCGCATGGCGATGCGTCCCAGCACCTCGCCGCCGCTGTGGGTGACCGCCCAATGCCCGCCTTTCTCCTGTGCCCAGTCCTGGCGATACTGGTCGAACCACTCGCGTCCGTGGGTGCGGGTTGGTTATTGGGGTTCGATGACGTTGGTGGCTAGCAGGACCATCAGGACCGCGCCCAGGATGAGGCGGTAGGCGATGAAGATGCTGTAGGAGTGCTTGGCGATGAACTTCAGCAGCCAGGACACCGCGAACCAGCCGACGACGAAGCTGACCAGGGTCGCCACGATGGTGGGCAGCCAGCCCACGCCGCCGTTGTCGGCGGAGATGTTGTCGAATTCGGTGATCGATTGCAGCACCGTCGCGCCCAGCAGCGCCGGGATCGACAGGAAGAACGACAGTTTGGTGACGGCGACCCGGTCCAGGTCGCGCAGCAGGCCGGCGGACATGGTGGCGCCCGAGCGGGACACTCCCGGGATCAGCGCCAGGCACTGGACCACGCCGATGATCAGGGTGTCCTTCCAGGTCACGTCCTCCTGGTGGCGGATCTGGGTGGCGGCGTGGTCGGCGAAGGCCATCACGCCGCTCCACAGGATCAGCGCCCCGGCGACGAACCACAGGCTGCGCAGCGTTGATTCGATGGTGTCCTGGAAGGTCAGGCCGACGATGCCGATCGGGATGGAGCCGAGGATCACCGCCCAGCCGAAGCGGTAGTCGACGTTGTCGCGCTGGTCCTTGTGGAGCACGCCGCGCAGCCAGGCCGGGACGATCCGGGCGATGTCCTGGCGCAGGAAGATCACCGTGGCGAGGACCGCTCCGGATTGGATGATCGCCGTGAAGGCGGTGATGTCCGTGGCGTCGATCTGGTAGCCGAGCAGCTTCTCCAGGATGGTCAGGTGGCCCGTGCTGGAGATCGGTAGGAACTCGGTAAAGCCCTCCACCGCACCGAGCAGCACCGCTTCAAAGATGTTCAACCCAACCCCGTCTCGTGATCCGACCCGCCGACCGCGGTCGAGAATAGGGGGTCGCTCACGACCCGCTGCGCCTGACCCGGGCCGCGGCGATCAGGTACGCGGGGTCGCGGTCGAGGTTGTGTCGATCCCGGTCGTAGCGGCGGGTGGTGCGCGGGTCGGCGTGGCCCATCGCGTCCTGCACGTCCTCCAGGGGCACCCCCTCGGCGCGGGCCGTGGTGGCGAACGCGTGCCGCAGCGAGTGGGGCGACAGCCGCGCCCAGCCGGGCAGGCCGGCGTCGCGGGCGAGGCGCCGCACGAGCCGGAACACCGAGTGCCGGTCGATGCGGGCGCCGGTGGCGGTGATCAGCAGCGGGCCGTCGAGCCGGTCCGCGCTGGTGGCTTCGGCGGCGGCGCGCTGCGCGAGGTAGGCGTCCAGGGCCTGCGCGGCGTACGGGGTCAGCGCCCGGCGGCGGGGTTTGCCGCCCTTGCCGATGAAGCGCACGCTGCGGTGTCCGCGTTCGACGCCGATGTCGCCGATGTCCAGGCCGACGACTTCGCCGACGCGCAGGCCCAGGTCGGCGAGCAGGGCCAGGACGGCGCGGTGCCGCACGGCGGCCGGGCCGTCGTCCGCGTCGGCGGCGGCGAGCAGCGCGTCGACCTCTTCCGGGGCCAGGCCGACGGTGGCGGAGTGGTCGCGGGACACGTGCGGGCGGTCCGCGCCGCCGACCGGGTTCGCGTCGACGGCGCGCAGTTTGGCGAGGAAGTCGTACCAACTGGACAGGCCGGACAGTTTGCGGGCCACGGTTGTCGGCGCGAGGGTGCGGGCTTCGAGGCCGCGGGCGTACGCGTTGACGTCGAGGAACGACGCGCGCAGCGGGTCGACGTCGCGGCCGGCGCACCAGGCCAGCCAGGCGGCGACGTCGCGCCGGTACGCGTCGCGGGTGTGCGCGGACAGCCGCCGGTTGGCCAGCCACGCCTCGGTGACCTCTTCGGCGCTGCCGCCGACGACGACCGCACCACCGGGTTGTCGGGGAACCAGTGACGACATGCCCCGCATGATCTCAGTTCTCGGTGACGGTGCCGTCCGCGACATGCCAGGTTCGAGTGTGTCCGACCGCATCCGCGAAGTATCGGTCGTGGGTGACGGTCAGCAGCGTGCCGCGGTAGCCGCGCAGGGCCCGTTCGATGACGTCGAGGGCGTCGAAGTCGAGGAAGTTGGTGGGTTCGTCGAGCAGCAGCACCCGGGCCGGGCTGTTGACCATGACCGCGAGCAGCAGCCGGCGCAACTCGCCGGCGGAGAGGCTGCGCAGCCGGGCCGCCCACTGGTCGGGGCCGAACTGGTGCCCGGCGAGCAGCCGTTCGGCGTCCTCGGCGTAGACGGGCACCTGCGCGCGGAAGAAGTCGATGACCGTGGTGGCGGTGCGCAGCCCGTCGGAGGTCTGCGGCAGCACCGCGAGGGGCACGTCGGCGCGTTCGGCGATGGCCCGCAGCAGGGTGGTTTTGCCGGCGCCGTTGCGGCCGGTGATGAGGATCCGGTCGCCGCGCCGCACGCTCAGGTCGACGCCGTCGAGCAGGGTACGGTCGCCCAGCTTGACGGTCAGGTCGTGGACGGTGAGCACGGGCTCGCCCTCGGCGGACGTGTCGGCGGGGAACGCGAGGGTCAGCGGCGGGCGGGTGCGGGGCTGCGCGATCCACCGTACGGATTCCATCTGCCGGCGCAGCCGCCGTTCCCGGGCCTTGGCCTTCTGGGCGACCTTCTTGGCGATGCGGCGCAGGTGCGGTGCCTCGACGCCGGACCGTACGGTCGTCTCGACGTAGCGGGCCTGGGCCTTGGTCCGGGCGATGTCGTCCTCCCAGCGGGCCCGGTCTTTCTCCTGCGCCTCGTAGTCGAGCAGCAGCCGCTGCCAGCGCCGGGTCTTCTCGGCGCGGTAGGCGCGGTAGCCGCCGCCGGGATAGTCCTGCGGCTGGTCGTGGATGCCGTCGAGTTCGATGATGTGGGTGATGGTGGCGTCCAGGAAGGCCCGGTCGTGGCTGACCGCGAGCACGCCGCCGGGGAAGTCGCGCAGCCAGTCGCCGAGCCAGGCAGCGCCGTCGGCGTCGAGGTGGTTGGTGGGTTCGTCGAGCAGCAGCAGTCGGGCGCGTCGAGCAGGGCCCGGGCGAGCAGCAGCCGGGCTTGTTCGCCGCCGCTGACCTCGCGCAGGGCGAGCCCGTCGGGGAGGTGGTCGATGTCGAGGCGCTGGCGGATCTCGGTGAGCCGGGTCTCGGCGGTCCACCCTTCGAGCGCGGTCCAGCGTTCCTGCACCAGGCCGTACTCCGTGAGCCGGTCCTCGCCGCGTTCCAGCGCGGCCGCCAGCAGGCCCAGGGTCTTGCGCACGTCGCTGAGCTCGCCGAGGCCGGCGGCCAGGAAGTCGCCGACCGTGCCGTCCGGCTGGGCGACCTGCTGCGGGACGTAGCCGATCCGGGTGCCGGGGCCGCGGTTGACGGCGCCGGCGGTGGGTGGCAGTTCCCCGGCGAGCACGCGCAGCAGGGTCGTCTTGCCGGCCCCGTTGGGGCCGACGACGCCGATCCGGTCGCCGGCGCCGAGCACCAGGTCGAGGCCGGAGAAGAGCAGATCACCGTCGTGGGCGCGGCCGAGTGAGGTGGCTTTCAGCAAGGGGTCCTCCGGGGACAGGCATACCGACAGGGGTACGGCGACCCGCGCGCTCGGGAATGCTCCGGCGCGGTCAGGGTCGGGTCGGTATCACACGGAGGTGACGACTCCTCAGTTGGCGACCTCAAGCGTCGCTCGCCCGCGCCGAACGCGCAACTGCATTTCCCGCCCATAGTACGGTTGACGTTATATAGCGGCGGACGTACGGTGTGGGCATGCAGGAACCCACCTTTCTCATCCTGACCGCGCTGGCGGCGCAGCCGCTGCACGGCTACGGAGTCATCCAATCGGTCACCGAGTTGTCGGCCGGCGACGTGAAGCTGCGCCCCGGCACCCTCTACGGCGCCCTCGACCGCCTCGCCGAGCAGGGCCTGATCGAGGTCGACCACGAGGAGGCCGTCGACGGTCGGCTGCGCCGCTACTACCGGCTCAGCGACAGCGGCGCGAGCGCCCTCGCCACCCAGGTCGACCGGCTGCGCCGGCACGCCTCGGCCGCGGAGGCCCAGCTCGGCAAGCGCCTCGGCGGTGCCCTCGCGTTCGTGGTGCCCGCGTGACCGCCGCCTGGCCGCGCGCTGACCAGCGCCTGGAACGCGCCTACCGGCGGCTGCTGCTCGCCTACCCGGGCCGCTACCGCCGGCGGCACGGCACCGAGATCGTCACCACGCTGCTGGAAATGGCCGGGCCCGACCAGCATCGCCCGGACCGCGACGAGGCCTGGCACCTGCTGGCCAGCGGCCTGCGGCAACGTTTCCGGCTGCCCGCCGGCCGTCCGGTGGCCTGGGTCGCCGCCGTCCTGATCGCCCTGATCGCCGGCGCGTTCGGGGCCGCCGCCGGGTCGTGGGCGGGCGAGCTCACCTTCGCCGACCTGCCCGCCGAGGCGACCGTGGCACGGCAAGCGGCCGGCGAGATCGACACCGACCAGCTCGCGGTCCTGCACGACGCGTCGCCGTGGTCCGCCGACATGATCTTCGCCGACAGCCGCCTGGGCCCCGGCTGGAACCCGGAACACACCGAGCAGCGCCTCAGCGCCGCCGGCTGGACGGTCACGCCCGGCGCACCGTTGAGCGGGCACGCCGTCACCGTCGACCCGGCCACCGGCGCGCCGGTCGACGTCCCGGTCCGCGGCACCGAACTCCGCGCCGAGTCACACGGCGTGCTCCTCCAGGTCCGCGGCTACGTCACCGCGCAGACCAGCTCGGTCTCGGTCACCGGCTGGGCCGCGCGCACCCCCGCGTACCTGCCGCTCGTCGTCCTCGGCACCCTGCTCGGCCTGGTCGCCGGCTGGCTGCTCGCCGCGGCCGGCGCGTACCGCCTCGTCCGGGCCCGCCGGCCCTGGCTTGCCGCCACGGTGTCCGCGACGGCCATCCTCGCCCTGGTCCTCCCGGCGGTCGCCCTCTACGGCAACCTCATGCGGGTGTTCCGGCGGCTGGGCGACTTCGGCCCGGCACACACCGTGCACAGTGCCTTCTCCCCGGGCCCGTACTACCCGTTCGGGCCGACCTGGCAGGTCCTTGCCCTGTCCGTCGCCGGCGTCGTGCTCGCCGCGGGGGCGCTGCTCGTCGCCCGCCCCGGCGGCTCGGCGCAACCCGAGCAGAATCCCGCCTGAGGCTCAGGCCGCGTACGCCACCGCCCGCTTCACGCCCTGCACATCGGTGACCGCCAGCCGGGACGCCATCGTGCTGCGGGAAGCGATCTGCGCCGCGTACGCGGCCCGACGCCGGGCCACACAGCCGTCACCCTTGGCCGCGCCGTTGTCCTGCTGCTCCATGTGCGTGGTCAAACCGTCCTTCAGCAGCGCCAGGGCCTCCGTGCGCAGCTGCGACACCCGCGACTCGGTGACACCCAGCTCGGCGGCGACCTCCGACAGCGGCCGCTCCCGCAGGAACGACGCCTCCACCACGTGCCGCAGCCGCTCCGGCAGCACGGCCACCGCGTCATGCAGGTAACCGATCCGCTCGCGGTGCAGCAGCGTCTCCTCCGGGTTCATCGACGACTCGGTAACCATGTCCTCGGCCGCCCCGGCCGTGAAACCCTGCAGCGACAGCACCGCGGCCCGCTGCACGTCGTCATCGACATGGGCCAACTCGCTCACCGCGACACCGAGCAGCTCGGCCAGCTCCGTCGGGCTCGGCGTACGGCCCAACTGCGCGGTCAGCTCCTGCCGGGCGGTCTCCGCCCGGCGGGCCCGGGCCCGCACCGACCGGCTCGCCCAGTCCATGCTGCGCAGCTCGTCCAGCAGGGCACCGCGCACCCGCACCGCGGCGAACCGGCCGAACGGGATGCCCCGCGAGCTGTCGAACGCCTGCGCGGCCGTGACGAGAGCGGCGTACCCGGCGGAGGCGAGGTCGTCGCGGTGCACGTGGGCCGGAACCTTGAAGAGCATCTCGCGAACCACGTGACCCACCAGCGGCATGTTCTCGCGGATCAAATTCTCCAGCTCACGGCTGACCGTCTTCGTCATCGTGCTCCCCCTCGTGTGTGTCGCCCGGTGACGGCTCACCGGCTGACAGGGGGAACTTTTCGTGGCGCAGGGTGCAGCCCGCGGTCACGATCGGTTGCTAGATGGTTGCGTCGGCAGAAACGCTAAAGTCCTCTGACCTGGCGTTACGCCAGCAGCCAGCCGTTCTCGACGGCCAGCCGCACCGCCTCGGCGCGGGTCCGCGCGCCCGTCTTCCCGATCGCCGCCGACAGGTGATTACGCACCGTGCCCTCCGACAGGTGCAGCTCACGGGCGATGTCGGCGACCGTGCCGCCGTCGCGGGCCGAGCGCAGCACGTCACTCTCCCGGTCGGTCAGCGGCGAATCCCCGTGCGCCAGCGACTGCGCGGCCAACGCCGGATCGACCACCCGCAGCCCCTCATGCACCCGCCGCACGGCGTCGGCAAGCTGCCGCGCCGGGGTGTCCTTGACGACGAAACCGCTCGCGCCGGCCGCCATCGCCTGCCGCAGATAGCCGGCCCGGCCGAACGTGGTCACGATCAGCACCCGGCAGCCGGGCACGGCCTTGTGCAACTCCCGCGCCGCCGCAACCCCGTCGAGGCCGGGCATCTCCACATCCAGCAGGGCCACATCGACATCGTGCGCGCGCACGGCGGCGACCACCTCGTCACCGCGGCCCACCTCCGCGACCACCTTCAGGTCCGGCTCCATGTCGAGCAGCGCCGCTATCGCGCCCCGCACCAGCGCCTGGTCGTCGGCGAGCAGCAACCGGATCATGACGGCACCTCCACGCGTACCCGAAACCCCGGCTGATCCTCGCGGCGCCCGACCGTCAGCCGCGCACCCACCGCCTCCGCCCGCCGGCGCAGCCCCTGCAGGCCGTGGCCGCCGGGCACGGCCGGGCTGTCGCCCGGCCCGTTGTCGACG
>Ga0307515_10009493_pt1 | contig 18798 bp, 9 predicted proteins | sample 17_EM_MG_FD_194513 | JGI IMG/M metagenome (GOLD analysis project Ga0307515, IMG submission 194513) | Populus trichocarpa ectomycorrhiza microbial communities from riparian zone in the Pacific Northwest, United States - 17_EM | ecosystem: Host-associated > Plants > Roots > Unclassified | place...
TTATAATAATGCTCTCGAGTAATATTTAAATTTATAACAAAATCAATGTAAAATAATATAAAAAAAACTCTTCTGAGAAAGTTATATTGATTTTATCTTTAAGTACATGAAAGTAATTATATTTTGTTGAAAAAATAAAAAAGACCAAAACGCTCATGTGTAATAGGCATTATGTTTTTTTTTATGGTTAAATTAGTAATTTTGTTAGAAGATTTAGTTTATTTTTTTGTAATGAAAAGACAAGAAAATAATTTAATAAAATTAAACAAGATTAAGAAAAACAACAACAAAGTCTCCCATGTGATCACATCTCACAAATTTGTGACCCACATTCGTTTAATACAAAACTAAAAACATTGGTTTCCAGCCATAGATGCGATAAGAAATTGAATGAAAAGAATGCAAATGAAAGTTGCATTCTCCATGTTTGATTGAAACGAATGGAGTGCTAATAGGAATGAAGAGTAGAAATTGATTATAAAATTAAATTTGGTTTCATCCATACGAGAGGAGATGGAAATAAAAACAAGGAATGGGAATGACAATTTTTTTTAAAAAAATTAATGATATAATATTTTTATTTCTTATTTATCAACTATTTATACCATAATCACCACTGCTGTCACCACCACCTCTACTCGTGGTGGTGATAAATAAAAAAAAAGAAAAAACCATTATTATTATTTTAAATTTTTAGGAGAATTTATTTGTTCCTTAGTTATTTTTAGTCATGTTTAGTTTGGGAAATGAAACATTATATTTGATAGTTTTATTTTTCCTATTTAGTTCATGAATATCTATAAGAACTCTAAATTATTTATTGAAATTCCTTTTCTCTTAGAATAGACATAAGATTAATATAAAAAAAGGTTATTTTGTGTCCACCCTTGTATTGTTTTCGTCGCAAGCAATAGCTGCTATAATTCTCATATTCAGTCTCCTATCTTATGGAGACGATTTATTAACTTCTTGTTATATTTTCAATACTAAATAAATACTAATTAAAGCGAATAGAACAAAAAAAATTAACAATGCTTAACCTCGAAAAATAAACTCTGCCAAAATTATGAAAATATATATTTCAAATATGGAAATATATATTTCAAATATTCTGAAAAAATATTTAAAAACTAAATAAAAGCAGGATAATCATATAGAAAGAAGTGAACAAAAATTTGAATCATAGAGAAAGAAGTGAACAAAAATTTGAAGCTCAATTCCAAGCAAATGAAGGGACTAAATTGAAGAAAAACAAAAATAAAACAAACGATGGAGTCAGCCTACTAAATTTGTCGTGAAATCGAAATAACCCTTTGAAAAACACAGCTCTCAAACCAATCCAATGTTTAAGGAAAAAACTGAAAAAAAAATTAGAAAAAAAAAAAGACTTGAGTCAACCCGAACTAACCCGCAAAACTTATGACCCAAAACATGATATATAGAAAAAGTATGGAAAATCACAAATGTCAATCTTAAATTAGACAGAAATAAGCATCTGAGATTTCTTGAAGACAGTAGATAGTTTACCAGGAAATAGTTTGTTGGTAGGCACCATCATGGATAGTATAAGGATTCATTCTCATTTCTAGAATAGGGAGAGCAGGTTGACAGTTTAACAATCCCCCTAGATGTTTACCGGAAAGGGAAACATAAAAGACAAACCAGAAAAAAGTGTAAAAATAACTAGATCTACCGAACCTGGTTGCAAATGCTAATAACAATTTCTATGATTTAAGATTAAAAATTTAACCAAAATGGTAATTCTCAATGTACCTATTTCCTCCATTTCTGATCCCATGTCACAACCAAGGTATTTGCTCATCCTCGTGTAGGAACAAACAAGCCAAATCCTTACAGGCCGCACCAAACAATTAATCAATCTTCACTGATGAGTAGATGAGCCTGGTAAACCAAAAGCAGGCATAGAAGCCAATTGTTCCAGTCAGCACAAAGAAAGCATACGAGGCAATCAGCATGTAGCCAAAGTATAAGACCCCAGACACTGGCTTTGTTATATCAAGCTTCATGAAGAAGTAGAAAGCAGCATAGAGGAAGAGGTAGAGCGCAGAGGACCCTGATGTCAGGTAAGACCTCCACCACCAAAGGTAGTCCTCGCTGCACAGCTGGAAGTAGCAAAGCACAATTGTGATCTCAGCACAAGTGACAATGAGGATGATAAAGACAATGAATAGGAAACCAAAAATGTAGTAGAACTGATGCAGCCATATTGATGTAAGGATGAAGAAGAGCTCAATAAAGACAGCTCCAAATGGAAGAACGCCTCCAGTTAGAATAGAGAAAACCGGGTTCATGTACCAGGCCTGTTCAGGAATCTGCCTTGGGATCTTATTGGTTTTCACTGGATCCTCAATTGCAGGCTTCTTGAAACCAATATAACTACCAGTAAAGACAAGTGGAACTGAAATGCCAAACCATAAGAATACCAGCGCAAACATGGTTCCAAAAGGCACTGCCCCAGATGACTTCTCACCCCATATTAGAGCATTCAAGACAAAGAAAATGGCAAATACTATTGAAGGAAACATGAAAGCTGTTTTCAGAGTAATTTTCTCCCATTGTGTTCCCTTGAACATCTTATAAAGACGAGCTGAAGCATATCCAGCAAAAAGACCCATAAATACCCAGAGGAAGAGCATGGCCGTCATCAAACCACCACGATTTGATGGAGAGAGGAAACCAAGAGCAGCAAATATCATAGTAACAAGGATCATCCCAAAAAACTGAACCCCTGTCCCAACATAGACACACAGTAAATCTGAGTTTGTTGGAGGGCGGAAAACATCCCCATGGACCAATTTCCATCCTGTCTCCTCTTGGGCTTCTTCTTGGGTCTCTAGTTGGTTGTACTTGGAGATATCCCGATAAAGTGTCCGCAACATGATCATAGCCACCATCCCCGAGAGGAAAAGAACAATCATTAAAGAATTGACAACGGAGAACCAATGAATTTGATCATCAGCCATCAAAAGATAGGTATCCCACCGAGAAGCCCACTTCACATCACTTTCCTGCAAGGTAAAACAATACAGAACCCAACAGTAGAAAGTGACACTATAAGCCAGGGTCATAGCAGCAGCGATAAAAGATGTTTTTCTACAAGATAGTACAGGACTTGACCTCAAATGCAACATCGTATGTAAATATTACATCCTTCTTATCCTCAATCACTTGAGGAGAATCGGAGCTAGTAACTGCACGCCTTGCATGGGGATCACAGGTTGTTAGGCGCATATTTTCATTCTTCCACTCACCATCATACTGATGCTTAACACTGGACTCATTAAAATAGCCAAGTCTTAGAATTAAAAAGCAGACTATAATTTCAGAGACAGTGAGAAGCATAGAATCATAGAGTATAACCTGAATGGTTTGACTTCAAACCCAACAATCCTGGCTAAATCTAACTGAGAATCTTTGTGATATTTGACAGTAAATGTTAAGTGATTGTGGATAAAATGTTTTAGATCTTCGCTCTACAGATAAATAAATTGCTTTAGTAAGTGCTAATCAGCAATCAATAATAATAATCAAAACAGATTTGATAAATCAAGAACTTACCCCAGCATACTGCCCTTTAAGACCAACATGAAAGCCATGCTGATACACAACTGCATTTTCCTGATCAGATCTTCGAATGGGTACAACAAGTGGTAGATTGTCCAAAATCCTGTTCCATTAAGCATTTATGCCAGAAAGTCAGAAGAGGTGTTATTCACATTAAAATAAAAAGAAAAAAGAAACAAGAGCATGAAATTAGCACTCACATGTTGACACGGTAATCATCGTCAATCTTTTCCTTGAATTCTTTTGCTGTTTTTGCATTAAGGGTTCTACGACATAAAACTTTGCACTGCAGCGGTTCTCTCATTTGAAACTGCAACAAAATGTTTATGTCAACCACACAGTAGCCACAGAAGAGGACATGTGCTAAGAGAGCCAACTGGCAAGCTACAGCTTACCACATAAGGAGAGTTTTCAATGCGATCACCACGAAGAACTTCCCCAAGATTCTCTGCACTGTCAACTATATGTTCTGGAGGACAATATGGGAGTGAATAGTAAGAGTATGGAAGTTGTGTTTTTGTAGAAGTCAGTTTGTTTACTTTCACCTTTAACTCAGCCCCCTGTGATGGTAAATGCAACGTTAAGACTTGACAGGAATAAAGAGATGAAAACCAAAATAGATTGAGCTTTACTTCATCAAATGGAAAACACATATAAAACATAAGATAGAAACTATTAAGGAGACGATGCTTGATGTATCCACAATAAGATGACTGGGTAAAAAATCCTATCAACATAATTCATTGAGGGTAACTAAATTCACAAGCACTAGGACATTCAACTTGGAAGCATCGCCACAATCCATTTACAAAGCACATATTGAAAGGGTTAATGGATATAGGAATTCATAAAAATTCAAGCATTGAAATGACAATCAATATTTGGGAGCTTGGCTTTGATGGTAACAAGGAACACGCAACATTCACTCAGTTTCCTCCTACCGCCACCACCAATCTCTTCTCCGTACACCACAAACACTTAGACCAAACAACAGCATCATTATACATACACGCGGAAGCCTGATAAATTCGAGACCCCAAATTCAAAGTATCAATATTTGGAGCAAAAATGTTTGATCTCACTCAGTTCAGAGGGTTAAACCAAGTCATTGACAAAAAGATACATGCGTCGCTCTAGAAAACAGCAGCTAAAGATACATCCACAAAAGTTTAACATAACTCAGCCAGTAAAGTCATGCGAGATCATTATGAAAAGTTAAGAGTTAGATATAGTTTAAGGGGGAAGAGAGGCACCACTTGTTATGTAGCTCAACCCCCTTCCTTCCCTTGCTAATTCCTTTTTATATTTTTCTGTCTTCATATTTTCCATCGGTCTCTCCTCAAAATCACTTGAAATTTCTAAGTTACCTTATTTCCATTACAAAATCAGATTTTTATGCATAAACCATTATTTTTCACTTCCAGATTGCAAAATCCCAATCTTTTTTTTTTCACGAATAAAAGAGCAAGCAAAAATTTCCCAATCATGCATAAAAAACAAATTTTAAAATTAATCCCATAAAATAAGAAAAGAAGAAGAATCAACAGTTGTCAAAAAATAAAATAATAAAGAAAGAAAGAACAAAACAACCCATGCAAAAACAGTCAATCAAGAAACGGAAAAGAAAAACAGAAGATCTAACCCAGAAAAAAAAAAGAGTAGATGCATATGTATAAGTAAAAGTGAAGGGTAAATTACAGTAGAGAAATCCTGAGGGGCGACACCAGGGAGATAGAAGGAACAAGAGTGATAGGCTAATAAGAGCAAAAGCAACGAAGATGATGTAAAAGAGACCCCTAATTTCAGCGCGAGAGAACCTCTCGCCATGCCTGCTATTTTTCTAACTAAATCAGAGTTTCTTTCTTAGTTCAGCTTCTTTGTTCTCTCTGTGTTCTGCTTTGGCAGTAAGAAATGGGAATGGAGGAGGAGGAACTGCGTGCGCGCGTTGTTTTCTCGTTTTGTTTGTTCTTTTCTGTTTTTAATAAAGAACTAACTAATTACTAGTGTGTTCTTCCTGCCAAATTGGACAGCAACCGATTAATGCTTCAACATCCTAGGCGATTATTTATTGACTGTTATTATTATTATCATTATTAATTATTATGTTTTATAAAATAATGTTAGTTTTGTTTTTTTTTAATAAAACATTGTTGTTTGTATAAATTTTTTTTAAAAAAATAGAATATTATTATTTTAGATAAATCTTCAAAAAACAATATTATTTTAAATAAAAAATTTCAAGTTGATATAATTTAGAGTAGGTCAACCAAGTCGTGAGTTAAATATTAAATTATTAAATTTAACTAAGTTAATTCTTAAAACTAATTTAGGTTATGTTTTGATTCGATTAATTACTAAATTAGATCGTGTTTGATAATTATATGATAAACTATGAAATTATTAATTATTTTTTGTTGATTTTTTATTAAAAAAACAACAAATAATTAAGTTAGTCATTTCTCATATAAAAAGTATTTCTTACATAAAAACTAATTCAGATTTAAGGGAGACATTGTATTCTTTATAATGCTAATTGAAACGGATTTTGGTAACAACTAATTATTTTGATAGATAATTATCTTGAGAATAAAATAACTTGATATGTGTTATTTAAAATTTAAAATTAAACAAAAAAATCAAAAACAATTATATTTCAACTGTTCCCAATAGCATAATATTTTGAATTGTGTTGTTGGGAACAATTTATATGGTCATGTTTTTTCCATTAGCACAACTCATTAACTATATAATTTCTTGTATTATTTTTTGCATTATTTTATTAAATTTTCTTGATTTATGTTACCTTAAAAGAAATCCTCCAAAATCAAAGTGTGGAGTTATCCATTTATCAATGAGTTTTATTTAATGAATTTTATCAACTAGTCTGTTTGGAAGTGTGGTTACGGTTATTTTTCAAAGTACTTTTCACTTAGAAATGTATCAAAATAATTTTTTATATATATTTTTTAAAAATTATTTTTGAAATCAGTGCATCAAAATGATCTAAAATACTAAAAAATTATTAATTTAAAGTAAAGAAAAAAAATTAAAAAAAATTTAAAAATATTTTTGAAACGTAAAAATAAACAGCGCATATGTATTGAAAATCAAGATTTGTACCTAAATTCATTCGCAAGTAAACTTTCCTTTTGATTTCCATAAAAAAAAAAAAGAGTTCTTCTTTTTTAATAGTCGAATGAACATCCTTATCAACTGATATAAAAAAACAACTAAAACAAAAAAACAAAAAAGCAACTAAAAAAAACAAATTCTCTATAACTATAGATACTTTTTCCTATTTACCTTGAAATGATGCTTTTACTCTTCCCTAAAAAAATATACAAGTCCTGGTTTTGAAGGTACTTTAACTTTTTTACACCATACATTATTTATTAAAAAATTATTTGGGATATAATTGTTCTTTTTTTTCACACTAAAATAATATAATTATCCCTAAAATAAAAATTTTATAAAAATTGCATGGAGGAGTAAATAAGTCATTTTGTTTGTTGATGTACAATGAATTGACAAGTATGCCCTTAAAGTAAAAACAATAATTAAAAATAGGATCAGGGGCCTAGGTTTTTTTCCTTGGTTTTTTGGTAATTGTCAAGGTAATTAAGGGAATGTAGGTCTTTTATATTAATTAAATATTATTTAATTTTAAAAACTTATTGATATGTGCTTTGCACGCACTGACACGTGTGAGGCACGCACTTTAGATGGCGCGTGTGGCACCTTCTAGTGGTAGAAAATGTCATTTCATCATGTTGTAGGATGTGTTGTCTCGTCCTTTTTCTTCTAATGCAACGCATGTAGATAAATATCAGACGGTTTCTTGCTAGTCGATCTTTTTTTCCTTCTTTTCTCTCTCTTACCTAGAAAATACAGCTTGATCCTTTTTGTTTTTTGGGTATTTCAACTTCAGTTCTTATTCTTTTAATTTTTAGTTTTTGTCATTTGCCTTTTCGTTAAAGTTTTATTTATTTTCAATTTAATCATCAATTCTAATTTGTCATAAATAATATTTTTAATTTGATCCTTGTTCTTTTAATTTCTAATTATTTTTCTTGGCAATTTTGTCAAGGTTTTGATGGTTTTAAATTTCATCATTCAATCTATATTTGTAGTGTTTTGTTTTTTCTAATTTCATCATTATTCTTTTGACTTTCTTTTTGTCCTTTTGTTAGTTTTTTTTTTCAATTTAACCCACCAATCAAAGAATTTTTCTTGCCCTCTAATTTATTTTTAATTTTGATTCACCCTCATTCTTTTAATTGATATTTTTTTTTATTTCAGATCCTTTTATGTAATTGATTTTTTTCTCTAATTTCATCATTTAGGATTTGATTTGTTAAGGATTGGACTTCTCAGTTTTTTATGTATGGTGCTTCCAATCTAATGACATGTGTCATGGGTTTTAAAAGTTTTCTATTGCATGGTTTTCAAACCCGACTCAAGGATCGACTCTAAGCAAGTCCCAAGTCATGGGTCAAGTGGGTTTCCCTGAGTTAACCCGTGTCAACCTATTTTTTTTATTTTATAAAAATATAAAAATAACATCATTTTGAAGAAAAAAAGAAAAGAAAAATGTCAATAGGTTTTGATTGGGTTTTTTTCAAGGCTAATTGGATTACGGGTCAACCTTGTTTTTTGATCGGTCATATCTGGTCAATTATCCCATTATTTTTATTGAAGCTCACTCAACCTAAGGCCTAGATAATGGAACAAACCGCTGAGTCAAGTCGGGTTTTAAAATAGTGATATGTCAGATTATCCCAATCTAATTATCTGAGCCGTAAATTTTGCTGGTTAAACTGAATTGGCTTACCTATCAGGTTACATGTTTATCATACAATCTCGGCTATACTCAAGCCAGCTTTTTTCTGCCTCTTTTTGTCCAATTACATTCTTCTAGGGTTTGTTTCTAATGTTATCGTGGCCAGCTTTTTAAAAACATCTGTCTATTTACTATCGTTGTGATTTTCTTATATTCTCATTAAAATATAACTAACTTATTCAACCTGTGAGGTCTATAACCCGAATCGTTTTATGATTTTATTTAAAAAAAAACATCCAAACGACATCTAGACATCACTTTTTACATACAAAAAGGTGACATTGTAGTGGACCGCGGTGGAGCACGGCTCGAAGCTAGTTCTTTACCTATAATAGAATTACAAATGGACATAGTCAATTACAACAATTTACGGCTACTTTTCATTTCTTTCATGTGTCAATAGAAAGATTTAGAGTTTTTTTTTTCAAATTAGTAAGGTCAACAAAATTGAAGGATAAAAAATTGGACTGGAACAATAAATATTTTACATTTGGCTCATCTTTTCATTTTTCTCCTTCTCCCTCACTTGAACAACACTTTTAACTCCCTCTCTACCATGAGCTTTCCGCAACTCCATATCTCTTTACCTCCTTCCACCACAAAAAATGACGTCCCATTTATTTACACTCATTGCCACCACCATTGTTATTTTCATCACCATCACTTCCACCACCTCTCTTTTAACAATTTCTAGTTTGCACTCAATCTCTCAATCTTAATTTTATGGATTTTGTTGTGATTTGATGATTATGTTAGGGTTTATTTTGTTATTTAAGGGTTTAGATGAATTTGGGTAAATTAAGTATACGTTATGTTAATTGGGTATAAATTAAATTAATTAGGGATAAATTTGATGAATTATGGTTTTGGTGATTAGTTAGAGTTTAGTTGAATTTAAACCAATTAAGTATAAATTATATTAATTAGGTATAAATTACATCAAGTGAGTTGATAAATTACTTCAATTAGGTATAAATTTCATGAATTAGGATTTTGTTGATTATCTTAGGGTTTATTTAATTAGGTTACAATTTAGTTGAGTTTATATCAATTTGGTATAAATCATGTAAATTAGGTATAAATTACATCAATTGAGTTGATAAATTACTTTAATTATGTATAAATTTCATGAATTAGTATTTTGTTGATTATGTTAGGGTTTATTTAAATAAGGTTAGAGTTTAGTTTAATTTAGATAAAGTAGGTATATATTATGTTAATTATGTATAAATTACATTAATTATAAGTGTGGATTTTAGATGCAGTTCCAATGATACAGTCTCATCCAGAAGCATTATGTAGTCAACTAATTATATTGTTGGTTTTGATAAAAAAAAAAAAAAAGTTAACATAAAAAGAATTGTGTTTTGATCACTATCATCATAATTAAAAAGAAACAATGTTGGCTCCAATCACGCTAAAAAAAGGAATATACATTTTGAGTGTGAGAGTGACCACCACCTAACTAAGTTTGCAAGATTGATTTTCAAATTAAAAAACTAAGATGGGAGGGTGGTAGTGAATCCCCCAGGATCCCTTAACTGCAACCACCATGCTAACATTCAATGAACCATATGATTGGGGCTGCATTAACAATTATATGTCTATTATTTTGGGTTCATCTTCCCATACTAGAATAGTTTTAGGATAATTTATATTTTAGCCTTGAACATTTGATAATGCTCTCACATCGGTTCTTATATAGAAAACCTTTTTGATATTAATCATACAATTCTTCAAAAAATTTAATGGGACTCTTATCTAACATGATGCTTACTCATTCTTATGTTTTTACTCTTATTTTTTTTCCCTCTCAAAACCTCATGCATATGGTAGTGTTCTATAAATATCTTTAAAGTTTAAAAATACTCAACATTAAAATTGAAAAATGATATCACTGTTGGTTTTCATTAGTTATTTACAAATGGTCACCTTGGGATTTTTGTTATTAACACTAGATTTGACATTGAAAAATTTTGAACTATAAAGATGGAACAAAATATTGCAGAATTTATAAGGATTAGAATATAGTTTACATTTTATTTAACAAGAAATCATGAGATTTGCTTTGTCTAAGGTTCAATGCTAATTTAGTGCACACAAGATAACTAACCTTGATATTTCTTAAGTTACAAAAAACACATACATACACAATGTTCTCATAACTAACCATGAGGCTATCAAACTTAAACCCGCATTTCCTTTGTTGTTGATTGTTTATATATTTTTTTTTAATCAAAAGTTATATGTGAAATTATCTTGAAGTTGTACATCTAAATAACTTGTTTGGTTAGTCATTGTAGAAGAACACATCACCATGATATGTCCAAATCAAGATTCAAATGAATAAACATTATATAACAATCATCTTATCTGTTAATTAGACATATTTCCATTAGTTAGGCATGTAAATCTATTTAAAAATCAAATCATTTATAATAGAATGAGTTCAAATAAAATCTATTTAAATTCCCTATAATTCACAAATCAATGATAAAAAGATATTCTATAACTTAACATCAACTCTGACATGGTATCAGAGCACCATTAAAAGACCAACGTCTAATCGTCTTTTTTTTTTCTTCTAATAACCTCATCTTCCTCCTCTACCACAACAATACCTTCCACTCTTCCATCCCTCTCTAATTTACCTTTTACAATCAGTGTCAAACTTAATCACTCTAATTATCCTATTTGGAAAGCACAGGCTCTACTATATTTTCATGGTCAAGCTATTTTTTAGGAATTTTGATGGAATTGTTTAACCCCTTCCTCAATAAATCGATGACCTAAATCCCCCTCTAAGCACCACTGCTAAAATACCAAATCCTCAATATAACCAGTGGCTTCATCAAGATTATTTAATCATTGCCACTATCAATGCTTCTTTTATTGAGGATGCTCTCTTCCAAGTCATGTCATATACCTTATCTCGTGATGTATGGCTTGCATTTGAACACAATCTTTCATACATTTCACATGCTCAAGCTGCTCAACTTCACACTCAGCTTGAAACTACATGTAAAGGAGCTATGTCTGCCAATATTTTCTTTCCATTAAATATATGGTTGATGAACTTGCACTTGTTGGACACCCTTTTACATCTAATGATAGTCTCACATATGTTCTTAATAGTCTTGGTCAAGAGTATAATTCCTTAGGCTCTATAATTATATCTCGTCAAATCTGTCTCATTGGAGAGCTTTATTTGTTGCTTCTTAATATTGAGTCAATGATTAATCAACATCATATAACCATTAAGGTTGATGCATCAGTGATTATGGTCACCAAATTACCCTTTTATTCTCATTATCACCCTACTAAAAACTATCCATCATTTAACCAAGCTCGTGGCAATACCTATCATGGAAAAGGTCGTGGTGGTTGTTCAACTAACTGTGATCAAACATATATGCTTCTCTTATTTCTTAGGTATGCCTCAAACCGGGTCATAACACACTTAAGTGTTATCATCGTTTTGATCTCTCTCACTAGGATCAATCCCAACATCAATAACCTCAAGCTTTCGTTGTTGCCAAACATCCATATGCAGATACTGAGTGGCATTCTGATATAGGATCCTCCCATCATATAACAAATAATATGAATAACATTCATATTCAGAATGAGGACTATGCTAGCTAAGATTATATTCAAGTAGTAAATGGTTCAAGTTTGAAAATTGCCCACATTAGCACTTCTACTATATCATTCCCATCTAAATCTTTTGTTCCTAACCAAATATTACTTGTTCATGATATTATACATTTTTTTTAATTTAGTGTTTTTATCTTGATAATCATGCTTTCTTTGAGTTTCATGCATCTTTCTTTCTTTCTTGTGAATGACTACTCGGGGAACATCCTACATCATGGAGCACTTTGAAATGCCCTTTATAATTTCTCATTGTCGCTTGCTTTTCTTCAATCACAATCTCTTTCTAGTTTTCAAGTCTCAGCCAATGTGTGGCATTAGTGTCTTAGCCATGCTTTTTTTTTTCTTGTTATTAATAAGGCAATTTCTTTTCCAATTCCAAATAATAAACACTCTATTTGTTCTCATTGTCAAATGGTTAAGAGTCATGTTTTACCTTCTAAAAATTCGCACATTGTTGTTTCGAAACCATTAGCATTATTATATTCAAATGTTTGGGGGTTAGCACTTGTGTTATCCACTACCACTACACGTTATGACATAAGTTTTTTATATGATTACACTAAGTTCTTATGACTTTTCCCATTAAAACTTAAATCTAATGTTTTATTATTTTTAAAAAAAATTCAAGTTGCAGTCGAACGTCAATTTAATATTAAATTAAAGTTATACAGTTCGATTAGGGTGGTGAATATCTTAGCTTAAATCAATTTCTACAAACTCAAGGAATCACTCACCAAGTAACATGTCCTTATACACATCAATAGGTTGGCACTATTGAACAATCATCGCCAAAATAATAGAGGCTGGACTTGCTTTACTTGCTCACTCTAATTTACCAAGTATTTTTTTAGGAAGACATATTCTTAATTGTTGTTTATATAATTAATCATTTACCAACTGTTGTTTTATAATATAACTCACCTTATGAAATGGTCAATCACTCTAAACTTGATTTCAATTTTTTATGTATATTTAGATGTGCTTGTTGGCCCTATTTACATCCATATAATAAATATAAAATGGATTTTCATTCGAAAAATTATATCTTTATTAGTTATAGTGTTGTACATTGGGGTCATAAATGTTAGATGTATCCACTGAAAACATCTTTGTTTCTCATCATGTGGTCTTTAATGAATCTTCATTTCCATATAAACCTGCACAGTTTTGTTGTTCTTACACCTCAAAACACTTATGTATGTCTTTTTGTTAAACTCTATATAACATTTGTTTGTTTGAGTCCTTTTATAGCTGCTAATGTTCAAACTATAATACCAATTCCAAGTAATATATATGCACCAACAAGTTCTCAATCTGATCACACTGCATAACTCTCTATGCCAGATAACATTCTAAATCAACATGAAAATGAATCAACCCCTCCCTCTTCAACTTATGAACTTCTACCATAAAATCATAATACTCACCCTATGATTGCCTGCAACAAAAACAATATCTATAAACCAAAACTATCATTAGATTTTGATTTTAAAGACCTTATTCCCAAAGCTCTCATGGCCATTATCACTGATATTGTATAAGAACCAACTTGTTATTCAGAAGCCAATATACACCTACATTAACAGGCAGCCACGAATACAGAGTTTGATGCCTTAATAAAAAATGGTACTTGGACTTTAGTTCCCTCTCCACCTCATGTTAATATTGTTGGCTCTAAATGGGCATACAAAATTTTTAAAAAAAAGTTGATGGTAGTGTTGAACGTTTCAAGGCTCGACTAGTTGCTAAGGGTTCTTATCAATAGGAGGTTGTTGATTTTGTAGAAACCTCAAGTCTTGTTGTAAAGCTTATAATAGTCCATATTGTGTTTATCACTTGTTGTATCTCAAATAGATGACTAAAATGCTTTTTTGCATAACCTTCTGTATGTAAATTTTTATATGGCACAACCCATAGCATGTTTGCAAATTTTATAAATCTATATATGGGTTTTGTTAAGCACCACAAGTGTGGTTCTCTCATTTAATTAATAGATTAAAAGCTATTAGCTTTAAAGGCAGCCAACTAGATCATTATCTATATATTTATTACTATAGTTCTGTTTTTCTTTATTTTCTCATCTATGTTGATAACATTATAATAGCAGGTGCTAATTTATTTTCACTCAACCATGTCATACGTTTACTATAAAATGATTTTCCAGTAAAAAACCTTGGTGACCTCAGCTTCTTCTTTAGCGTTGAGGCCATTCGCAATTACTATAGACTTTATTTATCTTAACATCATTATATACTTAACCTTCTTCTTCATATCAATATGGACAAATACAAACCTTGTGTTACCTCTATGTCATCGTTATATATTTTGACTAAATTAGATGGTGCTTCCTTTCATGATCCATATTTATACAAAAGTATTTTCAAAAACCTTCAATATCTCTCTTTCATCAGACCATAGCTTATGTTTGTTATCCATAAAGCTAGTAAATATATTCATGATCTAAAAGAACCTCATTGAGTAGCAGTCAAATGCATTTTGTGATATTTAAAAGGTACTATATCATATGGCCTTCTCATTCAGTCTACTCCACAGTTTCAAATTCAGACCTTTAATGATACATATTAGGCATCTAATTAGAATGATAGATAATCCATTGATGCTTATTGTGTATACCTTGGCCAAAACTTAGTTTCCTAGAATTGTAAAAAGCAACCCAGTGTTGCTAGAAACAACACTAAAGAAAAATATAAAGCCTTAACAAATACAGCTACTGAAGTTCAGTGGATCAAAACTTTACTTTCAAATCTTCATGCCTCGACTATACACCATTCACTCCTTTAGTGTGACAATACTGACACCACTTATCTAATAAGTAATCCATTTTCCCATACATATACAAAATATATTGAAACATATTTTTATTATATTCGTGATCAAGTAATGTGTTGTCAACTGACTATTCAGATCATTTTTGCAAAGGATTAGTATGCAAATGCTCTCACCAAATCATTGCCTTCTCATCGTTTTCATCTTCTCCACAATAATCTTAGGGTCTACTTATTACCCCTTTGATTGTGGGGGCGTGTAAAAGAACACATCACCATGATATGTTCAAATCAAGATTCAAAAGAATAAACATTCTGTAACAACCATCTTTTTTGTTAGTTAGGCATGTAAATCTATTTTAAAAATTAAAACCTTTATAACATAATTAGTTCAGATGAACTCTATTTAAGTTCCTTGTAACTCACAAATTAATGATAAGAAGATATTTAATAAATTAACATCAAATCTTACAGTCTAATACATAATATTTATTATTTACTCAATAATAATTGGTAGATTTCAATTACTAAAAAGGTTTGATTGATTGCATCGTCCAACACATTAAATTATTGGTTTCTTGAAAAATTATTACCTATTATCATGTATATGATAGTGTGAATTGACTTAATCCATGTTTATTAGGCCCCACATGGAAGAAAGAACCTCAAATCAAATACTTGCCTAAGTCACCTTGTCATCTTAGAGAAAAAAAACAAACGAGCCTAGTTGGGTCCATATTTTAGATCATTACGATGTTTTCTTTTAATGGAAAAGTTTTGATGTCCCATAGGCCATAAGTTCTTCAATTTATCTTATTTAATTTTCTATAGGAATATTAATTATTGCTGATGGATTTCCTAATGATTTTCTAATTTACCCCTAATGGGCCATTTGCTTAAAATCTTTCCTTGGAATGTACATCACATGAAAAATAAAGGAAAAATGATTTGCTTCTCCAATAATGGTAGAGAGTTCATTAATTTAACTAGATAGGAGGAAAACATTTAAAGTTACTTATTTGTTTTGTTAGATAGCTCAAACATTATTATAAAGAGATTTAAGTTGTGTGGGAGATTCACCGTAGCCCAAAGCACTATTCATATTCTCACATTTTATTATGGATTTACTGTGGTAATTTTTTTTTATTTCGATCCTCAAACTTTCTTTTTGATTGATTGCATCTTTTGAGGGACAAATTGAAGCCTAATAGTTTTAATTTTGTTGAGAAATGGCAAGATCAAAAGAAAAGGAACTGAAGTGAAAAACACAGAGAAAATGGGTGGCAATTTAAAAAATGGCATGAAAAGATCACTTTGGTCCTTTTACTATTCAAAATATAAACTTTCAATCCCTAGATTTTTGAAAATTTTATTTTAGTCCGGAATTTTATTCTTTATTTTTCAGTCACTAGTTTAAGATGTGAGAGAGAAAGTGATTGAATTTTGGTGGTAGAAAGAGAAAGTCTTGGTTAACACTAATTTAGGCCACAACAAATGTTGATTTTGATGTCAATGGATTTTATTCGATGAGAGAAGTTTTTCTTAGGTGTTTTTTGCCTTTAACTTTGCCTGGGATGGTAGCTCTAAGCTTGAGAATGTTTTGGTTTCGGGTTGATTTTGGGTTTTTTGATGGATTTTTAGGTTGTTTGAAGCCATTTATGGGTTTATCGATGTGTTTTAGGATGTTTTATAAGTATTTTGGGTTACAAATTAGATTTATAAGTAAAACAAAATCATCAACCTTGTTGTTTCGACAACCAATATGGCTAGAATATAGAGAAAAACAAGTGATGCGTTGCCACTTTTATTTTTTTTATAAAGAATCTTGGGACGGATGACATGTCAGTCACCTCGTTACTAAATAAACAAAATAAAGGCTCGTGCTCTTGCCCTTTCAAAATGGGCAAGGCGAGCAGGCCTGGTTTATCAGGTCTAACAGCGCCTGGTCTATTTTTTTTAATTTTTTTTTAATTAATGTTTTTTTTTAATATTATTTTTTAATAATTTTTTAATTTATATTTAAATTAATACCTCTTCTCTCTGATTATTTATACTGTTTATTTAGCCTTTTTTTAATCCCAAACACATGGACCACCTATGTTAGGCTCGCACACATTGTCTCTTGTTTTTTTTTTCCTTTTTTTCTATTCTAATTTCATCATTTAGTGCTGGGTTTTTATTGAATTTTTTATTAGCTTTTTTCTTCATGTTTTTTTATAAGTTTTTATGATATTTTTTTTAATAAAACATGATTTATATTTTACTTAGTTTACATATACGCTTTCAAAAAAAACTTTGATCTAGGCATTCTTTCTGGTCAACCTTAATTTTTTTTCTCTTTAATTTTATTAAATCACTTTCCTATACATGCTTTTTTTATTATTATTATTAAATAAAAAATTGGTTACAATAAACAATATTAGTTTTAAACAATATTAAATACCATTGAGTCTATAGCTCGGGTTTTGAGATCAAATATCTACATCCATGTTTATCTCTCAACTTTCTAATTTATTCTTTGGTTAAATATTAGTTTTCACATAAAATGATAGCATTTTTTCTAATATGTGTAACTTTGCATAATACTTTTTTTTTCTTTTGATTTTATTGATTTGATTTCATGTGTGTGTTTATTTCTATTATCATTTGATTAAATAAAAAATAAATTTAATAAATAAAGTCATTAAACACAACCAAATAAATGACATATATTGTGAGATCAAATATCTTGATTTACATCTATCTCTCAATTTTTCTAGTTTCATATTTAATTATCGTTAACAGTTTTTTTATTTATTTATTATCACAAATACTTCTTGATTTATTTTAATTAAATACATGTATAAGCTTTTCAATTTATATTTAAGATTTTTTATGTCAAAAAACACTTTGAAAAAACCAATGTATTTTTTTTTTATTTTTTGTTAAAAAAAAATTATTCAACCCACTGCGGAGTGTTGTTCAAATAGCTAATTAACTAAAACGTGTGAGTTAAATATGGTTGAGTCAACATTGTTCACATACTTATAAAACACTATGGACATACTGTGCTTTTTTCAATAATTTATTTTGGTCCTTAAAGTCTTATTTGGGCGATTTAATCATAATTGAAGACCAATTGATTTTGATTTCTTAGGCAATGGTGGAATTGAAATAAGAGGGACTGAAATGAAAAAGACGTTAAGAATAGGTGGCATGCCAAAAAGTTTTTTAAAAATACACCTAGATCCTCAAACTTTAAAAACATCACAATTTAGACAATTTAGGTCTCTTTAGATCTTTAAAAAAATAGTTTTGGTACAAAAGGATATTTATAATATTTTTCAGTCCATAATTAGAGAGAGAGTTTACTAGATTCTAATGTGAGAGAGAAGGTTGTTATTCAAGCCATTTCCGACCACCAAAATGGATTGTTTATGTGTTCATGAGTTCCATGAGATGAAACAGGCTTAATGGTAATTGTTTAGAACTTCAATATTGCCTGAAAAAATAGATTTAAGTCAAGGTAAATAAATCTAACCCGATTTGATTTTGAGTTTTTAGACCATTTTTTGAGTATTTTAAGTTGATGGATTGATTTATTGGTGTTTCAAAGGTATTTGTGATGTGTTTTTGGGTTGAAATAACTATAAAATTAGGTTGTTTTGGAAAAAAAGGTACTATACTAATTTTTCGGCCACCACTAGATCGGAATTTGGACTAGCAGGCGACGTGACATCTGCATATTTTTTTTTTAAAAAAAAGTAGGTGGACAATAAGTCATCCTCCCTTTTAAAATATATAAGAAAATAAAACCAAGCTTAGATGTGCAGGGCCAGGCTTGAAGGGCCACCCATGTTCTTGGTCTTTTCTACAATAACACAGGTGTGCTAGGCCATGGGCCCAAGAGCCTAGGCTGTTTTTTTTTTTTTAATATCTTTTTTTTTTTTT
>Ga0307515_10009495_pt1 | contig 18797 bp, 18 predicted proteins | sample 17_EM_MG_FD_194513 | JGI IMG/M metagenome (GOLD analysis project Ga0307515, IMG submission 194513) | Populus trichocarpa ectomycorrhiza microbial communities from riparian zone in the Pacific Northwest, United States - 17_EM | ecosystem: Host-associated > Plants > Roots > Unclassified | place...
CACCACAGAACTTGTCACACTGCCACAAGAATTTGTAAATAGAAGCTTCTACTAGTTATCTTTCAATTCATAATATTCTAGGGGGGGGTTTAAGTGGGTGGCTGTGTTGTTATAAGCGACAAGGTGCTGCGTACGCGAAAGTGGGCCCATTTGTGGGCCCAATACCGGCGAAGGGATAGTATCAGCAGACAGTTTCTTCCCCCCCCTTAAGATAGAAGAGGCTAAGCCAATGATAAAACGCCGAATCGATCAAATTCTTACTCCCCTCCAACGCATCACCCCATCAACATCTGTTGAATATACGTATAATAATAAAGGTAAAACATCAGATGATATGTGGCGTCAGTGGATGGATGAGAATCCTCAAAGAGCTAATGACTTGGTCGACAATGGTCACGAGATTATTGCTCGACTAATGCAAGCTGATTTTAAGAATGGAAAAAGAGACGGATATTTAGGCGCTCCTTATTGTGTTTATGATGCCATCTTCTAGAAGAAGAACATCAATTATCCAATCAATGTCCTACTCCTCCACGACCTATGACGCCACCACCAATTCCATTGGGACAGGTCGTCACTCATGCTGGAAGAGTTGTTGATCCACCTGAAGGCTATGGTTTCGAGGGTTATGCCCCTGAAGCCAGTATGCGGGATGCACCTCCTCGGTCTCCTACTCCAGAACCTCAACCTCTGGAGGGAATTGAAGGAAGTCAATGGGCAAATTTAAGTGTTCTAACAGTTGAAGAACCCAAGTCCTACCAACAGGCCAAAGTGTCACCACAATGGTCAGATTGGAAGAAGGCAATGGAAGAAGAACTTAAGTCACTTAAGGAAAATGATGTTTGGGATGTTATCCCGAAACCAAAAGGAAGAAAAATTGTCGCTAGCAGATTGGTATAGAAAGCTAAAGGAAATGCTCAAGGAGAAGTCGAACGATATAAAGCACGGTTAGTTGCCAAAGGATTCTCACAAATCTTAGGCGAGGATTAGGATCAAATATTCGCCCCCATGGTTCGTTACGATTCTCTTGAACTTTTACTGGCATTATCAGCATGCAAAGGATGGAGACCTCAACAATTGGACGTCAAAACTGCATTTCTGTATGGGATATTAAAGGAAGAAGTGTATATGGATCTACCGGAAGGCAGCCGGTTAGATGGGATGGTGGCAAAATTAAACAGGTGTATTTACGGATTGAAGCAATCCCCAAGGGATTGGTACTACCGGTTAGTAGAATACCTAGGGCCTTTCGGATAAGTTATCACTGCTTGGGATCCCTGTGTTCTCGTTCCCGAATCAGGAGATCGCGTTTTAGCTATATATGTGGACGATATCACATTATTTGGAGCTACTGGAGAGCTAAAAGAGCAAACCATTAATGTGTTGAAGACTGAGTTCAAAGTCAACGACATGGGTGAGCTTAATTGGCTTCTAGGAATCCAGATAACCTTTACCGACGATGGGATCACTGTTTCCCAGACAACATTCATCGATCAGATTCTGAATCGTTTTTCGATGGAAGATTGCAAGCCGGTCTCGACGCCTATCGACTCAAACCATCAGTTGAAGGCTGATGATGGTGAAAACCAGCGTACCGATGCAACGGCATACCAACAAATAATCGGATCTTTGATGTATTTGGTTACTGGAACAAGACCTGACCTAGCGTATACAATCACTCAGCTCTCCAAATTCAATTCATCTCCCTCCACAAAGCACCTAATGGCAGCAAAACGAGTACTTTGATATCCCCAAGGAACGAAGGATAGACACCTTTTTTATCCATGGAATAATCAACTCAAAATGTCTGCTTATACGGATGCATCTTACGGCAATTGTTTAGATACGAGATGAAGCTTTTCTGGATATATATTTCAACTTGCGAATGCTACTATCTCCTGGAGATGTCGGAAACAGCGGTCCGTTGCTACCTCCACGTGTGAGGCAGAGTATATGGCACTTGCTATGACGACAAAACATCATCTCTGGTTGAAGCGTGGAACTCAGGAGCTATTGAAAAAAGATATTCCTACAGCCCTCTTTTGCGATAGCAATGCTGCTATAGATGTGGTATATAATCCAAAACTTAATGACCGATCAAAACATATCAACATTGCATATCATTTTACTCGAGAACAAATCGATCAAGGAAATGTGTCTGTTATGTATGTCTCTTCGGAAGAACATTTGGCAGATATATGTACAAAGGGAATGATGAGATATGTTAATGACCACTTATGTTCAAAGATATTTGGATCAAAGTGAGAAGGGATATTGAAAATACGGAAGTATCTACATTTCCCTTACTAATATTTGTACTTTCTTAAGTATTCTCCTTACGATAAGATGGTACTTTATGGATAAGGATAATGTGGTGTGTTAAAACCTTTTAATACTTTTGTTATCTTTTATGTTTAGGTTGTCTAGAGAGTTCCGGTTAGAACTTGTCTAGAACCTTCTTTTTGGTTCCGTTGGAAGCGGGATTTATTAGCGCTTTTCTTTTAGAACGCGCCTAGATGGTTCTGTTATATTCTGTATGGTTCTGATGTATTTTTGTACAGTTGCAGAGTTGTTCTCTTCCTGTTATGGTTATTGATCTGTGACCATGGTCACGGACAATCGCCTGTTTATTATTGTATATATAGATACTGTTTCGCCGGTTTGAGAACATTTCTTTAGACTTGCTCAGACATTGATCGGAATACTACTATATCTCCTCTTGAAATCCTCTGCTCAGTATATGCTTGCCTTTCGAAGACTTCTTGAAATCGTAATACTTGCAATACTTTTACTTCGCATACTTCTTGTGAGATTCTAATAAATCTCTTTCGGCCTTTCGCTGTTATAATCGAATAGCAGCCACCCCTATATGACCCCCAATCCTTGTTCATACTGCACACCTTTTGGCGCACTGTAGCTCTACTATATGCAGATGGATTCCGCGTTATCGTTTACACAGCGTTGGGGCTGGTTGAGGGCCAGTGGGGGGGTCCACCAGAAGGGGGGGTGGGGGTGGAGGACACACACCCCCTCCCAGCAGTCCAAAACCAGTGTTAGTCCCAAGTCAACGACAACGCAAAGTCCATTTAAATATTGTATAGCTACACTGTGCCAAAGGGCATCCGATTTGACGGAGAACTGGTGGAGCCATGGGGGGTGGTGAATCTTCCTCCTCCTCCCCTACCAGCGACCCCCCATAAGTCTACCAATTCTTGGTCAAATTCCACGCCCTTTTGCACCGCATAGGTCAGCTATATGTACGGTCCACTATATATAAATGCATTCTATGTTATCGTTGGCAAGGTGCTAGCACTGGTTTTGGATCGATGAGAGGGGGTGTGGCCACCTTCAGCGGCACCCCCCAATTGGTCCTCAGCAAGTCCCATTACCTAGTCAAAAATAACTCAGAATCCATTCCCATATAGTATACCTACGCTGTGCAAAAGCGCGTGGAATTTGACCAAGAATTGGTGGATATATGGAGGTGGCTGGTAGAGGGGTTGGAGAAGGAGGTCCAGAGGAGGAGGGCAATCAACCCAACTCAATTTCTCCACCAATTCTGGTTGGAATTCAGTGCCCTTGCTGGTAGAGTCTCGTTAGCATGATAGAAGACTATCTGGGGACAGCTTGGCAGTTTATAAATACTGTGAAATGTCACTTAGGCAATGATTACATGAGTTATGTAATTGAAGAGGGTCTTCCACATTTGCAACATAGATATAGTACCAATCTCAACAACCACCAGCTGCAATGTGCCAAGACTTGTTTCAATTGATAGCTAGCATGCAATATATGCTCTAATAATATCACTAGCGAATTTGATATACATCTAGTGATGAAACTGAGGGGTAGAAAGTTGGCAGAAATCCGCTAGCTTCATGGACTCTCACTCACATTTTCGACTTCCTCAAAATTGGTCCAATCAACTTGATTTTTTTCATTGCCATGTAGTTTTTGGAGTTACCTATTAGACTGCAGTCCTTGATCTTGTCTCGATTATGTGGTTGTTGAGTGATTTGCAATTTCGAAAAAATACCGGGATTTACACTAGTGTATTAGGAGGTCGTCTTAAATTGACGTGGAGACTGACCAGTCACTAGTCAGTGACCGTAAGACATGGTCAGCCGCAACACCGCCAAGCCAGATAAGCACATGCTAATGATAGCGTCCACTTGTGCATGGTGTGCCAATATCCATACACTTCCGTGCATACTGCCGTGTAACTCGAAACACAAATACTCGAAGCAGTCATATCCCCGCTCTGACACAAAATAGGATGGATCGGTCGGCATTCTGCTCCGACTTTTTGTGTCCCCTAGTACCATCGAATCTACCTGGCGGAGGTGTGGTAAGCCAGACATAATCTTCGACATATGCGTTGCAACATTTAGCGAAATAAGAGGGAAGGGAAGGTAGAATTGGTGCTGGATAGCATTGTCGGCCCCAATTGAACCCGACTCCGGTACTTTAGTCAAGACAATTTATGGATCGAAGGAGCTTGCGAATAGTAGCGCCCGCCTTTCAGCCAAAAATTCTTACTATGCCTGAGCCGCATAACTGTGACTGTGGGGCGGGTGTAAGGGTCGTCCAGTAACCTCGAAGGGCTACGAATTTTCTGTTCAGGATCCTGGCGCGTATATGACGAATGGCTATAAGAAACATGTGGCGGTGCGGATCACTGGGAACTTCAACAATTTGCTTCTTAGAAGTTTCAAACGACTATTTTAAGCTCTGCTTGTCAACAAAAACATGTACTAATGCATATATGGACGGTGTGGTGGCTACATAGGTTCCTAGGCTATTTAACTACAGGTTGCAGGGGGCCACCACACACGTTAGCGCCCTTTATTGGTTCGGATTCGCAGGTGTGCAAGGCCAACATCGTACGGCACATGCATGGATCGAACAACGCACCGCGCCTCGAACCCAAAGCGATGATAGGTAAAATACATAACTCAAAAATGCAGTAAAAATGTCGTTAGTGACGTTTGACTCCCTGCGTTATCTCTACTATTTCTATCTCTTCTCGGCTTCCTCTGTCCTCATTTATTCCCTACTTACAAACTTTATCGCAGTTATTTTACGAGTACTTTTTCGTGCAATCTATCCCAGCTTCTCCTCAGGCGTAACGAGAGAGCCATATCGTGAAACTACAGCGCATTCCCTAACCTTCAGCCTGCCTAAAATATACCAAACATTCCACAGACGGAGGGTCTGGCACGTCGCTTACGATTACTCAAGATTGAGTGTGCACTTATCTACTAGCTGAATTTACCCACCGTCACCGATATTCCGCTTTATTTTACACCATATGATGTCTCCGAATACGAGAAGCAAACGCAAAGTACACCCAAGCTCCGAGAGTAGCTCACCGAAAAGACCCAAAGAAGCTGCAAGCCACCATCGTTCAATCCGCAAGCTACCGAATCACTGACCTAACAGTAGTTGACCCCAAAAAACGGACCCAAAACCCCCACTGAGCGGCCGAGCACACCCGCTGTCAACACGCCCCCAAATGCTTCGCCACCGCACCCCCGCACATTTCGGCTCTCTGAAATTCCTACAAATATCGATAAGGATGGCCTTCGGCAATACCTCGGAGGCCTAGAATGCGAAAATGGGGTTCGAACGCTGAACATCTTGGTGTTTACTCTAGCACCATACATCGACTGGTTGGTGGCAACAGTTACATTTCACAACGAGCCGTTGATTTTTATGAAATGTCGCCCCAACTGCCAGCTGTCTGTGCAGCTTCCTTCTGAGCTGTGTGGAGCTACCATTACTATTGATTGTGACTTTTACGGCATAACCCCGCTCTACCACCCCGTGTCGGAGCCCAAATACGAGTGAGTTGAGTACATTTGTACAGAATCTGGCTAATACCTGTTACAGTTTGATCGCTGTATCAGGGCTTGCTTCGCATGCCTTTGGATCATGGAAATCGCCTCAACAGTCACACATTATGTGGTTGCGAGACTTCATTCCAAAAGATTTCCCAGCTTTTAGGGTCCTTGCTTGGGGTTACGAGTCTGGCCTAGATAGCGCTGTAGCAACTATGGGTATCGTAGACTTCGCCAGACAGCTCACAATTGCCATTCGAACAGCTCGTGAGCCAGGCCCTGATGATAACGAGATGGTATACTTGCATGCATATTACATTTACATTACGATGACCACTTCTGACCTTAAATGTAGCCAATTCACTGTCCAATAGTATTTGTGGGGCACAGTCTTGGGGGTCTGGTTATTAAACAGGTAAGTAGTGTGTTGATACAGTATCGTTGCAGGCTAACTACGCGGATAGGCATTGGTTGATGCCGCCCAAGGCAGCTCCCCGTACGATAAAGCCATCTTGAACTCTTGCGTTGGGGTTTTCCTCTTCGGCGTCCCTAATCGAGGACTGAATAATGAGAATTTGTTGTCCTTGATGAAGGAAAAGAAAAGCGCGCCGTTCGTAGCCAACTTGATGCAAGGCTCGGAGCTACTCGAGGTCCTTCACATTGCTTTCTTGCGAAGTTACGAGAATGACATGAAATCCTGCTTCGTAGCGTCTTTCTATGAAATGAAAGATACAAAAACAATTCGTCAGTATTGTCCCTGGATGAGTATCATAGTCTTATTAACCCACATGACAGGAAACGAGGGAGGAGTATGGAGGCGAACTGGCAGACCTGTCCGTATGGTGACCAAGGAGTCTGCCACCTGGTTCATGCCGAAAGAAGAGGTCCACAATCAGATTCCTATCAATGCAGATCATTCACAACTTGTGAAATTTGCTAGCCGAGCTGATCATAACTACCGGGCGGTTTCTTTGAAGCTGAGAGAGCTGGTTAACAGCGCTCCCGAAATAATCCGGCTCCGTTCAGAAAATTGTATGTAACTAAAGTCAAGATGAAGGAGATTTGATGATGCAAAGACTGATAAATGGAGGTTGATATTGTTAGGCCCTGTGACCTCAGTGCACTTCATGGTTCCCTTTTCCCAAAATCCGGACTATATTGGGACATCTCAGAAATTAAAGGACCAACTAAGCGGGAATAATGCTGGAGGCCACCAACGCCTAGCACTGTGGGGTCTAGGCGGGGCCGGGTATGTTGAATTCAAGATTCAGGGTCAAAGGCAGATGTTCTGACGCAGTACAGAAAGACCCAAGACGTACTTAATTTTGTTTACGAATTCAAGGGCCCACGATCACGAGTCTCGAGGTCTGTTTTCTGGGTTCACGCTGGAAGTGCACTGCGATTTGAACAGGATTACCGCAAGCTGGCTAAACTAGTGAAACTACCGGGGTGGGACGACCTCAAGCAAGATATCCGGCCAATAGTTAAGAACTGGTTCGAGCGTCCGGAGAGCAGTGACTGGATACTTGTTTTGGATAATGCCGACGATAAACTCGTTTTCTTTCCCGAATTATCTCTTGATATAACGAATAGTACCGATCAAAGTACGGAAAGCGACGGTTTGGCACAATATATTCCTCGAGGCTCGAAAGGAACTATAATTATAACTACAAGAGATTATGAAGTAGCAGACCTGCTAGCTAGCACAAACACATTATGTAAGGAGGTGCTGGGTCTGGAGGAAGCGAAGCAACTGTTTGAGCACCACTATCCTGGAGTCGCTGACCACGAAGAACATGGTCGATCTATCTCATTGTTACTCAAAGAATTGCAGTACTTACCACTTGCAATCGTACAAGTTGCATCGTTTTTACGCCAAAACAGACTACTTTCACCATCCGATTACCTCAAGCGATTCAATAGTACGAAAGTTTCCCAAAAAGATCTTTTGTCTAAGCAATTCAACGATATCCGAAGATACGCCAATACCGAAACTATCTTGGCAACGTTTTCGATCACATTTCGACAAATCCAGGAACAATCTCCTCTTGGAAGTTCCCTTTTGAAAATGATGGCTTGCGTTGATCGTCAGGGTATCCCACATGAGTTGCTAGCCCGTAGTGGATTAGAGGGCAGTGATGACGAATTTTTCCTCCTCGAGGCTATCAACAAACTAATCAACTTTTCCCTCATTACCCCCAGTTTTGGGCACGAGAGAACATATGAGATACATTCCCTTGTCTACGTTTCAATTGAAGCATTCTTATCACCACAAGAGATCAAGACTGTTACAGAAGCAACAGCTAATGTACTAGCTGGAATTCTGCCCAATGGGAACGTTGAGAATTGGCCTGTGTGGAGCGTGTATCTCCCTCACGCTTCAGCGTTAACAAAAGGCCAACAAAACAAATCGATAAAGACTGCAGCAGTATCGTTTCGCATGTCTTCGTACTTTTTGGTAGCAGGTCGTTATAATGAAGCAGAACAAGCAGCTCAAAATTCCGTTAAGGTGCGAGCGGAGTTGCTTGGTTGCGAGGATCGTGATACCTTGGCTAGTCGGTCAAATCTCGCTAGGGCATACATGAACGAAGGGAGGTGGAACGAGGCAGAGCAGCTGGAAGTGCAGGTCATGGAGACGAGTTCGAGGGTGCTCGGCCTGGAGCATCCAGATACCTTGAACAGCATCGCCAACCTCGCATCGACATTTTGGAACCAGGGGAGGTGGAAGGAGGCAGAGCAGCTGGAAGTGCAGGTCATGGAGACGAGTTCGAGGGTGCTCGGCCTGGAGCATCCCTCTACCTTGACTAGCATCGCCAACCTCGCATATACCTGCAAATCACAAGGTCGCGTTGATGAAGCTATTGAGCTGATGGAAAAAACAGCCTCGCTCATGTCTCGCATACTCGGCGAAGATCATCCGAACACGCAAAATTCAATGAACGCTTTGAGGGCATGGGCAGGTGGAGCGCAAGATGGAGAGCCAACTTGATGGTAGTTTTGGAAGGTAGGAATTACACTATAGAAAACCAAATAGTATCACAGGATATGGCTGTGGAACTCAGTCTGTGCATCTCAGAAGCGGTGATCATCCAACGATATTGCATGTTAGCTAAATCTGACTTAGACGGAATAATGCTCAATTTTGAATTATTAATCTCTTTTGTACGATAAATTGTGCCGATATTATTTGTTGTCCTGTATTGATTGTTGACGCTTGGAATTGGGTTTGAATATAGATAATTTGGCAATGATAGGAGGTGTCTGTAGGGTGGGATGGAGGCAGTGTTCCTAAGCGGCCAGGCCGGGCCTAGCCGGCCTTAGCGGCGGCTTTCAAATGAGGGCCGGGCCGGGCCTGCAGGCTTTTCCGGCCGGCCTGGCGGCTTTTCTTGGCGGCCGGGCGGCTTTTCTTCGCGGACTAAGCCTAAACAGAATATTTTGTTTGGAAGATTCTCTGCTGCCTATACTGAGAAAGTCTCCAAAGTACAAAACATAAACCATATCCAACTCAATCATCGTAGCCCTGCCATTGCCGTATTCCATCCATCAACCAGACCAAGGCTTATGCAGGCCGATGCAGGCCGATGCAGGCTTTTTAAATCACGTGCAGGCCGGGCGGCTTTTGACCCAGGCCGGGCCGGGCCGCCGCTAGCGCAGGCTTTCAGAATGGAGGCCAGGCCGCTTAGGAACACTGGATGGAGGCGGTAGAAGATGTGGTCCATGGCGATGTTGTTGTAGTCGTAAGAAGTCGTAGATTTTTTTTACAGGGTACCGGTATTATGGCGTTTTCGAGTATATTAAGAAATGTATGAGATTGTAAGCATGCCGGACGAGCATTGATTGATTCATCTGAGAACTCATACGAATGTCCTTATCTGTTTGATCCGGTTACAACTTACAAGCCCTCTATATCATTCTAATCTTCCGATAAGTGATACATGGCCAGTGTTACAGGTGTACTTGTGCCGGAGATATGTTACAGGTCTGATACACGGTCACTGCTGTAGAGGCTGATGTCTCCTGTATATAACTTGAGTCTCTCTCCTTCTCTCTTCTCTGTACCATAGAATACGCGCACACGGTTCTCCCCAACTTCCACATCGTAACAGTCAGTATGAGTCAGATGCAGGGCGAGCGGGAGGCTAAGGAGGAGAATGGTGAGCGAAGTCAACAAGCGTTTCTGTTGGCATGGGATTTGGCCTGATGGTTTGTGTGGCGTTCGGGGGCTTACAGCCACCATTGGCCTAAGGCTGCGGGCATGAGGCCGGTGGGTTATAGCCACCAAGGGCCGCCACCAGCCCCCCATGCCGAGGAGTTGGTGTAGCCCGGGAGTGATTCTCGGCATCGGTCTCCGGATGTGATACTCGGCTTCGCCGAGTATGCTCTCTCCTTTCTCATATATATGTCTATCTCTTTCTCTTTCTCTCTCTTTGCTCTTTAGACAATCACTTTTGTACGATAGTCAATTCAATATCTCTATTCGTGCTCGATAGATCTCAACAGTTTCATTTCTCCTCGTATCGGCATTTCTCGTATCCCCACCATATCTCGTCATTGGACATGATGTGAGCCTTACCTTACCTAACACAAAACAATTACTACTTTTGGAGTAGAACACGATTCGGGGGTCGCACAGCATCCTTTATAGGAGAACAGCGTAAGTACTTCAGCCCGAAATGTAGGGTATGGGGCGGAGTAATCTGTTAGTTCTGCATCGGAGCTAGCAATTGGGTATGTTCGGCAGTTTCGAGTGTCTCCGGCGACGCTCTCAGGTGCTGGTGGCGCACTTGAGGTTTAGGGTTCTAATTTTCTACAAGGGTTATCTTTGTAGATATCGCTGTCGCTTGCTAGGTAATTTGCGTTGGAAGTTGACAGCATTCGTCATCGACCGTAGCTTTGCTACCATTGCCAATCGTAGCTTCTGATTGTTATCGATTGTAACTTTCACTATAATACATCCAGCATACCGGTGAACGGTACCGCATTCATCCACAGATCAGGCCGACTAGGCCGACCGTTGCTAGCCGCCCATAGCACAGACGAGGCCCGGGTCTTCTTAACAGCCTATGGTGCAGAAAGCCTAGTAGTCTACCCCACTGGCCTTTCCATCAGACGTACTACTGCCGGTATAACTTACTTCATATCGCGGTGTTGGACTTCGGCTTTGTGCTTCTGCTAGCGCAGATATTCCTACTCACAGTGCCGCGCAATAGCATTTAACTTCTACCAAAGTAATATATAATCATAATCAGCGGGCCATATCTCGTTAAGCCAAGAATAGCGCCTTCACCGGCACCACCGGTAGGTGTTAAAAACAATTCCCCTATATCTCCCCAATTCTCACCGGTTCCCGGTATTTATATGTGCGAGAATACTCACCTTAACAACCGCTACTATGTCACAGTGACCACATTGTAATTGCTCTAATATTCATCGAACGACTTGGCAAGACTCTACTGCAACCCACTAGACCCTCCGTCAAACTCCCTTAGATTTTTCCTGAATTCAGCGTTTGTATGGGCGGAAGTGCTCGTCAGATAGAGTTCTATTTAGCCGCATTAATCAGGCTACTGTAGATCTAATACCATGTGGCTACAAGGCTCCTCGCTCTACAAAATCATGACCCGTTAGCCAATTTTCACCGGAATCCAGCCTTCACGGGAGAAAATACTCGACTTGACGAGTTCTATTAGCCTCACGTCGACTTGTTTGGATGCTGTTGTAAGTGCACTTTCTCTTCTCTCTACTGGGTGACTTGGTGTGCCGTCTGATTTGCGCTTGTAAGTACTTTCGTAAGGGCGGTGGATCTATCTACGCGGTCACTCGTGGCGAGCTTCACAGTCGTAAGGTGTTTAAAATTATGAAATAGTTTGAAAATTAAGCGCGGAATTTCAGGAACTCTTGCGCCCCTCGACTTTCCTATCTCATTTTGCCCGTTTCCTCCGTAGTATGTTGGGTTGAGGCTGTCGCACGCGATCGGCTATTGCCCGCCGTGCCGGCTCTAAGAACTCCGTTGGGGTGGTCATCAATGTTAGTGCTCGCTACCTAGTTCTTTGAGTGGAAACTTACGGTAGTGAGCGTTGGACTTCGTCTACAAGAATGGCAGGCACGTGTTCTTTGAACGGCAACTAGCCATGGACTGCACATGTCACACTGTTCACCTCACTTCGTCTGACATGTTAGATCCACCATTTCCGGTTAGCATAAAATTCGCATGACATCAAAGGCCTGGATCCGAGATCCGGTGACTCCCGTCTCGGTTTCAGATGGGGCGGTTGAGGTGTGCACTACAAGAACACAGCCGGCATAATTTACTCGTTCAATTTTTATGTCTCCAAATAAACCCACTGTAAACGCCCTTGGTAATGCATTAAATGTGGATGATAACACATCAAAGTTCGATGACGACCCATAATTTCTAATCGATTCAGAGTTACTCGATTAATGACAGGGGTATCCGAAAACTGAAAGATCGGATGTGGACACCTCCATACCAATAAATGTTCGTGTCAGCTGCCAAAGGTGTGCTGTCCTCGGTGACAGATACAGCAATTGTTTCACGGTCCGAATCCGCAACTTCGAAGCGTCTTAAACTCGCCGGTATCGTCGTCCCAATTCAGCTATTGTACCGCAGGGTTCCGGTGTGTTTTCATTCACAAGAGTCGCTCTGTTTCCCCCTCAAATCCCTTCTAGAGACCATACCACAACCATCTCCAGTCGGCTCCCGAGTGACGGGATGCCAGTACGGTACAACCTCTAGCTCCAAGTAACCTTCTGCTCTCCAGCCTGAAATCCCATTTGACGCTCATCTCCCTTCGGTCGATCTTCTTCATTCGACTCTCTTCTCCGTTTGATGAAAACTTCCCTCCATTCAAAGCTATGATCCTCCGAATGACGCTCTCCTCCGTACGGCGTATGATCACCACGGTATTTCGATTGATTAGGTAGAAGGGGAGGTGAGCCAGGTGCGATGATATTGAAGAGTATGACGCAACGTATGTTGATTTGGCGTAAAGCTTTCGCGGCTCCCAATTGCAACAATTGGCATGCATCGTTAAACGCTCTCCTCCATTCGACTCCTTCGTTCAGCGTTCTCCCCTATACGGCGGCAGTGATTGGCGGAATGGGCTTACGCGGTGGGTGCAGTGAAATTTCCGGGCGCTGTGGGTTCTTACAAACTTTCTCTCGCATTCAACCTTTCTTTCCTTCTATATCTCGCGTTTACAAGTTGCCTTGGTAACTAATTTTCCCCTAGCATTCAACCTTCCCTTGTGTTTCTGTATCTCCCTCTTATCTACGGTAAAGGCCTTCCTTTCGAAATGTGCTGGGGATGCAGATCGCATTGCCGCGCAAGGCCTCAACGTATGCAAGAGGTATATGTGGGGTAAGGGTGGGAACGGTCCGACCGTCTTCCAGTCCATATAAGGCCCGACATTGCTGTCCAATTCACAGATAGACTACGGTGTCTAGTCCTTGTCACCTGCCACGAAGACCGTCGTCGCCCATCGGAACCTGCCTGCCACTACATTTTGTTAGGGATAGCATCAGTGCGGCTTCATGTCAGACCCTGGAGGTATATGGCCATATTTGAGTAGCCACAGTGGCGTATTTGCACCCGTAAAGTTGTTGATACTGTACTAGGAGGTTATATTCTAACCATAAACTTAGCACCTAATCATAAGCCATGACTCGATCATCCCGAAATCACTCGATTCACAACCGGGCCAATTACAATATTCGGAAGTCAGATCCTCCGCAGTTCTCAATTTGCTACCCGAATATTATTGCACCATCCCAAACATGACCTTACCCAACCGTGACGGACTGTCGGGACACCTAATCACCTCATAGGAGACGGTCATAGCGAATCTGCTATATGAACAATTATCTAAGAGCGGTAGTCATCCTGTTCTAGTGCTGTGAAACGATAAGGAGGCAAATCTGCAAAATAGTGGGGTGTGCCTATATGATGGCCAGGGAGGCTCTGCTAGCACCTGGAACCATGCCCCCTAAGTCCGGGCAAGACCTCTCCCACCGCCGGGCTATGATTTGTTGTCCTGCGAACCTGTTGACTGTAGGGCTGCTAGTGCGGCAGTGTGTCGAGTGATGGCATCATGATGGAAGAGATGCAACCATGTTACGAGCGATGGAATGAGACCGAGTGATGACCCCCAGCATGCCCGCAGAAATAATATTAGTCGTGTATACTCTGTGCCACACAGCACCAGGTTAATAGTAGAGAGATTTGAGAACCCTCTGCACCGCGTTTTTTGCGGTATCTATATCGAGCTAATTCTTTCGCAGTACAAATTCGTAGCCTCTAAGGGAGTCGGAAATGTGCTTCTTCAAAGGCACCGGAAAAGGCACAGAACAGTGCCATTTCTTACACCTACAATTAAAGGCATTTAAGTGTAAGAATTGGGTTAGGGGTTCTTTTGTAGAGCTGTAAAAGCACCGTACGAATAGCACTGGCAAGGGTCTAGGTAATGCTTTTCTAAGAGTGCCATTTTTCTCCATGCCATTTCACTTGTGCCTTTTCTCTGTGCCATTTCTCAGTGCCTTGCCATCCTGTGTCTTTTCTCCCAATGCCTTTCCTTTGGGCCTTTTTTCCGGGCCTTTTCTCCTGGTCCCTTTCCTGCCCTGTGTCCTTTCTCCTCTGTGCCTTTTCTCCTCTGTGCCTTTTTCTTCTATGCCTCATATCCGCACCTATCCTCTGCACGTTTTTGTGCCTTTTACCTTCATGCACTTCAAATCAGTAAAGACTCTCGTCCTTCCAAAGGTGGTGACTAAAGACACTAACCGCTAGTGTGAGCACTAACACCTCTGCCCTCCTCAACCTACCCAGCTTCTTAACACACTTGTCATTGCCAATTCACGCGTTGTAGCTTTTGCCCGCTGCGCCCGATTCTGTCGTTGATGTCTCCAGTGTTGGTGCAATCTAGGGTGGCGTGAGAGCGATAGTGGTAGCAGTCCGGAGGCAGGGTGGTGGTGAGTGGTATACAGATCGTGTGGGCAGTGGAGGTGGTAATGGATGTTGTAAATGGAAAGAAGGTGCGCAGCCGATTGAGAACAACAAAAATCTATCATGTGTGGCTACCGCTTAGTGGAAGAAAGGTACACTCAGGAGGTACAAATAAAGTCACTGCCGGTGGGTTCTGGATTTTAGAAATGCACCATTTGAAAAGCGCTGTTGTGGATTTAAGGTACCTTTGGTGGGAGTCCAGCATTGTCAAGAAGTCAGAAGCCGAAATGGCACGCAATAACAGGCATAAGGACTTTCAAAAAGACACGAAAATGAGTTCGAGTAGCTCCTGGTGCCATTTTTACCATACAATTGGTACCTTTCCAGTTTTCATTTGTATCGGAAAATGCATTGAAAAGCACATATACTACTCCGTTAGAGCTCTCTCAATTAACACTGGGAGAACTATGGTCTAATACAAACAAACTCTCTTTTCCATCGTCAAAGGGGTCCAGTCAAAGGCGTCCTTAAAATAAAGAAGGAACGCCAATAACCAATTGATGGAACACACCAAACACACCCTGGAACACTGGTAATCGTCAACTTTTTGTGTTTCGCCTTCTGCACCACTGTTTTTGAGCTCTTACCGCGTTCCAATGGCTCTTTTATTAACATTATGATCTAATGTTGCAGTGGAGTAACATGTGGAATTAGATTACTTGTATATAGGCGAATGTGTATGTTGTAGTATGGCAAGGCCCGGAAGAGTCCCAACGTCCAAAACGACTATAGTCATCTGGGGCCCAGCATGACTGTCCCGTCTCAGATATGGTTTCTCTGGAGTAGCCCGTTCGGGTCAGGTTTTGGTTCCCTAGGGCCCCGTGCAGGTAGAGGTGACTGGCGACTGCCGGAAGTTGCCATCTGGTGGTGATTCCGGCTATGGGCAGCTGCGGAGAATGCCGTGATACCGGTAATAGGCTATGAAGCTAGCCGTCCAACCTTAAACATGTTAGCGTTAGCCTTAAAACTAGCGGTGGTAGGCCTGAATACGAAATATAGTATAAAATAACACGATTTCCATCGCTTCCCAACGTTCACTTCTGTATGTTATGATGCTATAGAAAATATAGCGCTCTGTATGTATACAGTCTTTGAACATTTTGCACTGGTCTCAAACGGTCTAGCATTCTCTACCTGAAAATCATAGCCTAGACCCTAGCAAAGCGTTGGCCAGACGGAACTAACTTTTGAGATACCAACCTAGTATGGTACGCCATGTATAGGACAGCACTATTATCTGATACCGGTGAGGAGTGCCGTATTTGTTCACTTAAGAGGTATACTCATATTATACTCATACTTGGCTAGTGTGTATTATACAACCTGGATTTGGCTAATTACTTGCCATATATAGTAGTTTTGGATTTGAATTTCCATTGAAAAATTACAACATTTCCCTATGTCTTAATTTAAATTATACTACTAGCATTTGAGTATGCTTCTTAAATGCATAATTCGAATGGTGTTGATAGCATATCCGTATACTTCGTTAGTCATCTTTCCCACTGTAAATTGGATTCATGATCTTATATCAGCGTCAGCTATGTAGAAATAGATGAGTTGTCAATGTTCCTAAGCAGTCTAGGCATTTAATGAGTTCGGGCCAAGCCTCGTTCTTGCTGCCTCAAACCCTACCACCTCATGCATACGGCCCAGGCGCCTTATTAGGGGCATGGGCGCGTCCGGTGGCAACAATTAATAAGCCGCTAGCGGGGCACCTCGTAGCCATGCTCCCACCCTCAGCTCTCCGCTCCCATATCTATCTAAGTTTGAGCTCAGTTAACTCTATGAGTTTTACTTTGGCCAAGATATTGTTTATATATGAAATGTAGTTAACACAATGCTCTTCCACTTACTTGTCTCCTATTTTAGTTTCCTCTAATATTCAAGGAGTGGTTGATGATCAAGTACAGTAGCTTAGACTATACTTAGAACTGTTGTAAGCTCGTATACCAGACCCTGCCCAATCCATGGGGGTTTTATTTTTGATTTTCGGTGATGTGTTCGGGAGCTTGTTGCCTGTCCGAACCTGAGAGTAACACCAATGACTAAGTTGTCCAGCCCCTACTTGAAGTGGGTATTCATTCCCACACCAGGACGGGCTGGCATGTGAGCTTAGTACTATTAATGCTACTAAGAACTGCTTAACACTGCTGGTATTTTGCATCAGGTAAATTATTTCTACCTGACGCTTAGATACATGTCCTATACCATCAGGTAAATTATTTGTACCTGACACTTCGATAGATGTCATATACCATCTGGTGAATCTTTTCTACCTGACTGTAAGGTTCATCTATAATGAGTAACAGCTTATGACTCAAATATAGAGACCAACCAGTTTACAACCAGTATCAGTACCAAGCCAATGGTAATGCAGAATCCATCTCTACATAGTATAGCTGCTTTGTGCCAGCTTTGAATTTGACCAAGGATTGGTGGACTTATAGGTTGACTGCTAAGGGAGGAAAAGGAAAAGGAGAGCTATCTACCCCATATGATTTCTCCACCACTTCTGGTTGGAATTCATTGCACTTGCTGTCTGAGTCTCTTTAGCATGCTACTAGACTGCTAGGGTGCTGCTTGGCTGTTTCTAGGGACAATGAAATGTCACTGGGTAAAAATTACCTGAGTTATGATACTATAGAGGGTCTTCCACTTCAGCAACTCAGAAATAGTACCTATCTCAACAGCCACCAGCTTAAATCTGCCAAGACTCATATTAATTGACAGCTAGCATACAATATATGCTCAGATAGTATTACCAGTGAATTCAATTTACAATTGGTGATGAAACAGGGAGGGTTAGAAGGTGGGCAAAAATCGGCCAGCTTCATGGATTCTCACTCACATTTTCATCTTGCTCAAAATTGGACCATTTGACTTGATTTTTGGATTGACATGCAGGCCTTGGAGTTTTTTATTATACTGCTGTCTCTGATATTTTCTCCATTGTGTGATTGTTGAGCATTTGCAATTTTGAAAAACATTCCGGGATTTGCAAGGTGTCCCGCTAGCAGCTTGTTAGGTGTGGGCGCTGGGCGTGCCCACGCCTCTAATACGGCGCCTGGGATGTATGCATGAGGTGCTAAGCTCTGTGACGTGAAGCTTGGCTGTTGCCAAATCACTTAGCCATGACTCGCTTCATGTTCCCATCGCTCGACAAATCTGAGGGCCAAGTTTTCTCTTAGTCTAAAGAACTCCCGCCTAGAAAATAATAATCCAGAATAGGGCACGCTGCTGCCCGGGCGCAACGCGTTATTGAGAACCCTGCTCCAACCAACAATTTCCGCACCATCATCTCACCCAGTATCACTAGGAAAATTATCATGAGTTGTCAGGTATTCGCTGTGAAAGTCGCTCAATCTCGCCACCAATCATAGCTTCCACTTGTCGTCAATTGTAGCTCCTGCCGATCATTGATCATAGCAACCGCGTCCCGTGCGCCCGCCATGCGAGCAGTATCTCATTCATTGATGCAAACGACTGATGAGGTAGTATTATTTACCATATAAAAATCCGGCGCGCTGTGACAGCAGCGTATTGAATGACTGTCGTGAGGTTACTTCCAAGCCTTCTCTTCACTGCAGTGTTCCTAAGCGGCCCGGCCTCCATTCTGAAAGCCTGCGCTAAGGGCGGCCCGGCCCGGCCTGGGTCAGAAGCCGCCCGGCCTGCACGTGATTTAAAAGCCTGCATCGGCCTGCATAAGCCTTGGTCTGGTTGATGGATGGAATACGGCAATGGCAGGGCTACGATGATTGAGTTGGATATGGTTTATGTTTCGTACTTTGGAGACTTTCTTAGTAAAGGCAGCAGAGAATCTTTCGAACAAAATATTCTGTTTAGGCTTAGTCCGCCAAGAAAAGCCGCCAGGCCGGCCGGAAAGCCGCCAGGCCCGGCCCGGCCCTCATTTGAAAGCCGCCGCTAAGGCCGGCCAG
>Ga0307515_10009496_pt1 | contig 18796 bp, 13 predicted proteins | sample 17_EM_MG_FD_194513 | JGI IMG/M metagenome (GOLD analysis project Ga0307515, IMG submission 194513) | Populus trichocarpa ectomycorrhiza microbial communities from riparian zone in the Pacific Northwest, United States - 17_EM | ecosystem: Host-associated > Plants > Roots > Unclassified | place...
CCCCTTGTTGGAGAGCTTTGATGAGTGGGGCGCGAATCACATCGCGCACACGGAACGCGTTCCCAAAACGTGGTTTCGCAACTAAGGCGCATAGCCTCGAGAGATCCTAATCTAAGTCGATCGGCTCAAAAGCTAGCGCAGCGCCAGGGGGTACGCGCAGCAATTGTCCTTGATGCTTGCGTATGGTGCATCATTCGAGTTGGAAGGTTTCGACTCACGTAATCCAAAACGGTGGCAGCTCCGCGTGTGAGCCAAACTTGCTGTTCGTCTTTGAGCGGTGGGTCTATTCGGCGTGTTGTTCAAAAGAAGTAACGCAGCCGCAACAGCACTACGGAATCGTCTTCCAATGCACGCAGCGCATTCGCCGCTTCCGCGCTGAATGCTCGCCCAACCGCCTCGATTTCAATCTGCTTGCCGATGCGCCTTTGGTACTGAAGCTGGAAAATCGTGGCTCGCTGATCTAGGTCGCTCGCGACGCCACCTAAAAGCTGACTGTCCGCCTGATCATTCGGTACCCAACGCAGCCCCACGAACACGTCGTTTTGAAACTGACTGCCGTTCAGCGCGTCGCCACGCGAGTCATGCATCCATTCGGCGATGACGCCCAAATCAGAATCGCCAAGGACGCGTAGGAATGTATATTCGACACCCGATACCGTGGCCCAATAGCTCCCGGGAATCTCAGTGAAGACCTCAGGATTCGAGTGAGTATTGAAATAGGCTGTTTCGGTTTTGAGCAACCACTTCCCGTACGTCGCCTGCAATGTCAAGGCGCTCATATCGATGAGGTAATAGAGTTGCATCGCCTTTCCCGTTGAGAAATTGGGCTCGACGATGGGCTGAGGCGCGTAGCCGCGATACTGAATAAGCGCCAGGTTTGCTGAATCAATGGACTGCTCCAAGCGAACGGCTCCACCTAGCCGATGCTGTTCGGCGCCGCTCACATAACGAATGTCGTCGTTTAGATCGATGGCACCGCGAAACGGATGCTCTCGTGCCGCAACGCTGGCAAAGCGGCGCGGACGAAACCAAGGCAGCAGATAAGCCTGAACCAAGGTGTTCTCCGCTTGGTAAGAAGCCATGGCCATCGCGGCCCCCAGTTTCTCCTGGCCTGCTGGATCTCCCGCAAGATCACGCTGATTGACAATATCCACGACTTGATGCGGCACAATGTTAACCGACTCCGTGACGCTCCAAGACAAGCGACGAGCGCCCGCCGCGAAGCGCCACGGGCCATCCGCGTAGTCCAATTCCGCTTCACGCAGATCGAAGATGCTGCGATGAGAATCGTTGGTATCCACGCGTGCGAAAGGTGTGACTCGAGAGGACCAATGCTCCCCCAGTGCGCCTTGCAACTCGAATTGCGAGGTGAAGGCGGCGCTGCCGTGGTTTTGCGGCGGAGTGCCTTGAGTCGGATAGTAATAAGTCTCCATGCCGAAATAGACCTTATCCAGATGCACATCGGCAGCGAATGCCGAGCCCATCCAGCACGATGCAAGCACTCCACAGCAGGCGCGCCCGAGCACGGCGGATCTCACTATTTCGTGCTGGCAGTAAATTCCGACAATCGGATCTGATCGAGCCCCAGGCTCGAAAACTTCTTAGGATCGACATCGATACCGACCCGATAGGGAGTCAAATTGATTACTGTTTTCTTATGATTCACATGATTATCCATCAGCAGGCGCAGCGGTCGCCAGTAACGCCCCTCATATTGCTCCCAGTTCTCCATGACCTGCGTTTTCAGCACATCGCCTTTCTTGTCGTAGTAGTCGATCTTGACGGTCTGATAGTTATCTTTGTTAACCCAGGTGACTTCGCGCACATAGCCTGAGAATTTATAAACGGGCGTACGCTCGATCACCCAGTGATCGGCATCATCGCGCAGATACCGGTAGTGGAACTTCGAGAGCTCGGTGGTGGAGATATCCTCCCAGCTGAATTCCGTACCCACGAATGATCCGGACTTGTTCTCCGCGTTGATTTTTTTGGTGCGTTTCAGTGAAGGCAGAAACAACCACTGCTCGTCGGAGCCGTACGACTGCTCGAAAGTGAGCATCACCGTGCCTCGAACGTCCGCAGGCTCCAGGAACACTCCGAGAGTTTTATCGGGTCGATCACGATCTTCGATCATTTGCTTGAGCACCGTGCGACGGCTTTCACGCCCAACCGCATCAATCAGGATCATCTCCAAGCGCGATTCGAGGGTCTTCCAGCCCTCATCGAGCAGATACTGTTTCTTGTAAATATCGAGACCTTTTTTCTCCTCCTCGGTCTTATGTTCCGCCTCGAGCGGCGTGACATAGTCTTTGATGGAGACTTCCGTGTAGGTCCCGGCCAGCGATGGGACGCCAGCGCCTAGTAAGCCGATGGTGATCGCAGCGGCAGCCAGCGCTCTCATCGATTGATTTCCATGGTGTGTTTGTCCAGGTTGTGTGGACCGGCCGCTCTCTTCTCCAAACGCATCGCATAGATGTCAAAGCCAACGCCCGCGGTCTGCTTCGAGGGCGGCCAGTCAAGCCACTGCCAGGTTGGAATCGGTCCTCTGATCATCGTCCAGGGTGCGAAGAGTGAAGCGAAGGTGTCAATGTTGCGCACGTACATGGGCGCGTCGATCCAGTTGAAGAAGCCGCGGATCAGACGGGCACCGAAGGCGCTTTCCTTCGATGTGACGCCGGTCATCGTGATCATCACGGCCGATCCGGGTGCTGCCCAGTCATACAAATAAGAGAAAGTGCTGCGGATGTGCTCGTCCGAGACGAACATAAGAACCGCATTGGAACAGATCGCGATTCTGCGCTCGCGGCCGAATGCTCGCGCGGCCACTCCCGAATCGAAGAGTCGCGGAATATCCCCAACGCCGGCCGCTTCAAAGATGGCTCGGTCGGCCGGCCGAAGCTTCTTGCGCGCGTGCTCCGCGATCGCTGGGTTGTGATCGACATACAGAAAATTGCCGCCCGGCGCCCATTCATGGCCTCTCGGCATGGGACCCGCACCGAGATCCAGATAATTCGTGAATTTCTCTTTCGCGTATTGCTCGTACATCTCCCGCCCGAAGGCACGATTGATCTGCATCTTTTCTGGGAATGGAGTGAGCAGACTCAGAAAGAACGATGTAAATCGATCTTTTTTCGAGTGGTAGTCACCATCCTCCAGTACGGCGCTGTAGAGCGTTGCAGTCTTAGGATGATAATTCTTGGTCAAGACGTTCTGATACGAACTCATCGCAATCCTCTCCTCGGAAATCCGGGTGCGCTCGCCGCCACGGCGCACCGTTTGGCGCAGTTGCAATTTCAGCCGACGCAGGCGGATCGCGGTATCCGTGCGACTCCAGATGCCCTCATCCGTACTTTTACGGACACGTATCGCCTCGCCATGCGGTAAAGATTGAAGACAACCAGGAGAGTTACAGATGAGCAGTGTTTTCGTCATGGGAGGAACCGGATTCATCGGCACCGAAACGGTGAAGGAGCTGCTCGCTCGCGGCGATACGGTCTACGGACTCGCACGCAGCACCACAGCTGCACTGAAGCTGCAGCGCCTTGGCGCTATACCGATTGCTGGAGATGTTTACGAACCCGAGCGTTGGATCGCCGATCTGCCGCCCATCGATTACGCCATTAACGTATTAGGTTTCTTTAACGACGGCGTACCGAAGCGTCTGTCGCTCAATTTCACCGCGCGCAGCCGCGAGAAATACATTCGCTGGGCGAGTGTTCTAGTGCGCGTCGCGAAGGAGAAAAAAGTCAAAGCAGCCGTGGATGTGACGGGCACCACGATCTTCGAGCCGCGCGAGGTCGAGTGGATCAACGAGCAGACACCGCTGCGCTATGCGCAGGACGGTTTCAATCGCATCACCTGGCAGGCGACCCGCTTAATGGTTGATGAGATCAAAGCAGGTGTTCCCATCGTGGTGGCCGTTGCGCCGAACGTAGTGTACGGCCCGATTCCCGACTCCTCGTTCGATAAAGTATTTATCGAGAGTCTGCGCGCCGGCCGCATGGGTATCACGGGTCATGGGCGAAATTATATTCCTACTGGCCATGTGGAGGATGTCGGACGCGCCGTGGCGTTTCTTGCCGACGAGAAGTATGCCGGCGAATTCTTCCTCATCGCCGGTGATGATGCCGTGACACAGAAGGAGTTTCTTTACTCGCTCGCACGTGCCATCGGCAAGAAGAAAGTTCTTCAGCTCCCTAAGCCGCTCGTCTCTCTTCTAGGCGGCAAGGCCGCCGCGGAATTCATGAGCCTCTCGCAACGAGTGGATAATTCCAAGCTCAAGAACGCAGGCTTCGTCTTCAAGTATCCGCGCTTCGCCGAGGCGATCGGGCCGGTCATGGAGCAATTCCAACGCGCCCGCATCGTAGTTTCTCAAGGTATACGAGGCGGCGAGCTGGAGAACTCTTAATGTCTTCAAAAGTGAATGCGTTTCTGGATGCCTGGGCGAGACTGGTACAGGCGCATCCCCGGAAAGTGATCCTCGCGGTCCTGCTATTCGTCGCCGCCACGGCACCCGGAGCGGGCCTGATACAGATCAATAGCGATTACCGCATATATTTCCAAAAAGATAATAAGGATCTGCTGGCGTGGGAGGACATTCTCGACACGTACACGCGCGCCGACGGGCTCGTGGTCGCCGTCGAGACCACCAATGGCGCGCGGATCTTCTCACCTGAAATCATGCCGGCCATCGTGGAGCTCACCGAACAGCTTTGGAAACGGCCCTTCGTAACTCGCGTCGATTCCGTCACGAATTTTCAGCACATGACTGCTCACGGTGAAGAGCTCACCGTGGAAGATCTGATTCCCGCCGATAAGGCCACATCGGCTGAATTCTTGCGCGAGCGCGAAACGATCGCGCGCCGGGAGCCGCACTTAGGGCACAAAGTGCTTTCTCATGACGGCACCGTCACCGGCATTTTCGTGCAAATGATGGTTCCTCCGAAAGGAGATGGCATCTCGCACGCGACCGCCGAGATGCTGAAGCTAAGAGAGGAGTTCGCGAAGGCACACCCCGGGTTGCGCCTACACGTCAGCGGATTGGTCATGTTGAACGGCGCATTCGATTACTTTGCGCGCAAGGACATGGCGACAATTCTGCCGGCCATGTTCGCCATCACCATCGTAATGATGACATTGATCTTCCGCTCCCTCACTCTGACGTTTGCCTCGCTGCTCACCGTGACGCTGATCGTGATTTCCACCATGGGCATCACGGGCTATCTGGGCATACCGCTGGGCCCTCACAGCTCGGTTTCCCCGCAGATCGTCAAAACAATTTCCGTTGCGACGATTATCTACGTAGTGCTGTCTTTCCTCAGCCAACTGCATGCTCAGCGGCGTGATCTTGCGATCCGCGAAGCGATACGGATCAACATTGTGCCGATCGCGCTCGCCAGTTTCACCGCGGCGGTTGGCTTCTTCTCGATGCTGACCAGCGTGATTCCTCCGTTTCAACACATCGGCATCATATGCGGCCTAGGCACGGTGATCTGCTATGTGATGACGTTGACGTTCCTACCGAGCCTGCTTATGGTTTTGCCCGAGCGCTGGGTGGTGCGCGCCGGGCAGCAGAAGGGAGCGACATGGCGCTGGCCCGGTCTGCTCGCGGATTACATCATCAGTCATTACCGCGTGATCCTTGTGGCGATGGTCCTGCTGCCGATTCCCGCGCTCATTGGATTTGCGCGACTGGAAATCGACGATCACTTCGTGCGGCTATTTACGAAAGGTACTTGGTTTCGGGACGATACCGATTTCATCGATTCCAAGCTCGCCGGCACCACCACCATCGACTTCAGCATGCAATCCGGCCAATCGAGCGGTATCACGCAGCCTGCGTTTCTGCATACTGTAGAACAAGTTTCAAAGCACCTGGCTGCGGATTCGATGGTGACGAACACTGCAGGCTTTACCGACACCATCAAGCGCATCAACAAGGCGATGCACGAAGACAATCCTGCGTATTACCGAATACCTGAGGATCAAGAATCCGCCGCCCAGCAACTCTTGTTCTATGAGCTCAATCAGCCGTTCGGCATGGAGCTGAACAGCATTCTGAACGTGGACAAATCGGCCCTGCGTCAGACCATCACCACTCGATCATCCTCCACCAAGGAAACGATCGAGTTCGTGGAGAGAACGAACGCGTGGCTCGAGAGCGAACATCCAGAGCTTCATGCGCGAGCCGTGTCGGTGCTCGTCATGTTCTCTTACATGGCCAAGTCTGTGGCTATCAATGCCTACGTTGCGGCCGCTATCGCCATTGCGCTGGTCGTGTTTATTATCATCGTTGGTTTGAGAAGTGTCCGGCTCTGCGTGACTGCGGTGCTATCGAATATCATTCCGATCATGCTGGTTCTCGGTATTTGGCATTGGCTCGGGCAGACACTCGACTTCACAGCCGGATTGATATTCTCGATGACATTTGGCGTGATTGTCGATAACTCGCTGCACCTTATGTATTGGTACACACGCGGTGTTAGGTACGAAGGCAAGAGTGTGGCCGATGCCGTGCGCAACGCAATCGAGCGCCGCGGACCTGCCATGCTGCTCTCTACGTTGACGCTAGTATTGGGGTTCAGTGTGTTCGGTCTTTCGAACTTCTTTGTCAACGTAACGCTTGGCCTGCTTACGGCGTTGGTGTTTTCAGTGGGGCTTGTCTGGGATCTACTCGTAACCCCTTCCCTGTTGATGCTCCTGCATCCTCATGTCGCGAAAGCTGCGGCCGCGACATCATCCAAGCCGCGATCACAGCCCCCGCACCCAGCTTTGTAAACGGCGCATTTCGTTCTCGAGGTACGCCGCATCGTGAAACACGTGGGACAGCAGTATTGATCCTTGAATCAAGGTCAGCAGATGAGTGGCCAGTTCTTGCGCTTCGCGCTCCTTACCTAGAATTCCGAACTGCTCCTCCATCCAAATCTGCATATCGACGAAGACAGCAGCCGCCTGCTCCGCCACAGATTTGGTCTTTGCCTTGCGAAGCTCGCTACAGATGCCCGCGACCGGGCAGCCGCATTGCATCAGCCCGGGGGCGCTGTCGAGAATCAATTGAAAAAAGGCGCACAGCCGAGCTGTCGGATCGGGCTCCCGCGCGTTCCACATCTCCTGCATCGTGCGATTCTGCGCGGAAAGATACTGCACAACCGCTGCACCGATCTCATCTTTGGTTTTGAAGTAGTAATACACATTGCCCAATTGCACGCAGGCTTCGTCGGCGATCTGGGCGAGGCTTGTGCGGCCGTACCCCTGCTCCCAAAAGAGCTTCATCGCAGAAGAAACCAAGCGCGAGCGTTTATCCAGTCTTTGTGTTGCCATATAAGTTGACTGACTAAGGCCGCCTGCTAAGGCCTAACTAAATTTATGTTCCGCATTTGGCATGAGTGCCAGTGGCTTTTCAAGTAATGACTTTGTATGTGGCTGTTATCTTGCGCTGTTATCACCAAAAGGGTGCTGATAACTATCAGACTGCAACAGTTTGGTGAGGCAGCGTACAGCAACAATTTGGATGGTAGACTAAATAGCAGGGCGTTGATATCTGTGTCATGCTGGCACAGACAGCATTACCCACCCCTGGAAACGCGACTCACGGCACGCACATCCGTCGCATCCAAGGCGGACAGGAAGGCCTGAACGTGCCAATACAAGGAGAACCTGATCGTGGAGTTACGAAAAGTACCCCCACTTTGCGTTCGGTTCGCCGCGGTCGTTGGAATATTGTTCGCGCCGATTCTTTCCAACCAAAGTATGGCGCTGAATGACAACAATCTGGCGACACATCCGCTGTTGCTTTTAGAAACCGGATCATCGTCTGCCGCGCACTCGACTCACGCATTTTGCGTTTCACCGAGCTGTCAAAGGTCTTTGCAACTACTTGCCGTATCCACGGGTTTGTCTGGGCTTGCTTTTGGACTACTCCTATTGTCGTTGTACATAAAGGAGCGCAGGCAATATCGTGAAAAGCTCGATCGAGCCGCGGAAGACCTTGTCGCCGCCGGTAAAAGCGAGCGCACGCGTATTGCGCGCGAGCTTCATGATGGCGTGTGTCAATGGCTCGCAGTCAGTAAGAATTCGTTCGAGCGGGCGTCCGAGCACGGTTTCGCCTCGGATCCCGGCTACTTGCAGCACCTGAGCAAGGGACTCGGGTATCTCGAAGAAGGCATTCGCGAAATTCGCAGAATCTCTCACGATCTCAAGCCCGCCATGCCTGATGATCAGGCTTTCGTGGATGCGCTGGCGAGCCTGGTGCACGACTTCGCGGAGCGCACGCAAGTCGATCTGCGCGTCGATGGGCTCGATACCAGCAAGGCCGAGAAGCTCGATCCTCACACGCAATTCGCTCTTTTCCGAACAGCACAAGAAGCGCTGACTAACATTGAGAAGCATGCGGGGGCATCGCAAATCGTTCTAACGCTGAAAGAAGAAGAAGAGATGACGGGCCAACTTACGCTCGCGATTCTGGACAACGGCTGCGGCTTTCAGCGCGCTCGCGCCAGCGGCAATGCTCGCCGGGGAATCGGCGTGAGCAACATGCGTGAACGCGTTGCCGAGGTCGGGGGCGCGTTTACGCTCCGATCCACCGCCGAGGGCACTGAAGTCATTGCGGTAGTCCCGACCATCACGACTCGGCCGCCGCCGCCAATCGTCAGATCAATTCTCGGCTATCGCAAGCACGACGCCGGTCAGATTTCAGCGAGATAAGGCTCCTGCGCCAGCGGAGTACGATGACGATCCTTGCGCGATTCGTTTCGAGAAATGGCCTGGTTCAACAACACGTGATCCAGCCAAAGCCCGGTTAGATGTTCCTGCACCCGATTCTGCCCCAATCGAGCGTCCAGATTGTCAAGATCGACAAGCTCGAGCGGCTGATCCTGCCACGAGCAACCGAAGACAGCTTTGGTGCGTTGACCCGTCTTAGGATCGACCTGCCAATGCAAGCATTGTGAGCACACGCCTTTCAGGCCGCACTGGATTGGTGTGTTGATCGAAGCCGTAATCGCCGGCCGCAGGGTAAGCAGCGGCTTCAACTCATTTGCGCTCGCGTGCTTGAATGCACGAACCGCGCAGCTCGAAGCCTGGATCATGACCTGCTGCACATCTTGAAGCGCAATGGAGGGGGCGCCCCATTCTCCCGCCGCGTAGCGCTGAAGAATATCTATGAATTCCCCCGTTACAGCCCGATCGGCCGCGCGGCGCGGCGTGATGGGGTTGCCGCGCGCGGTCACCCATATTGTGACATCGCTCGCGGCCTCCAAGTCCTCGCGCAGATAAAGATCTTCAGCGGCATTAAACAGAGCAAAGTGCAGGACTCGTGAGCCCTTGGCGCGCAACGTTGCGCCCGTTGCGCGCACGTGTGCATGACCAAAGCTCTCACTCACGATCAGGACCGTTTCATTCTCGATAATGCGCGCACGAACGCCCGTGGGCCCCATGAGCGCAATGGGATCTCCCGCCTTGAGTGAAGCAATGATTCGCGCACTCGTGCCCTGCTCGTGAACAATCAGCGAAACCGTGCCCTGTTCGCGATTCGCATCCGAGCCCGTCAGCGCAAGCGCTTCCGTTTGCAGCATCGTGCCGAGTATTTTCGGCGAGTATGTCTCGTAGGTCTGGACACGAAAGAACTGCCCGGGTTGAAAGTGCTTGGCGGCCAAGGGCGCCCTCACGGTCAGCTCGACCACCGAGGCATTGAGACGAGTGACCTTCTCCACGCGCGAGTCGAACTGCGCCTGCATCCTCTGCCGGAATACTGAGTAATCTTCTTCGCTGCCGATGCGTTGCGCGCGCTCGCCGAAGTGTTCGACGATTTTAGGATAGATGCGCAGAGCGGACGCGATGGCGCTGACGACGCTGCCATGGAAAACCGGATGTGTGTCTCCGAGGTAGCTCACTCGCTTGTTATCAAACCGATAGGACGTGAAGGCGCCGAACTCCGGTTCCTTGCAATGCGCAGCCACCGAAATGGGCTGCAACTCCCCGTTGACATTCATATGCGGTTGGTAATGACCGCCCTCTTTGCGGAAATGACCCTTGTGCTCAAACTCATAGGCCACATTGGGGCGCGCACCGGTCGCAACCAGCACGGCTCGAGCCGGCAAAGTCACTTCCCCTCCGTCCGGCACCCATTGACCGGTCGCCGTTTGAGCTTGCTTGTTAAATACCATGGCTTCGATGTGGCCCCATTCATCGAGCCGCGCTTCGCGGGGATCCAGACCCTCGGCATACTGAATGCCTTCCTCGAATCCTTTGATCAGCTCTTCATGATTGCGCGTGTATGCCGGCGAATCTCGCATACCGCGCCGATAGGCAATGATGACGCCGCCCCACTTGCGCAAAAGCGGAGCGAAATGCGGCTCTTCGCTCGCGATGCGGGCGCGTTCGCGTTCCGCGCGCACTTCGAGACCGTGAGCCAGAAATTCATCCAGGATGGCGAGCGACGGCTGCTCGAGACCCTGCCTGACATACTCCCTGCCATGCACTCGCGACAAAGTCTCGTATCGCGCGAGCGTCTTCTCCACCTGCACGATGTAGTAAGTCTGCACCTCCGTTGCGGTATCTACGGCAGTGAGACCTCCGCCGATCACTACGGCCGGCAGACGGATTTGAAGACTAGCCAAGCTATCCGCTCTGCTCGCTCCTGTGAGTTGCAACGCCATCAGAAAATCGTTGGCCTGGCGCATGCCGATGGCCAGACTACCGGGAACCGGCAGCGCTTGCGGCAAGCCTGCGCCAACCGCGACGGCCAGATGATCGAAACCCAGATGCCACGCATCTTCCACCGTTACCGTGCCGCCGAAGCGCACGCCACCAAAGTGTTGGAAGCGCGTTCGTCGAGCCAGAGTGAGATTGATCAATTTCAGGTAATTCTTATCCCAGCGCACCGTGATGCCTGATTCCGCGACACCACCGAATCCGGCCATCATGCGCTCATCGAGAGGCACCACTAATTGCTCATAGCGATCCACCGGCTTTTCAATTAGCTCGGCGGGTAACGGCTCGACTTTCATGCCCTCGATGCCGACAACGGCGAAACCTTCCATCAAGAGATGGTGGGCAAGTGTGAACCCTGCCGGCCCCATGCCGCAGATCATGACCTTCAGGCCGTTGTAGGGCTTCGGCAACCATTGCCGCTCGCGCAGAGGATTCCACTGCGTGAGCAGATCGTAGATCTCCACGCCCCACGGTAACGCCAACACATCGCTCAGGCAGCGCGTTTCGATTTGGGGAATATTGACGGGCTCCTGCTTTTGATAGATGCACGCCTTCATGCAGTCGTTGCAGATGCGATTGCCGGTGGCTGGACACATAGGGTTGTCCGCCATAATCATCGCCAGTGCGCCAATCGTATGGCCCTGCTTTTTAAGCGTGTGCATCTCAGAGATTTTTTCATCCAGCGGACAGCCGGTGAGCGTCACGCCGAGGGCATTGTCTTTCAGACCTTTCTCAGGCTCGCCCTTCTTCTCCGGAAAACCTTTGGAGCAAAAGTCGCCGTTGTGATCGTGACACAACACGCAATAGTGAACTTCATTCAGGACCTCACGCTGAGTCATGCGTATATCGTTCAGCTTGAAGCCATCGCGTCGGCGCAAGGTGTGCTCGGGGCCTCGAAAATGAGTGGTTCCGTGACTGTCTCGCGCTATGGTCGGCACGAGCGCATCGGGATGTGTGGGATGCGGTAGCTTGAACGCCATCCACCCGGAAACCGCGGCTTGACCTTCCGTGGCGCTCAATGCCCGCGCGCACCAGCTTGCGAGCCGCTCAATGCTCTGCGCATGAGCTTTCTCGTCCGCGAGCAAACTCATCCCAAAGCGTGCCACGGCGAGCTCGCGATCGAAGAGAGATGTGCTGTTGCCGGGCAGACTCGCAGTCAGCCAGGCATCGAGCACCACAAAGCTCTCGAGCGTTTCCTTCCGGGAAACCAGCTTGCGCGCACGTTTCTGCACGAACTGCTTTTTGAACTCGAATACGGGGTCGTGAGACCGAATGTCCGCTTGAGCCTGTTGCAGCTTGTCCTGAACACCGAACTCCTCTGCGATGACCTCCTCCAGCACCGATGCGCAGGCCAACAGCAATTCGCTGATTTGCAGTGGAGACATTTCGTGCTTCGCTTGGCGGTAGGCCAGCAGTTGCGCGCGCACCGGCTCATCCAAGCGCTCCAGGAACAACGTATCCAGGCGGTAGAGATCGTCGAGTTGCAAGACTCGGCGCTCTAGATCCTGTCCACTCACCAATTTGATATCTGAAGAAATCACGCCTGAACCTCCTGCCATCACTCGCCGAGATGCATCGCTTTCAACTCGCCCAGCCGCCGCGCGCGCTGGGCGTAAAACAGTTCCAACAAAGGCGAGGCCATGAGCGTGGTCACGATGGTCATGAGCACCAGAATGGAAAACATCGCCGGCTTGATCACGCCCTTCTGCAGGCCGATGTTCGCAATAATCAGCTCCATCAGGCCGCGCGCATTCATGAGCGCACCCATGGCAAGCGATGTGCGGTTGTCTTCCCCGCTCAGGCGCGCCGCCGCCCAGCAAGCCACGCCTTTGCTAAGAATGGATGCGGCCAACACCACCATCGCGACGAATAGCAGGATGCCGCCGCTCACGACATTGAGCTGCGTATTAAGACCGGAGTACGTGAAGAATATCGGCAACAGGAACACCACCACGAACGGCTCCAGCTTCTGACGCAGCTCGCGGGACATGAGCCCCCGGGGCATCGCCACTCCGAGCACAAAGCTGCCGAAGACAGCGTGAATGCCGATGAAATCCGTGTACGAGGCGCATATCAGAGCCAGAATGAACGCGAGCACGGTGTGATTGAGTCTGCCGCTGCGCTCCACTGCCTCGCCGACACGAGCCAGCACTCGCTGCCCCACGGTGAGCATGACGATCGTGTATGCGAAACCGCCGACGATGGCCGTAGTGGCTGCGGCAAATCTTTCGCCGAAACTCGCAAACACGATCGCCAAGACACCCCACGCGACTGCATCCCCAACGGCGCCCGCTGACAGGGCAAGCGTGCCGACCGTTGTACCACCCAGACCGCGCTCATGAATAATCCGCGCCAGTGTCGGAAACGCTGTAATGGAGATTGCCGCGCCCATAAACAAAGTCGCTGCGAACGTCGTGGCTCGTTCGGAGAACAGATCGGGAACCGTCATCAGCCATGGCGACAGGAGGGCTGCAAAAATAAAGGGAACAACCATGCCGGCGAGCGATATCCACATTGCCGCTCGGGCGCGTTTCCGCAACAGCTCGGCGCGGAAATCGATACCGACGAGAAACATGAACAGTCCTACACCGAGCTGCGCGCAAATATATAAGGTGCGGAGTGACTCCTTGGGGAAGAGGAGCTCCTGCCACTGCGGGCAGAGAAGACCGAATAACGAAGGGCCCAGCACGAGACCGGCAATCACTTCTCCGACGACCTGCGGTTGCCCGAGGTAACGACTGCTCACCCAGCCGACCACGCGGCAGATCACCAGGATGAGACACATCTGAACAAAGAAGGTGACGGACAGCTCTGCATTGGTCATAGCGATATGCAGCTGCTTATCCGGCCATCACCTTCATTGCCGCCATCATGTCCGACATCGACACGCGATAGTGGATTCCCTCGTGCGCGGGATTGCCGTATTCACGGAAGTTGAACGGTTTCAATTCCTTCTGCAGAAAGGAGCGGAAAAACTCCTCGTCCTTGGCTGACACATGATCTTGCTTATAGAGCTCACGCACTCTTGCGTAGATCTGCATGAAGTATTCGGCAAACTTCGGATTGCCGACATTGAGCATCAAAGCTGTGGGATCGTTCGGCCGCTTTACGCCGCCCGAGCCTACGAAGCTCTCCGCACCCATGAAGCAGAAGAAGCAGTACGACTTGAAGATCTCAAAATGCTTGAAACTCTTGTACATTCCATCGACCATGCGGCTGATGTAGTACCACTCCCGATACAACGAGCTTTCGTAGGTCTTGAGGTGCTCTTTGCGGAAATCGTTCCGGGGCAGCATTCGTGTGTGCAACACATCCACCAGGCGATGAATTGAGATCAAGTTCATGCCCATTCCGGTGCTGAACCAGGCATCGATGCCCACTGCCGAGGCCGGCAGCAGCGCCCAGCGATCGCCCGCCGCCTGGCTCGTGCTGAATTGCAACCGTCCGGTCTTGGCATAAGGCAAGATGCTCTTTCGGCCTTCGAGCATTCGATTCACGATCGGATACTGCCGTGTGAAGTGCCAGAACTCCTCTTCCGCCGGCATGTCGTTCATCGGATAACGATCCATGTCCAGGTTCACCCCGACACTGGTCACGCCGTTATCAAATGGAATGAACCAATACCAGCCGCCATCGAAGCAGTGATGCTGAGTTGCGCGCCAGCGATTGACGCTGCAGCGCTTGTTGAACACCTCGTCGTTCCCTACGGCATCTTCAATCAGGCCCACTGTTTGAAAATGCGTGAAGATGCAGCGGCTTCGCAGCGTGGTATCCACTTCCGCATCGGGAATTCGCAAGTTCAGCTTCTTGCTGATTAATGAGCGAAATCCCGTCGCATCTACGACGAACTTCGATCGCACGGAATAAGGACTGGAGTCCTTCTTTTGCAGCTTCAAATGCGCGCTGTCGTCATCGAAGCTTAAATCGAGCACCTCGGTTAGGTCCACGTAGTCTGCGCCGTATGCAACCGCATACTCAGTCAGGCGCTGATCTAAGACAGAGCGCAAGAACTGTGTATCCACCTCGGGCGTCTGTACGATGACCTCGGGATACCCCCCATTGATCTTTGGGTGCTCCTGACCAGGCTTATGTACGAGGTAATGAAACAACTCCTTCGGTCCGCACATGAATGGATCTTTGGAAGCCCTGATGAGATCGTAACTGGAGAGCTCGACCAGCTCAGGAACAGAGTAGACTGTGCCGAGCTCGCGAATTGTTTGGCTGAATATGGGCGTAGAAGACTCTCCGAGCGCGAAACGCGGATGCATTCCCTTCTCGATGAGTAGTGTCTTGTAACCGAGCTTACTGAGCAGCAACGCCGTGATGCTGCCGGTGATGCCAGAGCCAATAACGGTCACGTCATATGTATTCATGCGTCAGTCCAGTACTTGAGAGCCAATACGTGAGGGCCGATGGTTTGAATCAGCTAATTGATGGTCGGTGTGAATGCGGCCCGATACTTTTGAAAGAACTCTGTGGAAAGCAGCGAGCCGGGTAGAACTTTGTTCATATGCTCCCAGTACGCGGCATGCGACAGGTGTCTGCCTTGAACATCCAATGGCTGATAAGCGATGTCGTCGCTGCCGCGCACGCGGAAGAAATTCATGTGCGGCAGACTCAGCAGGCCGGGCTCCTCATCCACTCGCTGCTCCACAGCCTCGCGGCCTAGCTCCGGATGGCGAGCCTGAATGACTGCGATGTTGATGCGGCGGATCAGTCTTCCCACTTCAACCATGTATGCCTGGAAGCCCTCACCATTCAGACGATCCTTGAAGCCGAACGCGATATTCGCCTGCCCGCCGTCCGGGCTGCCGAACATTTCCGCGCCCCGAGGAAACCAGGAGTTAATCCTCTTCTGAATCTCTTCGAGACTCCAACGTCCGTTGCCGGACGTAGTCATCACCGCTTGCTCGCGCACCAGGTCGTATCCGGTTCGCAAGTGAAAGCTTTCTTCGTGAAGCATCGGCGCCATGCTTTGCGCCATTGGAGCGTATGAGAAAACTTTCTGCATGGAGAGCTGATACTTGCCGACTCGATCAATCAAAAATGAGAACATCATGTTGTCGAGCGGATCGTGAAACGGAATGTTGAATGCATCCAGCACATGCGTGCCCGTTGTCATGGCAAGCAGCTCGTCCATCGTCTGGTTCGCAATATCTACGACGCCCGCTTCGGACCAACTCGTGTCCTGGCTCAATACCCAGAACATCTGGTATGCGTGGCGCAGCTCTTCAGCGCAGATGCGCAGAATGCTGAACTTCGCCTGGTCGGAAACACCGCTGTCGAGCGTTTCCAGATGCTGCTGAATGGAGCCCAATTCAGTGCTGCATTGGGCCTTAACGATGCGCACCGCCGTGTAGAGCATGTTGCCGCGCATCTCGGCGGCACGATAGATTTTCGGGCGCCCTCTAAAGGTGCCGACTTCAATGGCAGTGTCCTTCAATGATGCAATCTTCGCCGCAAGATAAAACGGCGGCTCGCCCGGGAAATGGGTGTCCCAATGTTTCAGCAAAATGTCCAGGTCCGGAAAATTTCGCCGCTGCCATTGAAGCAGCGCGTCGTGATAGCGTTTGGGCAGTTGAAATTCCTGGACGAGCACTACTCACTCTCCTTTGAATGCGGCGATTGCGCGGCACTCATTTCAGTTATTAACACGCAGCTTTCAGTTATTAGCGGAGGCGAAGCGGCTCGAACTGTGACGACGGCTCAGGAGCTCAGACCGCTCAACTCAGTTTCATTTTTAACCAACTCGATTTGTGCTGCTTATCCGCGCGACTACCCACTGACTCATCCGTAGGAATACGGAACCATTAATCTTGCGGATTTCGTTAAGATCATTGGGAACGGAATCTGTGGACGAAACCGGGAACGTTTCGTGGAAGCACGCAATAGGAAGGAGAAAACACGCGTGATACCGCAGGCCAGATTTTTACAGCTCAGAGCATCAGCGCTCGCGCCGCTTTCAAACTCATCGCGGGATGCACGACGGTCGTCATGCGAGTGATTCTCGTGGATGATCATCCAGTCGTGCGCGCAGGCCTGCGATCCCAGATCGAAGCCCTCGATCATTTTGACGTCGTTGGCGAAGCCAGCAATTCGGTGGAAGCTTTGTGGCTCGCCAAGGAAAAAAAACCGGAGCTTGCGATAATCGACATCGGTTTGCCGGGAACCGACGGTATCGAGCTCACGCGGCAGCTACAGGCTCAGTCTCCAGAGATCGTCGTGTGCATTTTCTCGATGCACGACGATGAGATCAATGTTGGACGATCGGTTCGCGCCGGAGCGCGTGGATACGTGCTCAAAGACTCAGGAGCGAAACAGATCGTGGCGGCGGTCGAAGCCATCGCCGCCGGCGGAACCTACTACACGTCCAAAGTCGCCGGCGCCACGATGCGCGGGGTCAAATACCATGCGCTATCGCCGCGCGAGCACGAGATTCTCAACCATCTGGTTGGTGGCCGCAGCAACAAGGAAATCGCGAATCAATTAAAGCTTAGCGTACGTACTATCGAAACTCATCGCGAAACCATCAGGCGCAAACTGGGCGCGGAGCGCATCGCCGATCTCATCAGACAGGCGGTGCGCTTGGGCCTCGTAAAAATGTGATAAATCTATGACAAAGCCAATAGATTCCGTGACGTGGCACCCCGCAACCTGGCAGAGCCGTCAGACTCTACAACAGCCCACGTACCTCGATCAGCAGGAGCTGCAAGCTGCGGTCGCGGCAATCTCACGCTTGCCGCCGCTCGTAGTGTCCGGAGAGATCGACGCGCTGAAGACGCGTCTCGCCGCCGCTCAGCGCGGCGAATGCTTTGTTCTTCAAGGCGGCGACTGCGCGGAGAGCTTCGATGGCTGCGAGTCGGATCGCATCGCCAGTCAGCTCAAAGTGCTTCTACAGATGAGTGTGGTACTGCTGTACGGCTTGAAAAAGCCGGTAGTGCGCATCGGCCGAATGGCGGGGCAATACGCCAAGCCGCGCTCCGCCGATACGGAAACTCGCGATGGCGTGACGCTTCCGAGCTATCGTGGTGACAACATCAATCGCATCGGCTTTACCGCGTCGGATCGCGAGCCGAATCCGCAATTGCTACTACGCGGTTATGAGCGCGCGGCGCTCACATTAAATTTTGTGCGCTCCTTGATCGACGGAGGATTTGCGGACCTGCATCATCCCGAATATTGGGACTTGGATTTCGTGCGCCACTCGCCTTTGCGCGAGCACTATGAGCACATCGTGCGCTCCATTTGCACGTCGCTCGATTTTTTTGAAGCCATGAGCGGCAATGCCGCTCGCGGAGCCGAGCGCGTCGCATTTTATGTAAGTCACGAAGCGCTTCACTTGTGGTGCGAGCAAGCGCAGACGCGCTGGATCGCGCGCAAAAATCGCTGGTACAACCTTTCAACTCATTTGCCCTGGATCGGAATGCGCACGGCGGCGCTCGATGGCGCGCATGTCGAATACTTTCGCGGCATCGCCAACCCCATCGCGATCAAAGTGGGACCTTCCATGGACGCGGCCTGGTTGCAAAGGCTGTTGGCCACTTTGAATCCTAACAATGAGCCTGGCCGGCTCACGCTCATTCATCGCATGGGCGCCAAAGCGATCGACGAATATCTGCCGCGCTTGATCGAGGCCGTGCAGGCCACAGGCAGCACCGTACTGTGGATCTGCGATCCCATGCATGGGAACACGGAAACCGCAAGCTCGGGACACAAGACACGCCGTTTCGACAATATCGCTTCGGAATTGGAAGCGGCCTTCCGCATTCACGAGTCCATGGGCTCGCTCCTAGGAGGCGTGCATTTCGAGCTTACAGGCGAGAATGTCACGGAATGCACCGGCGGCGCCCGCGGGCTTACGGATGCCGATTTATCCCGCGCCTATAAATCCCAAGTCGATCCGCGACTGAATGCGGAGCAAGCCTTGGAGCTCGCCATGCGCATTGCTTATCCGCATGCGATGAAGTCACTCGCTACCCGAAGGCCCGTGAGCGCGCAGGAATTAGTGATGTCATTTCAGCCCTAGAACGCTGGGGCACCTCGCGCGATCTCCACCTCTCCCCGGTCGATCTGATCGGGCGCCCGC